>Ga0315279_10002183_pt1 | contig 30194 bp, 24 predicted proteins | sample YL17G06_20_MG_FD_203694 | JGI IMG/M metagenome (GOLD analysis project Ga0315279, IMG submission 203694) | Sediment microbial communities from Yellowstone Lake, YNP, Wyoming, USA - YL17G06_20 | ecosystem: Environmental > Aquatic > Freshwater > Lake > Sediment | place: USA: Wyoming | collected...
GTGGGGCTGTTGAAAAAGTCGCCGTGCTCTCTTCTTGAATTCGGCTGTTCTTGGTACAATAGTGCACCGCTGACTTGCCGAGGATATGCTGATGCTTGGTCACCGTGAGACTCAGGAGCCCCTCTTCATTCCCGGATCGCTGCGCGACCTCATCCCCGATGACCACATTCTCAAGCAGGTCAACGCCATCCTCGACTTGCGCTGGGTGCGTGGCGCCGTCAAGGACTGCTACACCTTGAACAACGGTCGGCCCAGCATTCCGCCCGAGTGCGCGGTGCGCTTGATGCTGGCCGGGTTCTTTCTGGGGATCGTCCATGACCGCAAGTTGATGCGGGAGGCCCAGGTCAACCTCGCCATCCGCTGGTTTGCCGGTTACGGGCTCGACCAGAACCTGCCCGAGCACAGCTCGCTCACCCGCATCCGCCAGCGCTGGGGGGCGGAGCGCTTCCGCCAGATCTTTCTGCGCACGGTGCAGCAGTGCCTGGAGGCGGGGCTCGTTTCCGGGGAGACGGTACATGTTGACGCCACCCTCATCCGCGCGGACGTGAGCTGGGAGAGCGTGGCCCTGCAACACGCCGAGCAGACGCTGACCGAGAACGCCCTGCCGGATGATTCGCTCCCTGATCCACCACCGCTTGGCCGCGGCGGGCCCGCTAAGCCGCAGGCAAAGAAGCGCAGCGCCACCGATCCCGAGGCGACCCTGGCCACCTCCTGCCGGCAGCACCACCTGGAACCGACGTACAAACAACACGCGGTGGTGGACGACCAGGCGGGGGTCATCGTCGACGTGGCGCTGACCACCGGGGAAACCAGCGAGGGCACGCAACTTACGGACCAACTCGACCGGGTCACGGCGACGCTCGGGCAGGCGCCGACCACCGTGACCAGCGACACCGGGTATGCTCACAGCGCGAATTACGCGGCCTGCGAAGCTCGTGGTATTGATCCCGTCATCCCGCCGCAACGACCCACCCGCCGCAAGTATGAGCGCATTCCTGCCCGGCGCTTCCGCTACGATGCCATGCACCAACGGGTGCGGTGTCCCCGCGGCAAGACCTTGCTGCCGGCGGGTCGGACCGCCCAGGGACAAGTCTTCCGGGCCTGCGCTGCGGACTGCCGGCTCTGCCCACTGCGGGCACGGTGTTTCGCCCCCTCGGGGCATGCCCGATCGGTCATCATTGCTGCGGGATATGAAGCCTTGCTCCGCGCCCGCCGCCGCCGTGCCCGGGGATGGGATGAGGCGCCCCGCAGCGCCTATCGGCGGCACCGCTGGCGGGTGGAAGGGGTCCACGGCGAAGCGAAGACCCAGCACGGACTCCGCCGCGCCGTCCGGCGCGGGCTGGCGAACGTCGCCATCCAGGTGTACCTCACCGCCGCGGTCATGAACCTGAAGCGCCTGGCCCGGCAGCAGGCGGTGGTTCATGTCGCAATTACCCGGTTTGGCCGTCTCATCGGTCGCTTCTGGGCCTCACTCGGCCGCCAGCGCCAGGAAACGGCCTGCCGCGGCGGCAAGAAGACGACTTTGCTCCCGCAGGCCGCATAGACAGATAGTTGGGAGGCTGGCAAGGGGTTATTCAACAGCCCCACTGTCCCCAGTTTCCCAACATCGCTGAAGCTCGACACATTCTAAGGGTAGCCCGAGACAGCAAAACGGGGATTATTCAACAGCCCCACTGTCCCCGCATTCGCCCACGCTTACGTACACCGTTTGATTCTGCTCCCAGCCTGCATCTTCGGCACCGCTTCCCTTGGCCCAGCGTCGCCGATATAGGGCGCTAACCGAAAGGACCTGCGCCGAGCCCTTTCGCTCCCATTGAGCCCCCACTTGGTAGACGTGCTCCTCGGGTTTGGTGGTCGAGTCGAGAAACTCGCTCCACGTGCCCGTAACCGAGCCGGTGCGAATCCAGCCATTCCACAGCGCCCATTCGTTGTAGAAACCGATCACGTCGTCGGAGGGGTACGGCAGGCCCGGAACTACGTATGAGGCTACAGCTTCGTCGACCTCGATTTGCTGTGCTCCCGGATAAACCGGGACTGGGTATCCGTGAACAATGACCGACTCCTTCGGCGCGGCGGGGCCGGGCATCGGCAAGGCATGCCTGCCAAAATCAAGGGCGGTTACAGGGGAAAGCGTGTAGGTTTCCGGCTCTGCGCGCTTGAGGCGCCTCCCGTACACCGTCACCCGGATCGCAAGCCACCGTGCTCGGTGACTCAGCGGCCCTACCTCGAGTTCCTGGCGGATAGCCAGCGGGCCCACGCCCATCCCCTCCCTCACCGTTCTGCTGGCAGCAAGGTATTCATAGACGCACGGAACCTTGTACCACCTGCCCGCGTTGTCAGTTAAGCCTGTGTCGATTGTGATGTTGCTATCCAAAGGCATGCCGTTGTCGCGTCTAACTTCGACCCTTACACCAACAACTCGCGGTTCGCGTTTGACGAGCCACAGCGCAACAAGTCTGCCGCGAAACCCTTCCGACGCGACCTGTGTAGGTCCCCAGAAACCGCGATTATCCCAACGCAGCTCTCGCGCGTCTGCGGGACTGGGCGACACCGCTGGTGTGCTTGTTTCTACAGCCTTACCTAACGGCGCACTAGCCATAGCGCCGACGACAACACGCGCAAGTGCAACACAAACACTAACTATAACGGCAACGCAACCAATAACTAGAAACCAGCCGCAGCGCTTCATACAAACCTCCGTCCGGTTCCCCGCGGTCCCGCTCATTCCTGGCATGTCGGTCCTCAGCGTCACTGGGACGAATCCGGGGATGAATTAAGGTACAGTTCCGGGGTCCCTGCTCTTGCATCTTGTTCCGTCCGCGCGAGCTTACGACGGTGCTCACGCCTGGGTCGCCAGGGTCCGAATCTGAAGCCCTTTTCGCCGCGCCAGAATCGCTTCCCTGCGCCCGAAATAGACATCATCCGGGGTGACGTTTTTCAGCGCCTCGTGGTAGCGGCACCGGTTGTAGTAGTCCACAAACTCCCCGATCGCCCGCCGCAGCTCGTCCGGGCCCAGGTGCACCACCAGCTCCACCTCGTCCTTCATGGTGCGGTGCCAGCGCTCCATCTTCCCGGTGGTCTGGGGGTGGTGGGAGCGGCCCCGAATATGCCGGAGCTCAAGCGCTCGCAGAAACTCCTCCATCAGGTTGGAGATGTAACCGCTGCCATTGTCGGTGAGCAGCGCCGGCTTGGCCACCCGGGGCGCCTTGATGACGCCCGTGGCCTCAACCACCAGCTGGATCACGCCCGCCAAGCTGGGGGTCTGGATGTCTCCCACCAGGTCCCAGGCCAGGATCTTGCGCGAGTAGTCATCCAAGACGCTCACCATCCAGTAATATCCCCAGCCCGGGATGAAGAACCGCGTCGCGTCGCTTTGCCACAGCTCATGCGGCCGCTTCGTCTTGTGCCGGAACTCCTTGGCTGCGGGCACCTGGTCGGCCGCTCGATCTGGCAGCAGCCCCTCAGCCTTCAGCACCCGGTATGCCGAGGACTCCGATACGCTCACTCCTGCGTGGTCACAGAGCCACAGCGCCACTTCCCGCAGGCTGAAGTGGGGCTGCGCCAGGGCCTGGTCGATGATGGCCTGGCGCTCCTCGTCCAGCAGCTGGTTCCACGCCCGCCTGGCCTCTGGTGCCCCTCCTGAGCCTCGCAGGCGGCCTCTCCAGCGGTAGTAGGTGCTCTTGCTTATCCCGATCTCTCTGACCGTGGCCGCGATGGTGTGGGGCGATTTCTCGACCACGGCGATGACCTCGCTGCGGCGCTCGTCCGTCATCACCCCTCCATCAAGCTTTCTTTGAGCGCCATCGCTTCCAGGGCGTAATCCGCCACCAACTCCTTCAGCCGCTTGTTCTCCGCCTTCAGCGCCTCAACTTCCTCGCGCCCCGCCTCGCGCAGCGTGTCGCCCCGCAGCCGCCGCTTGCCCGCCTCCATGAAATCCTTCAGCCACCGATAGTACACCGTGCTCTGGATCTTCTCCCCGCGGCAGATCGCCGATACCGGCTCCTCGCCGCGGATGCCTTCCATCACGATGCGGATCTTCTCCTCCGCGCTGAAGCGCCGCCGCGCTACCCGCTTGGCTTTGCGAATCTGCTGGCGAGGCGTCTCGCCTTGCCGGCGGGGTGACTGCGCCGCCGCCGGGACCGCCACTTCGGGGGCTTGCTGCCTGCCCTCTACGACTTCTTCCTGTTCCATCTCGTCCCGCTCCTTTCTGAGGCGCTTTCCTTCGCCCCGTGGAGCAGGAACACCCGCCTAGTTCACCCCAAAGTGCAACTTAACATTTGTCCCATTTTCGCGGAGGACGTACACCTGGCACGGCCACGCGTGACCTAACCGGGAGGTGGGAAGCAGAGGCATTCATAGCCTTCTTTTGCCGTCCAGATGACGGCGCCTTTCGTCCACGTACCGCGGTCCGGAGGTCCTATGGTCGGTATGAGGGACAGCGCATCCTTGGCAATTCCCCGGTCATCCCAGCGTTCTTCCTGCCACACGCGCCCATCCTCGCAGCAAGTGCGCCCCTGGTGCATGATGATCCATCGCCACCCAAACTTCCAAAGGTGCCGGTCCCACAAGCATTCGCAATTGTGCCTCATGCTGTGGATCAGAACTTTCACCTTCCTCCAGATCCATTCTTGTGTATACTTGAAATACCCCGTCATGGCCGGCTTCGGATCGTCTCGCCAAGGGCCACATACCGGTGCGAGGCCAGCAGGGTCAACGGCAGAGGTTGGCACATTGCTGCTGTACACGTAGGGGTCGCCCGAGTCGCCACCTCCGGGATCACGGCTGGTAAACCTCCCTATCTCCGGCAGGTAGTAGCGGGCGCCGAGGTGCTGAAGCGAACTGCCCGTCTGGTAGTAGCCGAGGGAACCGACGTAGCGATAGGGGTTGGGAGTCGAGCCGGTGGTGCCCATCACGTTCCCGAAGGCCTCATACAGGTAGGTGTCAGTGACCGTCTGGCTCGCATCGAGAAGCTGGCGCGTGGAGCCAAGGCCGTCGTAGAGGTAGAAGCGATTCTGCCCGCCGATGCTCGCCGATATGAGCGGGTCGTAATAGGCGTTTCCTTCGAGCACGTAGCGGTTCAAGGCGGTAAACGTATCCCCGCTCAACGTCCCTTCGAGAACGGGACGGACGCCATCATACTGGAACCAGCGATCGGGGTAGGCGTGGTTCGATTCCTGGACGCGCAGGCGCAGCCCGTCGGCCGCGTAGGTGTACGCCGCCGTGTAGCTCGGCGCGGTCACGCTGGTCAGCCGGTTTTCATAGTCGTAACCATAGTTCGTCACGACCGGCCCCGGCGTGGTCATCCGCGTCGTGTTGCCGTTGCCGTCATAGCCGAAGGTTGTTGTCCCGCTCGGGCCGACGAGCTGCGTCAGCTTGTTGTTGGCGTCGTAGCTGTACGTGACCACGCCGGAGTTGTTCATCGTCAGCCGGTTGCCCACCCCGTCATAAGTGTACTGGTAGCGCCAGAGCAGGGTGTTCCCGGAGTCCCGCTTCTCCTCGCTCACCAGCCGGTAGACGTTGTCATAGACATACGAGCTCACATCCCCGTTCGCCTCGGTCATGGCGGTGCGGTTGCCCACGTAGTCGTGCGCATAGGCATACGACGACACCAGCGTCGCGTCGCTCTTGCGATTCGCCAGGCTGGTCAGCCAGTTGCGATTGCTGTAATTATAGGTCGTGTACGCACCGTTGGGAAGGGTCTTTTGGGTGCGATTGCCCACCGCGTCGTAGGCGAAGGTGGTGGTTTGTCCGCTGGTCGTGACCCCGGTCAGGGCGTTGTTGGCGTTGTAGGCATAGGTGGTGACGTTGCCCGCCCCGTCCTGCATCCAGGTGCGGTTGTAGTTCTGATCGTAGTTGTAGGCGGTGGCGCGGTAGGTGGTCATCGAGCCGTACTTGCGCTCGACCGCCAGCAGTTGATCGTACTTGGTGACGCCGCCGTAAGTGTCATAGCGGTAATAGGTGTCACACGCGCCGTCGGTAGTGCGCGTGACCCGCCCCTTGGCGTCATAGGTGAAGGTGGGGTCGGTTCCGGCGGGATAATCAATCGTCGTTACCTGGTCGAGGGCGTTGCGCGTATAGACCGTCGCCTGCCCCCGGCCGTCGTGGCGCGCCCAGAGGCTGCCGGTGGAGTAATACTCGAACCACTCGCCGGTGCCGTCGGGGTAATTGACCACCGCCAGCCAGTTGCCGGCGTTGTAGGTGTAAGTCGTGCTGCGGTTGTTGGCGTCGGTGACGGCGGTGAGGTTATTCGCGTTGTCGTAGGCGTAGGTGGTCTGCTTGCCGTCGGCGTCTATGACCGAGGTCAGGCGCTCGGCGGCGTCGTAGTTATAGGTCGTGGTCTTGCCGTTCTCGTCTATCACCGAGGTCAGCTTGCAGCAGTTATAGGTCAAGCGGCGGACGGCGCTGCCGGGGCTGGTGATCTGGGTGACGCGGCCCTGGCCGTCGTAGGAATAATAAGTCGTGTTGTTGTTGGCATCGGTGACGCTGGTGCGGTTGCCGATCGCGTCGTAGGCGAAGGTCGTGGTATGGCTCAGCGGATCGGTGACCGAGGTCATGTTGCCGGCGGAGTCGTAGGCGTAGGTGGTGGCGTTGTTGCGGGCGTCGGTGACGGAGGCAAGCAGGCCGTCGGCGTTATAGGTATTCGTAGTCACGTTGCCATTGGGATCGGTCACCGTGAGCAGGTTGCCGTTGGCGTCGTAGGTGAAGGTGGTGATGCGGCCGAGCGGATCGGTGATCTTCTTGAGCAGGTGGTCGTTGGGGGCGTTGTAGCCGTATTCGTATTGGGTGACGTTGTTCAGCGGGTCGGTGACGCGCGTCCTATCGCCGTAGGCGTTGTACTGGTAGTTCGTGGTGTAACCGCGCTCGTTGGTTTCGCTGGTGCGGTTGTTGTCGGCGTCGTAGCCGAAGGTGCGATAGCCGCCCAGGGCGTTGGTGACCGTGATGAGGCGGCCGCTGCCGTCGTAGTCATAGGTGGTGGTGTGGTTGAGCGGGTCGGTGATGACGCACCTGGTGACCGGGTCGCCGGTGTAGGTGTAAGTCGTCCAGTGGCCGAGGGGGTCCCCGGCGCCGGTGACCCGGTTGCTGGAGTCATAGGTGTACTGCCAGGTCTGGCCCTCCATGGTGACCGCGGTCACGCGGTTGGAGGAGTCATAGCCATAGGTGGTGACGTGGCCGTCGGGGTCGGTGACGGTGCTGACGCGGTTGCTGCCGTCGTAGGTGAGGGTCGTCTGCCTTGCCGTCGGGTCTGAGACCGAAGTGATGTACCCGTTGGCGTTGTAGGCGATCGCGAGCTGCCGTCCCAGGTCATCGTCCACCCGGATGAGGCGGCCGTTGGCGTCATAGACGCAAGTGCTCCAGCGGGCGTTGATGCCGCGACGGAGGCGGTAGAGCTTGCCCTGCAACGCGCCCGACCCGTAGAACTCCGCGCGCCACTGGTAGGAGGTGGCGCTGGGCACGGACAGCACGTACTTGTCGCTGGCGCCGACGTATTCCAGCGCCGCCTGCGCCCCCGCCTCCGGCTCCCAGCGCTGGGTGCCGGCGTTCCAGGTGAAGGTGGTCTCGTTGCCGCTGGGGCTTTCGACGTTGATCTCGGAGCTGCTGGGGAATGTGAGCCTGGAGTTGTAGGAGTTGCGGCGCTTGGCGCCCAACCCGAACTCGTCGGGGTTGCCCGAGTTGTACCACAGCCGCCAGCCGACGCCAGGCCCTTTGGCGCCCCATCCCATGAACGCCCCCGCCAGCCACAGCTCGCCCCTTGCCGGGGAGACGAACGACATCGGGGAGCAGCCTACGCCGCCGACGTTGCACGTCACCTTGTTGCCGGACCACTCGATCTCCCATACCGTGCATACGTAGCCACACTTCTCGGGGACGTATTCCCACCGCTTGCATTTGACTGTCGGGCACCCCCCGACGATCTCCCCCATCTCGGCCGGGGTCAATTCCCGCGCCTGGACGGGCTCCTGCGCCGGCTGTGACTTCTCGGGCGGCGACGTGCTGGAAGCGAACGCCAGGTCGGCACCCACGAGTGTCCAGCAGAATACAACCACCAGCGCCAACGCCACCAAACGCCCGAATCCGCCCTTGTTGAATGCCCTCATCTGAACACCCCCTCGAGGATAGAAAGCCTCGCAGCGGCTACAGAAATCTACTGCGACTGGTCACTTTCCAGCTCGCCCTTGGCCCGTACCGCCAGATAGCTGTCGGGATAGTCCCGCACCAGTTGCTCCAGCGCAGCCCGCGCCGCGGCAGGCTGGCCCAGGGTCTTGAGGCAACTGGCCTTCTGGTGCAGCGCCATCGCGCACTGGTCGCGACTGTCCGGGTGCTGGCTTAGCACGCGGTCAAACTCCACCATGGCCTTGGCCAGGTCGCCCTTGCCGGCATACGAGAAGCCGATGGAGAGCTGCGCCGCAGCGGCGCCCTTGGCGTAGAGCTGGAGGTAACGCTTGGCCGAGGCGATGGCGTCGTCCCAGCGCCCCGCCTTCTGCTGCAGTGCGATCATGCGCTCCAGGCACAGCTCGGCTTTCTTCTGCGTGGGGTGGAGGTCAACCGCTTTCTGGTAGTCGGCCAGCGCCGCGGCGTCGTTGCCCTGCCGCTCGAAGACCATCCCCCGCCCCCACAGCGCCCGCGTCGCGTTCTCGTGGTCGGGGTAGTTCTTGAGAAACCGCTCGAGGATAGCCAGCCCGGTGGCGAGGCTGTCCTGCGTGCCACCCATCATCATGGCCTTCCAAATATATGCCTCGGCCAGGGCGAGCGTGGCCCAGGAGACTTGCTTGCTGTTGGGGTACTTATCGAGCACCTGCTGGAAGATGTCGATGCACTGCGGGGAGCGCTGTACCTTGTAAACCTCGCCGATGCCGCGCAGAAACATCGCCCGCGTTTCGTCGTCGGTGGCCGCGTCATAACGCTGCTGGCAGATTGCGCGCGCCTCGTCAAACTTGCGCTGCTTGAGCAGTTGATCGATCTGCAGCGCCAGGTCACGGTACTCGGGCGACGCGCCGAGGGTGATCTCAGTTTGCGCCGGCGCGCCCTGCTCCTGCGCGCCTGCGACTCCGGCGAACATCATAACCAGCAATGCCGCCATGCAGCCCACCAACATTCGTCTTGCAGCCCTGCTCATGATTTGGCCCTCCCTCAGTCGGCGTTGACCATCGATAACGCGCGCCCCGGGCGCCGCAAGATCGCGGACGACCGCGTCCCCACGCCGCCTCCCGAAAAGCAAAACGGCCCGCATCCACCAGGGTGGAATGCGGACCGGCCGAAGAAACGAGTTTGACGCTCGGCTCAGGGTAAGCGCCGAGCGCTATTTCAGCTATTTCGCCACCAGCCTTGTGGCAGGTCATTTCCAAGCGCGTGAACCCCCCGGATCACGAATCGACCACTCAAACCAGGAGCAGCGACAAACGCCAGGGCACAAGTGCGCCGCTGCGGGCGATCAAAGCGGGGCCCGCGGGAAAGCGCGATAAGCGCTCAAGTGCGCCTCTCTATACCACACGACCGGGCTCTGTGTCAATGGTTCTGCGGTGACATTCTGCGGTGACATTTTCTGCCTGGCGTTTTTCAGACCGTTACGGGGACGTGGCGCCGGAGGCGTGTGGGTCTCACCGGGCCAACGTCAACCTCCGGAGGAATGACCAGGTCTTGCCTTGGCGGTGACAAGCAGGGGTCACCAGCCCTCCGGCCGCTTGGCAATCGGTCGGGCGACGACTCGCTTGCGCGCCTGCCAGGCAATGCCCGCGGCGATCACCCGGTCATCGAATGCGCCTGGCTGGGCCTCGTGCGCACTTGGCCTGACGCCTGCTCCCGGTCATCTGTCATCCCCTCCGCCTCGGCGGACAAGCTTCCTCGCGGCTTGTCCGCTGAACTCTTCCCAGCGGCGCAGCACGACATCACAATAGCGCGGCTCCAAATCCATGCCGAAGCAGACCCTTCCCGTGCGCTGGGCGGCGATGATGGCGGTGCCCGAACCGAGGAAGGGATCGACCACCAGTTGACCAGGCGCCGTGGCATTGCTGATCGCGCGCTCGATGAGCGCCGGGGGTTTCTGAGTCGGATGCAGTTCGTTTCTCGCGGCCTTGTCGTGCGACCAGATTGTGACCTCATTCGACGGCCCGTGCCAACGCGGAGACTCGCCGCGCTTATGGGCATAGAAGAGAGGTTCGTAGAGGTGATGGTATTGCGCGAACAGCGCACCCGCCCCGATGTTTTTCGCCCAGATCAGCAAATATCGTTCCTCCCAACCAGCATCCGTCAAGCACGTCAGAACCCGCCTTAGATGAGTAGAGGCGAACCAAAGATACAACGGCGCCTTAGCATCGCTATACTGATGAGCCAGAGTCAAACTCGCCACCAGCAGCTCGCTATATGCTGCGGGCGACATCTGATCCCAGTACGTATCCGGTGGCTGTTCGATTGTGCCCCGGCGTGCCTTCCCAATCCTTTCAATCTGTGCCGCGCGCCCGCCGACATAGTGCACCGCATAGGGCGGATCGGTCACCACCGCGTGGGCAACCTTACCGGCCCCTCGACCATGCTCCCCTCGACTTCGCTCGGGGCAGGCGGGGCAGGCGGGGCAGGCCATCAGGCGCTCCCACGACGCTGCATCGGTGGCATCGCCGCACAGCAGGCGATGCGGCCCCAGCTGCCATACCTCACCTCGCTGTACCCGCGTGGGGCCGGTGGCTTGTTGCGCCTCAAGCATCGCGGCTTCGGCGTCGAAAGCCTCCTCTTCCTCAGATCGCTGGGAGCGCTCCAGCTCGGCCAAGAGCTGATCCATCTCCTTGGGATCGAAGCCGGTCAGGGTCTCGTCGAGGTCCGGCAGGTCCCGCAGCTCCTCCAGAAGCTCTCCGAGCTTGGGCAGATCCCACTCGCCGTGGATCTTGTTGAGCGCGATGTTGAGGGCCTTGGCCTGGTTCTCGTCCACGTCCACATAGACCACCGGCACCTTGGTCATGCCGAGCGCCTTGGCCGCCTCCAGCCGCTGGTGTCCGCCGATCACCATGCGGTCGGCGCGGCGCGCCACGATCGGGTCCACCAGGCCCCACTGGCGGATCGAGCGGCATAGGCTCTCCATCTCCGCCCCGGACATCACATTCGGGTTGTAGGGCGCTGGCCTGAGCTTGGCTGCCGGGACATAGACGATCTCCAGCAGGTCCTCTTGTGCTTGTTGCGCGATCTTGGGGTTCAATCCAGTTCTCCTTGCTGTGATTGTCGGTCTGTAGTTGCTGCTGTATCACCCGCCAGGATCGGGGCATTCGGCGCAGCCGGCTGGGTTGCGGATATTCTCACTTATCTGATCCGGCATTGATCTGATCACTGATCGCTCCGCTCACTGCTGGGCATGCCGGTTTGCCCGTGCTCTCCCGATGCTTCACGCGCCGCCCGGGCCGCTACCAGCTCGACGGAAACCCTCCGTCTCTCGATCTGCCCCCGAAGGCTTGTCCCCACAAGGAACGTCCGATCATCCACTTCTCTGCCGACCCCAGGTGATAGCATCGGCCGACCTCCCGCGCAGCGGTTTCGGCAAACCACATCGCCATCAGGGTGTCGGAATGCTCGCACGCCGGATAGAGCGCCATCTCCCGTTGCCAGGCGCAGTAGGCGCACTCGCAGCCGCCGCCGTGGGGCGTCCCGCCGGCGGGGATGATCCACTCTCCCTTATCCACCGCCGCCGCCAGCGACGGCAGCCCGATCTGCTCGTCGGCCTTCTCGGCGCCGGTGCGGTGGCCGACTATGGGCAGGCGCGGATGCTCGCGGCGCAAGAGCTCCAGCACCGCCTCCTGGAAGGCGTTGTTCTCGACGATGATGCGCCGCGGTTTCCAGCGCTCGTATGCCTGCACGATGGTGGTCAGCAGTCTCGCCAACTTGACCTTGGCCCGAATGATCTCCAGCGGCAGGCGCTGGCCCTGCGGGCTGACCGCCACCGTGAATATCACGCTGTAGGAGGCCTTCTTGCCCAGGCTGGCCGCCAGATCGACGCCGATGTACTTGGGCCACGCCGGGTCAGGCTGCTGGCGCCCGACGGTGAAGCGGACGTCGCGGCAGCGGGCGATGCCCGCGGGGCTGAACAGCCGCTCCTCGTCACTTACGGCCTGCAGCAGGAACTGGCGGGCGAAGGCGCGCGACCCGATCTCCGCCTCCCGCCGCCGCAATGACTCTTCATCCCAGCGGTCGGGCCACAGTGACTCGCCGGTCACTTCGTCGTAAATCCCACGCCACCAGGTAGTCCAGTTGCCGCTGTCCCGCAGCTCGACTGAGAGGTCCGCCGGATGCCACACCGTGGCGACGTAAACGGCGCGCCCCTGCGGCCCCAGCAGGTTCAGCCAGGTCTCGTAGAACAGGCGTTTGATCTGCTCCCGCATCGCCGGCTGCAGCACGGCGGTACGCTGGTCGCAGACATCGTCGAAGACGAGCAAGTCCGCCCGGCCGCCCACTCCCGCGCTCACTATCCCGTAGGCCTCGACGCTCGGGTCCTTGGATAGGCCTTGGCGCACTACCCGCAGCTGGCTGCGCGTCCACGGTCCATCGGGATCGGGACGCAACTCGGGGAATACCTGGCGCAGGCGCGGGTTATGGGTGATGTGGCGCGCGATCTCGCCCAGCAGCTTGGTCGCCAGGTCTTCGCCGGCGGAGATGAGCTTGATGCGCAGCTCCGGGTTTCGCCCCAGCTCCCACAGCGAGCGGGCGACCGCCAGCTGGCTGCTCTTGGCCGACTCGCGCGGCGCCCCGATCAGCACCCGCGCCGGGCCGTCCACCGGCAGCAGTGACTGCCACTGCTTGTGAAACGGCTGCTGCACCCACGGGTTGCCCTGGGCGTCGCGCATCACGAGCTCGCAGAACTGGTTGATGTCCCGGCGACCCTGTTCCGCCCGCACCAGGTCAATCGACCGCTGCCGCGCACGCTTGCTGAACGTCTTCGTGCTGCTCATCTTGCTGTACCTCCGTTTGCTGTCGTTGCTGCAATAGGGTCAGGACTTCGGTTAGCTCCTCATCGCTCAACCGCCGCAGGCGCTCCTGCTCCGCTTTCTCCACCGTCACCGCCGGCGCTTCGGTCGCCTGTGGCAGGCTGCGGTGAATGTCCATCGCCAGCCGGTACAGCGCCACCGCGTCCCGCGGGCGCACGCGGTCGTCCAGGCGTGGCTTGCCGGTTTCCGGATCGCGCGCTATCAGGGACTGGAGCGCCAGCATCCCCAGCTTCTCGACCTGTTCTCCCGCCTCGATCCGGCGCTTGAGCGCCTGCTCCCGCGCCTGGGCCAGCATTCCCTCGACTTGCCGGGCCTGCTCGCCATCCCAGGCCAGTGCGCGTTCCACCCAGCGGTGCCGCTGGCACCAGCGGCGAATCAGCGACGGGTGCCGGCCCAGGCTGGTGGCGACGCGGGTGATGCTGCGCTGCACACCCGACAGCTTGTAGGACTCGAACGCAGCGAAAGCTTTGGCGCCTTCACAGTGCTGGCGCTCCCAGGGTGCGGGCGTCACGTCTGGGAGGTTCGCCGTGCTGGCTGGCGTCGGCATCGGCGCAGGTGCGTCTTGGCGACTGTTTGGCATTTCATCATCTCCTGTGCGGACCATATCGTCTTGCGGCGTCTCCATTGGCACCCACAAAAACAAAAGCCGAGAGGTTGCTCCGGCCCCCGTGTCTCACGGGGATCGAAACAACTCCTCGGCTTTTAGGGTCCTGCTACCGCTTAGGGCGAAGGTCCAAATTGCCCGGCGGCGCCGCGCTTATTAAGTTGTGCAAGAACCAGTCGAGAGCGGCTTTGAGGTCAGACTACCAACCGGGTGGGGGGCCCAACTCTTGCCCGGCGGCGCCGCAGTCTATTCGGTTCCGTCGAGGGAGATTATACCACCAAGCAGCCGCTTGTCAAGCGCTCGGCGCACAAAATGGCACGGGCGATCCATCCGCTCGCATCACCCGCGTCCGCTTTCACTGCAACCAGTTCTCCACTCGCAGGCCAGGAACATGCTCGAAATGGGCGTCGTCGCTAACTACGACGAGGCCCGCCTCGATAGCGATGGCCGCGACCCAGATGTCGTTGGCGGGAATGGGCGTGCCCTGCCGGGCCAGTTCAGCCTTGACCTGGCCATAGCGCTCGGCGACAGCGGGAGTCACCGGCAGCACGTCCGCCATGTCACGCAAGAGGCTGCGAATCTCCGTTAACAGCTTGGCGCGTCGGGGTTTCGGGACGTGGTGCGCGCCATAGACCATCTCACCCTGGGTGATCACCGAGGTGTAGAAGGTGGCGGCTAGCGGCAGACTCGCCAAGTGGCCGACAATGACCGGCTGGTTGCGCTGGAGGTGGCTGCAGGTATTGGTGTCAAGCAGGTATCTCAACCGGCGCCTCCCAATCCACCACGTGCGCTTGGCTGATAGCCTGCATCATCGCCTCGACATCCTGCTCATTCAGCCGGCCGCGGTGCCGCAGCAAGGCGGCCGCCGATCCCTTTCGCGGCGCGCCCTTGGGTTGACGCGTCTTGCCCGAGCGTGGCGGCGTGCCCGCCTTCCGTGTGCGGGCGGCGGCCTCGCCGTACGTGCGCAAGACGAGCTCTTCAATGCGAATCAGGCGTCCGATGCGACGCGCGGGCAGGCGCCCGCTCTCCACCCAGCGCAGCACCGTGCGCTCGTGCACCTTGAGGATGGCAGCGGCCTCTCTGGGCGTGTACAGGCGAATGGTTTGCGTGGTCATTGATTGCATCCTTGATGTCGAATCGTGGCTGAGGTAATTGTACTCTAAAGTTCACTATAAGTCAAAGGCGTCATCCTGTGCGCTGATTAACTGAGACCCGAGTCGTGCTGACATGCCACAGCGGGCGAGGCGGCCTTGGAGCGCCAGCGCGCCGAGGAATTCGCTCAGTGACGGGCGGTCTTGCCACGTGTTTACCACGTGTTTGGCGTGCGATGCGAGCACCGGTGCGGAGCCTGCGGGATGAGTGGTGCATCTGCTCCCGCCTGATGAGTGGCTGGACGCCGAACGCATCCGGTGGCCGCGCGGCTGCCTATTACTACCTACTACCTAACTTACTACCTATACCTACATGCATTACCCTCTGCGTGTTCGGGACTGCTGGGCAGGGGCAGGCGGCTTGCCCCGGAAATCCTCCGACTAGCGAAAATGAACACCGCCCAAATCGATCTACTTTCGATACACTTTCGATCTACCACGGGTGCCATCAGGCGGTAGATCGAAAGTAGATCGGCCATAGCGGCGCCGATCTACCGCCGATCTGCCATCCCGCCATGCGGACTCCGGCTTACAGGCCCGCTCCTCGCTCTCCTCTTCTTGTCCGGCCGCTGACACAGCCGCCCCGCCGTGCGACATTTACATATAGCGGCTCGCCGCAGATTCCGCCCGAATCCGCCGCTCCACTTGTCGTCCTCTTCTCACACCCGACAGTTGGAGTGTTACAGGCCCGCTTTTCGGCCACTCTGCCGCCTGAAGATTCCTCCCGAAATCGCTCGACTTCCTGGCCGATTCGAGTGATGAATAGGGCGACAGAACGTGGGTTACAGGAGGGTCGCCGATGGTCACTCAGGCAGCGGACAATCCGGACTTCCGGGACTCGGTCCAGCCGAAAACAGGGGCCGAGGAGGGCACCGCCTTCGACGCCGCGGTCACGGAGTTCCTCAGTTACCTGCAAGGCTATCGCCAGTACTCGCCGTGGACGGTCGGAGCCTATCGTATTGACCTGCGCGAGTTTCGGGAGTTCCTGTTGGAGCAGCAGGGCCGCGTGCCTGTGCCTGCGGAAATCACTCGCCCGCAAGTGGTCGCCTGGGGCCTGCGACTGACAGGCATGAAGCCTTTGACCATCCGCCGCAAGTACGGCTGCCTGTCGTCGTTCTTCTCATTCCTGCAGGACATGGGCCATTGCCACAGCAACCCTGCACGGCGGCTGCCTCTGCCCAAGGTGGCCAGGAATCTGCCTACCGTGCTGTCTGCGGAGCAGGTGCAGCAACTGCTCGGGGCGGCGCAGACTCCCGACCGCCGGCTGTTAGTCCTGCTGTTGGTTTCAACCGGCTTGCGCCGCAGCGAAGCCGCCGCCATCACTTTGGATCAGGTTGACCTCGAACACCGCCAACTGCGGGTACGCGGGAAGGGCAACAAGGAGCGCGTGGTGCCGCTGACTGCTGAGGTGGTCCAGGCGATCCAGGAGTACCTGGCCTGGCGCGGGCCGACGCAGAGCGACCACCTATTCATCAGCCAGATGTGGGGCCAGCCCATCTCCGGCGCTCGCGTCCATCGCATCGTGCACCGGTTGCTGGAGCGGGCGGGCTTGGCCGGCCAGGGCATCACGGTTCATAAGCTCCGCCACACCTTCGCCACCCACCTCGTCCGCAACGGCGTGGACGTCCGAACGGTGCAGGAGCTACTGGGGCATTCCGACCTGGGCACGACCGCCAAGTACCTACACTCCGACGGTCAGGCCAAGCAGGCGGCGGTGGCGAGGCTGAACGGTTTGCTCGGGACAGATGTAGCACAGCCGCCCTCGGCTGTGATTGGGCGCGATAAAATCGCGCCGTGAGAGGAGCTAAGAGCATGACCGTGCAGGCAGAGGTTGTAGGGCGCGTGCGCCTGCGCGCGCCGGACGGCGGGCCTGGGCAGGCCCGCCCTACAGAATCGGCGTGTGGTCTCGCAGCGAAGATCGAGCAGTTCCTGGATTACCAGAAATCCTACCGCAGCCACTCGCCGCTGACCGTCTCCACCTATCGCTGCGACCTGAGCCAGTTCCGCCAGTGGCTGGCTGGTCGCCTGGGCTATCTGCCCGAGCCGCGCGCCATCACCCGCGAGTTGGTGATGCAGTATGCCGTGACCCTGAGCGGTCGAGCGGCAGCCACCGTCTGTCGCAAGATCACCGTCCTGTCGGTATTCTTCGGTTTCCTGATGGACTTGGGAGAACTAGAAAGCAACCCCGCGAGGCGGATTCCCCTGCCTAACCCGGCCAGCCGCATCCCGAATGCCATCTCAGAGGAAGACGCTCAGAAGCTCGTCGGCGCAGCCGAATCCCCCTTTGAGCGCGCCATGCTGCTATTGATGCTGACCGCCGGCCTGCGCCGCAGCGAGGTAGGAGCGATCCGGTTGGAGGATGTGAACCTGGAGAACCAGGCGCTGCTGGTGCGCGGCAAGGGAGCCAAGCAGCGCATGGTGCCGTTGATGCCCCAGACTGCGGAAGCGATTCGCAATTATCTCGCAGACCGCCCGGATGTGGATCAGCCCTATCTCTTCCTCAGCCCCCAGTGCAAGCGGCTGGCCAACGACTACCTCAACCGCACGCTGCGGCGCATCCTCGCCCGCGCCGGCCTCGCCAAGCGCATCACGCCGCACATGCTGCGCCACACCTTCGCCACCCACCTTGTCCGTAACGGGGTGGACGTGCGCACCGTCCAGGAGCTCCTCGGCCACTCCGACCTCGAAACCACCGCCAACTACCTCCACTCCGACACCCGCGCCAAAGAAACCGCCGTCGCCCTGATCGCCAGTCTGACCGGTACTCGGTAACAAGGGCCTTCCAGTGGTCGCCTGGCGCGCGCCTCTGCTGGGCTGGCCTGAAGAAGCGGAGAGCGTTTCGATGAAGAGTGGTGGAGGAGACCATTCAGGCGCGTCAACTCGTCCCAGAAGGGCAATACGGTCTCAGCGCCACCCATGTCTCGTCGAGGGCGAGCAGACTGCAACCAGGGAGAGCCGGCTGACCAAAGCGCGATCTCCAGTTCCCTCGAGCGCAGGCGGTCCGGACGAACTAGACGTAGCGGTTGTAGACGCCGGTGAACGCTTTCATCATTGTCTCGTAGCTCGCGAGCGCGGCGGCCGGCGTGTCATTCACCACCGCAGTTGCGAACGCGTCAACAGAATTCGAGAACTCCCTCACGAGTCGCAGGTATCCGTCCCTCTCCTCTGCTGCTTTCTCAGGCACGGGCGTGAGCAAGACAGCGTCGCGTTGAGTCAGCAGAGCCGGAAGTCGAAGCCCGGCTGCTTCGGGGTGGCCGTTCTTGATCTGGCCGAGCATCAACTTGGCCTGCTTGCGGAACTCGAAGAGCTTATCGCACACCGTGGAAATGCCGTTGCTTTCGTGCATCGTCACGAAGAGCGCGCAGGTGGCGCCGCAGGTCTCGAAGGCTCTACCGTATCGCCCGCCCACCACAGCGGCCCGCATTGCCTGCAGGTTCTCCCGGACCGAGTCGAAATACTGCGGCCACTTGGCATCGATAGCATACAGAGCCGGAGGCGCGTCACGGAGGTCGGAGGCGAGGCCGGCCCACGCGGCTTCGAGCGCGGCGAGTTCCGCGTTGAACTGCTCGACGCTCTCGCGTGGCTTTCCCACCTGGAACTGCGCGCAGGCGGCGATCATCCCCTTGCGGAACGCGGACAGGCGACTCTCGAAATCCTCGCCCGGCCTGGCCGCCGCCCGTAACGGCGCCGCCAGACCCACGAGGACAAGACCAAAGGACAACCCTGCAGCAAACCGTCTCAGTGTCATGTGACTCCTCCCATGCATCGGTTAATCTGTGGCGTTCCCGGATGTCACTGCTCTTCGGCGCCCCGAGAACAGCAGGTAGAGGGCCGGAAGGAAGAGCAGGGTCAGGAAGATGGAGAAGACGAGTCCGCCCATCACCCCGACCGCCATGGGCTTGAGCAGCTCGGTTCCTTCGTGAAGACCGAGAGCGAGCGGGACCATGCCCACAATGCCAACCAGCGCAGTCATGAGGATCGGCCGCAGGCGGAGGAATCCCGCCTGCTCGATGGCTTCACGAGCGGAAAGCCCGCGCTGGCGAAGCATGTTCGCCGCGGTCAGCAGCACCACCCCATGGTTCACCTCAATGCCGGCCAACACCACAATCCCGATCATGGCCGTGGTCCCGATCGGCGTATGAGCCAGAAACAACCCCATCGCAACGCCTATCAGAGAGAGGGGAACCCGGATCATGATGAGGAAAGGCTGAACAAAGGACTCGAACTGGATCGCCAGCACCACATACGCGAAGAAGAGGGCGAGGGCCAGAGCCAGCCCGAGGCTGCGATACTCCTGGCCGATCATCGCAGCCTGGCCTCCCAGCTTCCAGGAGTAGCCCTCCGGAAATGCCGTACCGGCGAGCTTGGCGGCCGCCTCGCTATTCACTTCACCCGCAGTTCTTCCCAGAGCGTCGGCGGTCGCCTTGACCAGGCGCGCCTGGTCCTTGCGAGCAATCTCCACCGGCCCCACGCCGGCAACGACGCTGGCGACATCGCGCAGGTAGATCGGTGATCCGCTACTGGAGGGCACGATGATGTTGCTCAGCGCCTCTTTGGTCGCCCAGTGCTTGTCATCCACCATCACCCGCACGTCGTAGTAGTAGCCGCCATCGAGATAGGAAGTAGCGACCTGGCCGTCCACCATCGTTCTCACGGTGCTGGCCACCTGCGAGACATTCACACCCAGGGCGGCGGCGCGGGCGCGGTCCACCAGAATCTGGTATTCAGGCTTGCTCACCTCAAGGGAGACGTCGTGGTTGGTGAGCCCGGGAATGTCGAGCAACTTCTCGCGCACTTGGGCCGCGAGTTCCATGAGTTCGCCAAGCGGCGCGCCGCGAGGGCCGTAGATCTCCACCTCCACATCGTGCTCCCCGATCTGACGCAGGCCGCGCAGCTTGGCGTGTTTCACCGCAATGCGCGCCCCGGGCGCCTTGACCGCCTCCTTGATCGTCTTCTCCAGTTTCGCCACGTAGCCGGGAGTGTCCAGGGAGCGCTGGCTGCGAGGGACCAGTTGAATATCCACCTGGCCCCTCTCCGCGACCTCGTAGGTAACGAGACCCCACACCCATCCACCGGATAGACGGGAGACATAGTGGACGGCGGGGTCATCCTTGACCGCCTGCTCGATCTTCTGGAGAACCTGATCGGTGACGGGCACCGGAGTTCCGGTCGGCATGCGCACGCTGGCGACGATGAGGCCGTCCTCCATCTCGGGCAGGAACTCGAAGCCCATGGTGACAAGCAGCCAGCACCCGATCAGGAAGAGCACGCCCGCGACTGCAACTGCCGCCCAGGGACGCCTCAGCGACCCGCGAAGTGCCGGTCGGTACAGCCGCATAAGAGCGCGCATGGTGGCGGCGGAAGCGCGGGACACCGGGCCGCGCGCTTCGACGACAGGTTTTCCCTCCGGGAAGAAGCGCGCCATAAGCATCGGGGTCACCGTGAGCGCCACCAGCAGCGACAGGGCCAGCACAACGGCCACGGTGATGACGAGTTCTCGGAAGAGCAGCGCGGTCAACCCGGGGACCAACAGAAAGGGCAAGAAAAGCGCGAGGAAGGTCAGCGTCGCTGCGGTGACCGCCCCTCCAACCTCGGTTGCCCCGGTCTGGACCGGGGTCTCCACCTCCGAATGCTCGGTTTGCAGCCGGGTAATATTCTCGAGCACGACCACGCAGTTGTCCAGCAGCACGGTGATCGCGACCACCAGGGCGCCGAGCGAGAAGATGTTCATCGAGAACCCCGCGACTTTCATGACGAAGAAGGTCCCCAGCAGGGATATGGGCAGGGTCAGGAACACCGTGACGACCCGCTGCCATCCAGTGAGGAAGAAGGCCGTTACCAGAATGACCAGGATCGCAGCGATGATCGCCGCCTCCCGGACTCCCTTGACGGCGGCGCGGACGTACTCTCCCTGGTCGTAGGTCACCTCCATCCGCACTCCCGGCGGCAGTGACGCAAGCAGTTCGTTCATCTTGCGGCGGACGCCGTCGGAGACTTCGACCACATTGGCCGCAGCCTGCTTGAAAACGCTGAGCTTGACTCCCTCCTTGCCGTTCAAGCGGGTCATCACGCGCTGCACGCGGTGCAGGTCCACGACCTTTGCAACATCTCGCAGGTAGAGGCTGCCTCCGGCCGGGTCGGAGCCGATGATGACATTGCCGATATCCCGGGTGGAACGATAGCGACCCATGGTGCGGACCACGAACTCGCGTCGCTCCCCGGTAATCCGGCCGCCAACCAACTCAACGTTCTCGTCACGGAGCCGCTGGACGACGCGGTCTGCGGAAAGGTGAAACGCCTGGAGGCGATCGGGATCGAGGTGCACCCGGATCTCGCGCACCTGGCCGCCCACCACATCGGTGCCAGCAGTGCCCGGAATCGTCACGAACTGATCCTGGAGGAAGTTGTCGGCCCAGGTGCGCAGAGACACCAGATCCATCGTGTCGGAGGTGACGAGGATATCCACCACCGGCAACTGCGAGGGATCGGCTTTCAGGATCACCGGGCTTTCAATGTCCTTTGGGAGTCGCTTGGTGACGAGTCCCATCTTGGCTAGGACGTCCTGGTAGGCGACGTCCCGGTCGGCTTGGTAGCTGAAGTTGACGAGTAACTGATACAGCCCCTCGGTGCAGCTCGATTCAAGATAGTCGAGGTCGTCAACCGTCGCCATCTGCCGCTCGACCGGGTCGGCAAGGTCGGTCTCGACCTCCTCCGGGGTGGCGCCGCGCCAGGAGATATAGACCTTCACCAGGGGATAGGTGATTTCAGGCAGGAGGTTGGTCGGCAACTGGCTGTAGCCGAAGACGCCAATGACCGCGATGGCGAGCATGATCACGGCGACGGCGACGGGGCGGCGGATGGCGAGCAGAGACACCTTCATGGCTTGCCTCCGGTCCCGCCGCCCGGCTTGCTCTTCGGGGGCTTGACCTTGACCTCCACGCCCTCCTTCAGGCGCTCCTGGCCGCGCACGATGAGCTGGTCCCCTGGCGCGAGGCCCGACAGAATCTCCAGGCGGTCTCCGCTCTCAATGCCCGGCTGGACCACCCGTTCCCTCGCCTTTCCCCCCTGGACGATGAAGGCAACGAGCTTGCCGCCGGGGCGAGCGACGACCGCATAGGCAGGGATTACAACCGCGTTGTCGTGGCGCTCCAGGATCATCGCCAGGCGCGCCAGGCTTCCTTCCTTGACCTTCCCCGCAAGCATCGGGGCTGCCATCTCCACCGTGACGAGCCGGGTGGCCGGATCGGCAGAAGGGTAAATGCGGCCGACCCGGAGCGGCAATGGTTCCGAGTTGGGCAAGGCGTCCACCTCAGCGCGGACGGGCATTCCGACGCGCAGGCGAGACGCAACCTCGTCGGTCACCGAGGTTCGGATGACCGTGCGGGAGGTGTCCGCCAAAGTGAGAACTGGCGCCTTGGGCGAAGCCAGGTCTCCCACGAACTGGTGCTTGCGCGTCACAACTCCAGAGATCGGAGCGCGGATCACATAAAAAGAAGCCTGCGACCGCCAGTAGGAAAGACGAGTTCTGGCCTGCGACACCTGCTCTCGAGCGAGCGCCAGTTGGGTCTGCGTGGCGCCCTCCCGGAGCTGGCTCAGTCGCTCCTGCGCCGCGGCAAGCCCAGCCTCGGCAACTCCCACCTGGGAGCTGGCGGCATCATAGCGAGTCTGGGCGTGGTCAACTTCCTGTTGAGAGGCGCCACCAATCGCCAGGAGTTGGCGCTGACGCTCCAGGTCACGACGCGAATCCTCCGCGGCCGAGCGGGCCGCGGCAAGCTGGGCTTTCGCCTGGGCCACCGCGGCCTCTGCGGCTCGAATCTCCTGACTGCGCGCTCCCGCCTCGATGTCGCGCAGCCGCGCCTGTGCAACTCGTACCTCGGCCTCAGCCTGGCGCGTCTGCGCATCCAATTCCGTGGTATCAAGGCGCACGAGCACCTGCCCGGCCCTGACCTTGTCCCCCTCCTCGACCTGAAGCCAGACAATCCTCTGCTCGACTTTCGGGCTGACGTTCGCCTCATCCGCGCAGACGACCGTGCCGGTGGTCTGTATCATGCGCGCGATGTCGCCCCGTTTCACCGCCTGCGTCTCGACCAGGGGTATCTTCTTCTGCACCTGTGCGGGACCAGGGTTCCTGTTTCCTGACCGTCCACAACCTCCGAGTAGGAGGGCAACCACACCGATTGCCGCGCCACCCCAAAACAGAGTTCTTCTCATTGACTTCCTCCTGCTGCTCCTGACGGTGATCCCTGCTCGGCGATAAGCGCAGGATCGCGCCCCAAGGCGTACTCTAGTTGAGCAAGGGCAATGCGGTAATCATGGGTAGCGCGGATCGCGTTCGTCTCCGCGCGGGTCAGTGCGACCTGGGCGTCTATGACCTCGATGCTGCTTCCGGCGCCGACGCGGTATCGTTCCTGCTCAACTGCAAGAGTCCGGCGGGCCTCGTCCACGCTGAGAGCAGTGACTCGCATACGCTCCTCTGCATCGCGCATTGCCACCTGAGCCTCCTGTACGGCGAGCTCCAACCGCTGCCGGAGCAGTTCCTGGGCGGACCTGCTCTGCTCGATGCGCGCCCTGGCCGCCCCCTTCGCCCCGGCCGCGTTTCCGCTATCCCAGAGAGGGATGCTCACACGCAGGCCAACATTCCAGTTATCGACGTCGGGAGGAAAAGAGCCGCCCTCGAGATTGTAGGCGGCCTGGAGGGCGAGGTCGGGCCTTGCCAGTGACTTGGCGACGGTCAAGCCAGCCTGTGCGCGCCTGAGCGACAGCTCGCTCTGAATCCATTCCGGATGCGACGGAAGCGCCTCCCCGAAGGGCCCCAGCATCGTCTCCGGCGACCGGGTGATGACCGAATCGTGCACGATCTCCAGCGGTGTATCTGCGGGTCGGCCCATAGCAACGTTCAGCGTCATTCGCGCCACTGCAACTCTGTTCTCCGCGGCTATTCTGGCTTGCTGAACATCAGCGAGTTGGACCTCGGTCTTCATGATATCGATCTCCTTTGCCGTGCCCACAGCAAGGCGCTTCCGCGCGATCTCCAAGTGCGCCTCTACCTGGTTGACCGCTTCCTGCTGAGCCCTCAGCAACTCCTCCGCCTGCCGCAGGATGAAGAAGGCTTTGGTGACTTGGAATGCCACAGACTGGCGGGTGCGGCGAAGCTCCTCATGGGCCGCCAACAGATCCAGTCGGGCCTGATCCAACAGGGCCTGGGTGCGCCCCCCGGAATAGAGGAGTTGCCGAAGCGCGACCTCGGAGTAGATATCCGTTGCGCCTGCGCCAATGATCTTCTGCTTGCTGGGCGGCAGGGATTCGTATTCGGTCCATGAGGTGTCAAAGTCCACCTCGGGGCCTTTCAGGCTGCGCGCCTGGCGGACTTTCTGCTGTGCTTCCTGCACTCGCTGGGCAGCCAGTTGCAGTTCAGGATGGACGCCGAGGGCTATCTTGACGCAGTCTTCCGGCGACAAAGCGGCATTCGGCTGAGCCGGCAAGGCCGTTGCCAGGCCAAACACTCCCACCAAGGTCAGCGTCAGTATCAGGTGTTTTCTCATAGACAGCTCCTCCACTTCTCAAACCGCGCCTGCCCGTGTTACCGGGCCTTGCTTGGCATCTGGTGGTCCTGCTCCCCCTGCTCCATCTGCGCGGGAGCAGTCTCCACCGGACACACGGGTTCCTCACGTTCGCTGTTGCCCCGAGGTTTCGTCGCAGCGTCTGAGGACGGCTCTTCCTCCTCAGGGCTTCGGAATACGCTCGGAACCTCATATCCGGCATCTGCAAGCATAGTCGCGAGCAAGCGGCGTTTTTCGGCGAATGGGGTATCGAACAAGGGCGCGCACTGGAGGATGCTTCGTTTCTCGCTCGCCAACTCAACCGCGAAAGCCAGGCAGGTGGGTGCGCCACAGCGGCCACAGTTAGTCCGCGGCAGCAGCTTGTAGATCGCCAGGGCAGTCAGCCGCTCCCGGCGCTCGTAGGAGGGCGTGATCTCGGCACGGCGCGCCCAGGTGTCATTGATCAGGTTTGTGAGCCAGCTGAGCACGCTCCGGGCATCTTCCAGGTCGTCGGCCTTCGCGCAGGTGATCAGGCGCGGGTGAAGACAGATGATGCGGTGTTCCTTGGTGAAGGTGAGGGCCAGAGCGGCGTGATTGTAGATCGCGCCAGGCAGCACAGCATTCAGATAAGGCAGGATCTCCCTCAGATCAGTTCCAGGCTCCGCGTGGAAACGGATCTTGGCCGGATCTGCCAGGCAGGGCAACACGTGCGTTATCTCGATGGAGGTAAGCAACATATCGTTTCACACCAGATAGCGGAGGTACACATAGACAGCCGAAATCGCGACGGACTCGACCATCAGGGGAAGTCCGTACTTCAAGAACTCGCCGAATCGGATGGGGCAGCCGTTCCGTTCTGCCAGACCCGCGACGACCACGTTGGCAGACGCTCCGATGAGCGTGCCGTTCCCGCCCAGGCATGCGCCGAGGGCCAGTGACCACCAGAGAGGCATCATCTGCGGACCCCGCAGAACGGCGTCCAGTTGAGCCGGCGACGCTGCAAGTCCCCGCGCAACCTCGATCAACATCGGATTCACGGTGGCGACAAACGGGATATTGTCAACCACGGCAGAGGCCGCTGCCGATCCCCACAGCAAAGTCATGGCGGTCAGCCCCAGGCTGCGGTCAGCCAGGGATAGCAACCCGCGCGATATGGCCCCGATGATGCCCGTATTGATAAGTCCCGCGACCATGACAAAAAGGCCGACGAAGAAAAGCAGGGTGGGCCACTCGACTTCATGCAGGATCTCCTCGATGTTCGCCCGGCTGACTACCAGCAACAGTGCAGCCCCACTAAGCGCTATGGTAGCGGGCATCAGGTGAAGCGGCTCGTGCAGGAAGAAGCCGACCAGGGTCAGGGCCAGGACCACGAGAGAGGTTCTCAGAAGTCGAGGATCGGTGATCGCTCGTCTCTCATCAAATTCCTGGATGCGCCCCCGGGCATCTATCGGTACCGCAAGTGATCCCCTGAAGAGCCACCTCACCGTCCCCAGATAGGCAAGGAAGATCACTACCACAACCGGAGCAAGGTGCAGCAGGAAACTGTTGAACCCGAGCCCGGAGGCACCGGCAATCATAATGTTCGGCGGATCACCGATGAGGGTCGCCGTGCCCCCGATGTTGGACGCCAGTATCTCGCAAATCAGGAATGGCACCGGACTGACGGAGAGCGTCTCGGCAATGAGCATCGTTACCGGCGCGATGAGGAGCACCGTCGTCACGTTGTCGAGGAAGGCGGAGGCGACGGCGGTGACGACCGAGAGCATCAGGATCATCCGGATCGGCTCTGCGCGCCCCGCCTTCGCCGACTTGATGGCGAGCCACTGGAAGGCACCGGTGCGCTTGGTAATGCCCACGATGACCATCATGCCGAAGAGCAGAAAGATCGTATTCCAGTCCACGCCGAACCGGCTGGTGCAGAAGGCGTCTCGCTGGCTTACCAGCCCCAGGAGAAGCATAAGTGCTGCGCCGACCAGCGCAATCACGGTTCGGTGCAGCTTCTCGGTGGCGATAAGAGCGTAAGCACCCACGAAAATCGCTGCGGCCAGAATCGGTCTCAGGGTGGTGATCATCTCCCCGCATCGCTCTCCCCGATGTGCGGCCTCACGATCTCGTCAATCACGTCTTGCAGACCGACGATTCCCACCAGTTTCCCATCGCGCACCACCGGGATCTGCCGCACCCGCTTTGTGACCATCAGAACCGCTATCTCGCCAAGCGACGTCTCCTCGGAGACACATGGTGGGCAAGGCTCCATAACCTGCTCGATCTGCACCTCCCCGGCGTGCTCGAACCGGCCCGCGAAGGGCTCGAAATCGGCTGGAAGGAAGGACACGTCTCCGATCTGTTCCGCGTAGCGCGGGAGGCACAGTCGCAGGATCGCCAGTTTGGTGGCTATGCCCAGCACCCTGCCATCCTGATCCACGACGGGTAAGCCGCCGTGGCCGGTTGCGTGCATCAGGCGAACGACTTCGCTCACCGTTGCCCCTCGTGGGACGCTGACAACCTCACGGTTCATTATCCGGCCTGCGCTCATGCGACCTCCTGACTCGTCACGGCTCGCTGGACCACGCCCGTACCGCCTTCGAACCGGCGCGAGGGTGTGAGGGCCGCCGTGGGGGCGCGTGCACGTGACCCCGAGCGCATCTGAGGGTTTACGTTCTCCGCTCCGCTTGCCGCGTTCGCTGCATATCGCCTGTTACTCAACGCAAGCCACCACGTCGCCATCTGTACCACAGGAAGGCCCCCACAATCCCACCAACGATGGCCGTGCCAACAATGTTGGGTGGCTGAGGAGGTCCCGCTCCGTCGCAGCAGCCAGCCCAAGCGCGTGTCACGCATAGTAGGCCTAAAGCGCACGATGCGACAGAAGGCAGTCGTCGAACCAACCGCCTCTCCATATCCTGCCTCTCCTCAGGCGATCCAGACGAAATACAGTCCGATCGCGACCAGCACCGCGCCCGCGGAGCGCTCCATCCAGCGCGTCCAGCGCTCCATTGCCGGCAGGGCCTTGACCACCCCGGTGAACGTGCCGGCCAGCACGATCGGCACCCCGCGCCCGAGGCCGTAGGCGAACAAGAGAGACGCCCCATAGGCCAACTTGCCTTTGGCCATCACAATCCCGAGGATGGCGACGAGAACCGGGGTCCCGCACTGCGAGCCAGCCAAACCGACGACCAGGCCGAGAACGAAAGCCCCGATCAGGCCGGTGATCGCCACGCGCTTCGGCTGCAGCCGGGCCATGAAGTCGAAGTTGACCTTCAGCGCGCCCAGCAGGTTCAATCCGATGATGAAACAAACGAGGGCCACGAACCAGTAGAGGATCTTGCTCTCGGTCCCGAATAGCCCGCCGACTGTCGCCGCGATGATGCCCAGGAGCATGAATGTGACTGAGCTTCCAAGCGTAAAGAAGGTTGCGAGCCAAAAGCCCTTCGCGCGAGTAGGGTTCGCGTACCCGCCAACATAGGCGATGATGACCGGCACCATGGAGAGATTGCACGGCCCTATGCTCGTGAGCACGCCGCCCAGAAACACCAGCAGATAGGCGAGCGCGGAAAGCTCGCCGATGAGGCGGGGCAGCGTCTGGGTGACGAATTCGGTCACGGCTTCAGCCCCATCGCCCCCAGTTTCCGCTCGATCTCAGCCTGCGCAAAGAACCCCTCGTGCCGGAACACCTGCTTGCCCCCCTTGTCGAAGAAGACCTGGACAGGAATCGTTTCCACGCCGTAGCGAGCGGCCAGGACTTGCTCATCCCCCACGTGGACGAAAAGAACGTTGAGCCTGCCCGCGTACTTCTTCTTGAGCGAGGCCAGGATGGGGGTCATCATGTCGCACGGCCGGCAGCCCGCAGCACCGAAGTCCACAAGGGCCGGCTTGCCGGAGCGGCGCGCCTTGTCCACCGGGTTGTCCATCGCCAGGCGGCATTGCTGTCGGGTCCAGGTCGCGTCCACCTCGGCCGCAGCCCGCTCGGCCAGACGGTCAATATGCGCCTCCACGGCCGCCTGTTGCTTCTCGCCAAGGAGGTATCGCTTCAAGTCCTCTCGGACGTTTTCAAAGGGTGCGCCGCCCACCAAGTCCTTGTTTTGGCTGTAAAACGCCCGCACTTCCTCATCGCTGACAGAAGCGCGCTCTGCCAGGGTCTGGAGGTATGCACGGATAAGCGAGTCTTCGTTGTCCGTCTTGACAGACGGATTGTGCGCTACCGCCCACGCGCGAGCCTCGCTCAGCAACAGCCGCTGCGTGGCCAGTTGTTCCAGCACGAAAAAGGCATTTCTGCCCAACTGCTTTCGCACTCGCTCGGGTGCCTTCTGGATTTCGGCCGTCACCTGCTGCTGAGTGATCTGAAGGGATGCAGAGCGCAGCACCACTCCTTTGGGAAGGCGCGCCAGACGCGCCGCCCGAAGCGGACCTGAAGCAAGCCCTGGGCACGACTTGGCTACGGTCGGCTTCCCTGGCGGTGCTTGGGCCGACGCCGCGCATGCAGTCACACAAAGGAGCAACAGCCCGGACCGTAACCCCCACGGGCGCGGACACAACCAGGCCGAGTGCGCGCTGCCAGCACGGAGAACACGAGTCACAGCCTCACCAACATGGTGAATCCGCGTCACTTCTTCACCCCCAGGGCCGCGAGTTCGCGTTCGATGTCTTCAGTCCCCATGTAGCCCATGTGGCGAGAGACCTCTTCGCCTTTCGCGTTGAAGAAGATCTGGGTAGGCATGGTGGCAATGCGATACCGCTGGCCCAGGTCGGCGTACTCATCTAGCTCCACGAACACGATGTTGGTTTTGCCCCAGTAGTCCTGGGCGACCTGCTTGAGCACAGGCACCATCATCTTGCAAGGCACGCACCAGCCTTTTCCAAAGTCAGCCATGGTCGGACGGCCGCTCTTCAGGCAGGCCGCGAGCTTCGAGCCGGGCAGAGGTCCCTCCGGCTTCTTCCCAGAGGTTGTTCCGCTCGGCGCAGACCGGGGGTTGGCAGATTCAGCCGCGCTCTGATTCCCGGACGCCGGCTGCCCAGCGGCCTCCTCAGCGCCTGGTGAAGCGCCGCCGATGGAACCAGGGTTTCCCTCCAGGGAAGGCGTCGACGCCGGAGTCCCTTTGCTCTCGCCTGACCCCAACGCTGACCCGCCTGGCGCGAGCTGAGCGGTCGGGTTCTGTGCCTCGCCCTGGCTCTCCGTCGGTGAGGCTCGTTCGCCGTGCTTGACGGTTTCCTTGGCGATGAACACCGCCACGATGGCCAGGATGACCACTAACAGTACCCACCTTGATCCTTTCATCGCTTCTTCATCCCCTCATAGCCAGTCTTCGGGAACCTCATAGCCTGCCTCTAGAAGAAGCTGCACCAGCGCCTTGCGCTTCTCTTCGTGGTGTGTCTCCAATAGCGGCGAGCACTTCTCCAGCGTCGCCTCTTCTTCCGCGAGTGTGACGGCAAAGGCCAGGCAGGTCGGCTCGCCGCACTTACCACAGTTGCCACCCGGGAGCAGCCGATACAGTTGCAGCGCGGTCAGGCTGGCCGCCCGGCGGTAGCTGGGGGCAATCTGTTCCCGGCGCTCCCAGGTCTCGTTGATCAGTTCCTTGACCCAGTCGAGCACTCGCCGCGCCTCCTCCGCATCGGCCAGCTTGCTCACCGCCGCCTGGCGAGGTCGCAGGGCGACCACATGCCCTTCATGCCGGAAGCGCAGGAAAGGCGCATCGGGGTTATACTGGCAGGCTTTGAGCGTCGCGTTGAGGTACGGGAAGACCTCTCGGATGTCATCGCGCAGCGCCGCCAGGCAGTTGACATACTCCGCCGACGGGTTGCACTTCGGCGCGAACAGTTGAAACTTGTATTCTCTCAAGAGCATGATGACATCTGAGCATCCCCTGAGGGTGCACAGCCGTGCTCGTTCGCCTGGGCCATTCCGCCCAGGTGTAGGTAGGCGCTTTTTGCTCGCACGCGCGGG
>Ga0315279_10002184_pt1 | contig 30186 bp, 21 predicted proteins | sample YL17G06_20_MG_FD_203694 | JGI IMG/M metagenome (GOLD analysis project Ga0315279, IMG submission 203694) | Sediment microbial communities from Yellowstone Lake, YNP, Wyoming, USA - YL17G06_20 | ecosystem: Environmental > Aquatic > Freshwater > Lake > Sediment | place: USA: Wyoming | collected...
TTCGTATTCTTCCAGAATAGGCTTCCATCTTTTTACGAAGATCTGTTGACTAATTTTCATAATTAAGTACCTCCTTTGGTGGTATAATTATACCAAATAAGTTACCTAATTACTGAGCATGAACAACAGTCTCTTTTTCAGGGTATGGCTGCAGGGAGTTTTTTGATTTTTCAAAAAGCCAAATTTTAGTAATTTTTGCATCAAAGCAATTGTATTTGTTATTAGAAATAATTCAAATAACATTTCGAGTATTCATGTTTAGTTTTTTTCATTGATGGCTTACTGGGCTCGTTAACAAAAAATCAAAATAGTGATAAAAATAAGAAAGTGTTTTCGGTGAAATTTTATAATTATAAAAACAATATTATAATTATGCATTCGATTGCAGGTGATTTTATTTTACAATAAGGCCATCCTTCTTGTCAAAGATTTTTTTATAAGATTTTATAATAAGATTTTATAATAGAATTAACTTTACTGCATTTAAGATAAATAAATAGGTGCCTATCCCTATTTATTTATTTATTTTCGTTTTTCTATTAAAAAAGACTTATTCAAACTCTTTCAGCATCTTATAAAACTCTTCTTCTTTGCCCTTTTTAATATGATAGACATGATCATCAGTAGGAAAGGCTCCGGTCTTTACATCCTTAATATATTCTTTAAAAGCATCGGTTTCTATCTCAGCAACATTGGCATATTTCTTAACAAATTTAGGAGTAAAGGATTGGAATAGGCCCAACATATCTCCACAGATTAATACCTGCCCATCACAGGGTCCTCCTGCCCCAATAGCGTATACTGGAATAGTCAGCTTTTTAGTAATAAAGACGGTTAATTCTGGAGGAACTGCCTCTAATAGAAGGGCGTAACCACCAGCTTCCTGGATGGCTAAGGCATCTTTGATTAATTCTCGGGCACTTTCTGCCTCTCTGCCTTGAGCCTTAAACCCACCTAACTGGCCTGAGCTCTGCGGGGTTAGACCAATGTGACCCATAACTAAGATTCCAGCATCAGCTATAGCCCTTATTTTACTGCAGACCCTCTTCCCTCCTTCTAATTTCACGGCATCCATATCCGCCTCTTGGAGAAAACGCCCTGCATTTCTGACTGCTTCTTGGTCGGAAATCTGATAGGACATAAAGGGCATATCTCCTATACAAAAAGTATTCGGTGCTCCTCGTCGGACTGCCTGGCAATGAGAGATACAATCCACCATAGTAACTGGGATTGTCCCTTGATAACCCAATACTACCATCCCTAAGGAATCACCGACTAAGATCATATCCATACCGGCTTGCTCAACAAAAGATGCAGTAGGGAAATCATAAGCAGTTACCCAAGCTACTTGTTCTCCTTCCTTTTTCATTTTTATAAAATCTAAACGGGTCTTCTTTTTAGCCATTCTTTAATCCTTTCTTTCTATTTTTATTATATATATTCAATTATACGGATACAGAGAACCGTCCCCTGTATTTTTAGAAATCGATTCTGATAAAAATTATTTTTTAACCTTTTCTTCTAAAAGGAAAGAACTAACCTTAGATTGAATAAGTTTTGAATCAGTAAAGTCTATTAAGACTTTTTCTGCACCAAAATTTTTACTTAAAGCTTCCAGGGTTTGGCGGGCAGAATTCTGCACTTCTGAACGCATCTTTCGAACCAGATTATCAGCCATTTGGGTTGCCTGATATTTCGCTTCTTCTATGAGTAAATTTTTATCCTCTTCATTAAAACCTGAGCCAAAAGCCCTATTTATGAGGTCGGGAAGTAGCCAGGGTAGAAATTTGGCATTCTGTTCATCATAAAAGCTGATATCCCTAATATGGACTTCATAAAAACATTGGGGCATTTTTAAGCGATACTTTTTCTCCCCTTCCTCATGAATAGTAAAATCAGGACTTCGAAGGTCATATCTAAAATCTATGTCAAATTCAAAGATCATGGCCATCTTTTTAGTTGAAACTAACCACTGAAAATATTTTTTTCCTTTTTCTCCTAACCAGTGCTTCGAAGTAGTCACAATCTCTTTAGTAATAACTTTAAAGACTACTAATTCTCCTACCGAGCGAAGTTTTTCAAGAGAAGCGTATATTCTTATTTCTCTGCCCGGTGCACTATATTTTAATTTAAAAATCCAAAAAATAATAAATATAACCACTGCTATACTGAATCCGACTAGTCCAGAAATGAAAATCATTTGCATTATATTACTCTCCTTGTTTAACGGTTGTATGACCAATAAAAGTCTACCGCTTTTTATCACTTGCTTTATTTATTTCAAAGGGAATTTTCTTTGTTAAGAAGTAAATAAAAATAGGGTGCTTTAGACTCAAATTGTCTTTCTCTTTGAATATCTTATGTTATTATTATGTTATTATGTTATGGGGTCAGTTCTTGCAATATCACTTTTCATCTTCCCTCTCAATTTTTTTAATCGCTCTGCTCATTGTAGTACAATACAGGCCAATATATTCTGCTATATCTTTAATGTGTCAAAGAACCGCCCCCTGTCACGTTACGACCGCCCCTCTAACATCTTAGGCTTCAAATCTTTTCCCTCTTTTTCTTAACCAACGATAAACAAAGTAAAATATGAAAAAGCCTATCCGATGCTTCCCTAGAAAAAAATGTCTTTTTTTCTAGGCCATGAGCAAAATTATTCCTCAAATTCATTCCGAGTTTTTCAGTTAATACCAATCTAAAATAGAAAGATATATCGTGGTCTGTATTAGAAAATACTTTTTTGAGTATATTGCCTTGTTTTTCTAGTAATATATTTAATGATAACCTATCATACCCACCAACATCATTTGGTTTTAAAATAATACCCCCACAAATTCTTATTAACTCTCTAACGGCACTTTCAATTAGAGGAATAAATAAATGTGATGAAACTATATAATTACTATCCCAGTAAGCACTCATTGCATATTGTATATATTCCTTGTTTTCATTTTGAAAAAGTAGAGATTCCTGAAAATATTTTATAATCTTGTCTTTTGAAATTTGTTTTTTTAGTTTATCCATTGTTAAGGACAAAAAAATTGAATTAAATTGTAAATATTGATTTGCATAACTCTGAAAATGATTATCGTAATCATCATCTAATGATGACAACTTGGCTATTGGAATTCCATCTTCTGAAACAATTTGAGTGGTGCATAAAAATTGAAGGGGGTAGTTTTTTGAAATTTCTTTTAATTGACTCTCTATGTCTTTTTGCTTTGGTAGAAAGTTAATTACTATTCTCGATAGAATAGTTTCCAATTCATACTCATCTTCTTCCCCAAAAATAGCTTTTAGAAATTTAACAATTTCTTCATTTTTAATTTTTGTGCTTACTGAAATTTCCTTTAAGGATTTATTCCAATCTAGATCTAGCTGACCAATTTCTTGAGAAATTCTATCTGTTGCTTTTATTGCTTCTTGAAATCCCTTATCCCTGTATTTTTGATATACTTCATGTATTTTTTCAAACGCATGAACTTTTAATAATGCATCCGAATTAATGCGCTCGTTTTCCTTGAATGATTTTTCTAAAATTCCCAAAACACGTATTAAATTACTTTCATCTCTTTCATTTGCATAATACTCGGCAAGTAAGGAAACAGCATGCTCAGTAAGCCAAGGGTTTTTTTCAATTCTTTCTAATTTTTTTTCTAAATCCTTAATTAAATCCTCTTTTTCTTGAGGAGAAACGACAACTTTGTTCCTAAATTCTAAAAGTAACCATTTAAAAGCAAAACCCCATAAACCAGGCTTTGAATCCACTGCAACTTTTCTTTCAAGACTAATTATTGTTTTTTCCACTTTTTGTATTCTTTGTTGGTCATTAATTTGTATAGACAAATTCAGAGCTCGTTTAGCTTTTGTTTTGCAATCAAGGGATTGAACTAGTAATTTTTCACAAATTATAATACTTAAATCAATGACCAAATGGAAAAGGTTGTGATCTGCACTTTTTTGAAGAATAATTGAGGAAAAATCTACAACAAGATCTGCATACCTTAGTGACAGAATTGGATCTTTAGATTCTTTTGCCCTGTCCTCCCAATAATTTAACGTTTCTTCTGTGACTTTTTGAATACTTGGATATTTAAACATTTGCCCTTGTTTATCTGGCAGAATAGACATTGGACCATAGTATGTCCCCCAACCAGAATTATCATTTGGATAATCTGCAAAAAAATCAAAAGCAATTTGTTCAGCAATATCTTCATTTGAGGGCTTATAATTTTCACCCTCTTTTTTGAGAATATTTTTTATTTCTTCCGCAATTTTATACTCTCCATGAAATGAGCGAGGTGAACTTGCTTCTTCTTCCAATTCATCTAAATATTTTTTAATCTTGTTATTAAGCATAATTTTTTATCCTTTATTTATTGTCAAAACAACCGTCCACGTGACATTTTACTAAACCTCATTCGCCTCAATCACCGTTTTAAAATCAACTTGCAATTCTCGAAAATGTCTTTTAGCGCATCTAATTTTATCCGCTTCAATATTCCTTAATTTTTCAAAATCTTTAATACCCTTCGTTTCTCTTACAAGATAAAGCGTATCATCCCCCTGCTTAACTATGGCCCAATCAGGATTATAGGTCCCTATGGGTGTGTCAATTTTAAACCATGAAGGAAGCTTTACGAATAATTTTATGTCATCGCGCATATCCAGGCTTTCGGCAAAGCGCTTTTCAATTTCAGAATCGTATTCAATAGCGTCATATACTGATTTTTTAACTTCAATTAGATTGTTTAAATAGCTTATAATTTCTGTTTCCTCAAATAACCTCATCTCATATTCCTGTCCGGCTATTTTCTCATATTTAATGCCATCCACAATTAATTTATGAAGATCATTTTTTATTAATCGAGCAACTGAATCCATAAACTTCTGAGGGTTTAAAGGAAATTCTTCGATTCTACCGGAATTTATCAATATTCGCACTATTGTATTTCTTGTTAGCTCTGTTTCTTTCTGTAAATAGGCAAGAATGTCTGGTAAATTCACTTTATCCTCACTATAAGAAACTGTAGTTTCCTGAATTCTTAATTCTTTAGTTTCAATGCCTTTTTCTTGAATGTTCACTTCCGCTTTTTTGTAGACAATTTTTACCTTTTCTATCCGGTCCATTTCTCTTATGGCTCTTGAAGCTTTTTCAATTAAAACATCCGTATCATATTCCACTGAATATGTTGTTTTGGGTTTGATTTTATCCCAAAGCTTCCTAAAGTCATCATCAAGATATACCATTTTATTTATTTTTAAAGTTTTTCGATTATTCCTATTAACAACACGGTCAGAAAAAAGATAGCTTTGAACGATATCAATAACCTGGTGTTTTACATCTTGAAATTCTGGGCTAAGTTCAACTTCAAAATATTTATCCGAAGGATTAAATTTAGGCTGGATTTGGCCGTCCCCATCAATATGACCCTGCTGTTTTAATTCTTCCCAAATCTTTTGCGATTTTTCGTCTCCTAATGTCATTTCTTTATCATTAATAACTTGTATAATTTTTGCAAAGGCATTTTTACTCACAACCCCAAAGTGGATATTAAAATCTTCCTCTATCTCAATCTGTAGCTTTCTGGCAAAATCCTCATAGCTTTCATTAGCAATAACAGTAAGACGATTTATTGTCTCATCGAATATCCGCTCTCCTTGCTGGTTAACTGGCAACCTAAGCCCCCGCCCGATTTCCTGTCTCTTTTTCATTTCCGACTTTGTTTCATTGAGTGTACATATCTGAAACACATTGGGACTATCCCACCCTTCTCTTAAAGCAGAATGGCTAAAAATAAAACGTAGCGGCTCGTCTAAAGACAGTAACTGTTCCTTATTTTTCATAATTTTATTATAAACATCTTCATCTGCTAGAGTATCGCCTGAGGTATCCTTCAAAATACCTTTATTATCAGCAGCAAAATAACCATCGTGAAGCTTTTCAAGCGGGAATTTTAACAAATCCTTATACCGCGGTTTTTGGATTAACTCATTAAAATATTCCTCAAACCACAAAGCTATTTTCCCTTTTACAGGATTGCCTTGCTCATCATAAGAGCGGTAATTCGCTACTCTATCAACAAAAAACAAGGAAAGAACTTTAATTCCCTTATCCTTAACCTTTAACTCCTTCTCTAAATGTTCTTGAATAGCATTTCTAACCTGAACCTTCATAATATCATCTGTTAAACCACCCTGAATTTGCCCTAAACTGAGGGTCTTACCGTTGGTAAATGAAATATATTCGTTACCCGGTTCGGCATTAATCTCATTGATGATATAACTATTTCGATAATTTTCCCGCTCATTTGATCTGATAAATAAATCATCTCCTGATCTCACTATCACATTCTTAAGTTTCGGACCGCTTGGTGAATCCACATGTATAGAAAGTTTTGCCCTGATTCCGTTTTGATTATCAACCGCTTTAAATTGAATAAAAGGTTCGTTAAAATATTCCTCACTCAAAACAGATGCAACTTCAATTCGTTTTACCAAGCGCATATCATAGGCTTTAATAGGATCAAGTTTATAAAGCAGATTGTAGGGATTTCTATGCGTAGCAGAATAACGCATAGTACAAAGCGGAGTTAAAGTTTCAATAGCCTCTTTTGCCTTTGGAGTATTATCAACACTTTGAGGCTCATCTATAATGACTATCGGATGTGTTGCCTGAATAAACTCAATAGGTTTTCTACCTGACAATTTATCACTTTCTCTATGGATAATATTGCTCTTTTTTTCTTCATCCTTATCTTCTAAAGTTTTCCTGAACGCATCGATATTTATCACCATTATCTGAATATAGTTGCTGGCAGCAAACTGTCGCACTTGATTAATTTTTTTTGAATCATATACAAAATAATCATACGAAACATTATTATAAAGATGCAGAAAATGCTCTTTAGTAATGTCAAGGTTTTTTAAGACACCTTCTCTAATCGCCACACTGGGAACAACAATTACATATTTTTTAAAACCGTATTTTTTATAGAGCTCAAAAATAGTACGAAGATATACATAAGTTTTACCGGTACCCGTCTCCATTTCTATTGAAAAATGTCTACCTTGAAAAGAAGAGACCTTTTCAATGTCATTATGCTCTTGGACTAAATGTATATTCTTTAACAAAGCAGCTTCATCTAAGATAAGGTTGTTCCCTATCCCTAATTCAGTCTGGAAAATCCAATCTACCCTTTTAAAACCTATTTCAAGATCACCTTCCGACAAAGGCTGGCCGTAAAACAATTCAGTCATTGCGTTTACCGCATCAATTTGAAACTGTAAATTGGGGTCAAATTTAAGTCTCATAATACTCCTTGTTGTGTGCCATATAATATCCATTTTCCCTTTTGTGTGTCACAATATTCAAATTATGGCACACAAATAAGATTGCTTTTAATAAATGGCAACAATATTTATCCGATAATCTTTATTAATTTATTAAACATAAATATAGTAGGTTTTCTACCCTTTCCAGGACGTAATATAGAAACAATAGCTTCTTTTTCCATAAGATTAAGAAAACGTAAAGCGCTCCTTTTTGAAATACTCGATTCTCGTATAAAATCTGCTGTGCTAAATATGGGATTAGCAAAAAGGGTATCAAGGATCTTTACTATATATTGAGAATGGGTAACGGATTGAATGCGCTCTTTTTTTTGATTATATAACTCAAGTATTGCTTTTGCCTTCTGAGAATTCGCTTTTGCCTGTTCAACTATTGCTTTTAAAAAGAATTCTATCCATTCCTCCCACTTCTTTTCCTGAGTAATTGCCCTAAGCCGGTTATAATACTCATCTCGATGCGACTCTAAATACTCACTGATGTAAAATATCGGTGAACTGAGTAATTTCTTTTCGAATAAAAAAAGCGGTATCAAAATCCTACCCAACCTGCCATTTCCATCAACAAAAGGATGAATAATCTCAAACTGGGCGTGAATGATAGCAAGCTGTACTAGAAAGTCTTTTTCTTTAAAGTGTATGTATTTTTCAAAATTTGAAAGGTATTCTATAAGCCGCATCGGTTCAGGAGGCACATAATCTGCTTGGTTCATCAGTATTCCCGGCTTCCCAATCCAATTCTGAACAGCCCTAAATTTTCCACGCCCCTTATCCCTTCCCCGTACGCTATCCAGCAAAATACTATGAACCTGCTTAATCATATTAAGAGTAATCGGCTTTACAGTGAGCCAATCCATAGCAAACAAGATGGATTTCCGATAATTAATAATTTCCTGGATGTCTTTTTCACGCTCAGTTTCAATGTTTGCCTTTGCTATTGCCTCAAACTCCAGAACTTCTTCAAGCGTCGCCTGCGTTCCCTCAATCCGTGAAGATAAAACAGCTTCTTTAGTAGTTAACGGAGATAGAAAAATATGCGGGTTAATAATGCCCTGTACTATGCCATCATAGCGCGCAAGCTCGGAATTCGCCGGTCCAATCAGATGAATAAATCTCATCCAATCCAATCTTTTTAATGGTAAATAATCAGGTATATATGGCTTCATTTTTCCTCCTCACTTCACACCGTTCTAAAATCATCAACGCCTTTTGACTTCATGATCTGCACAGCGTTGGTTCTGAGTTGGTCATTATTGGCAAAGCCCCGGTCCAGGCAAATAACCCTGCTCGGGTTTCTTTCAGCCATTGCTTTAATTACTTCTTTTGTTAATTCTTTCTCAAGGCATACAAGCATGCCCCCATCTTCTATTTTATATACGGTTTTTCCTGCCAATTCTATCTTTTCAATCTTTGTGGTCAATTCAAACCCAGCTTTGAGCAAAATTTCAAATAAGATATCTTCTCGGCTTGCTTTCGGATCAATATGGTCAATATGTAGTTCTAATTGTTTTTCAAGCGCTTGTTTATCAGTTGATGCTTTTTCAGCATCCCAAATCTTGAAATTGGACTTATCAAGCTTGAAAACCTTAAACCCTAAATTTAATTCTTTATCTTTAAACAAAGTTCCATCTTTTTCTTTTTCAATATTTTTTATCACACGGCGAATGCGCTCTTTCCCGATATCAGATATATTTTTAAAACCTGCTTTAAACGCCTCAGAATTTTCATCACACAATTCAGGAAGCTGAATCATTATAAATTTACGATTGCCACAATTTTCTTTGTTTAAATCTATGACTGCATGAGCTGTAGTAGATGAACCAGCAAAAAAATCAAGAACGATATCATCAGTTTGGAAATCTATAATTTCTACTAAATTTTTAATTAAACCTTTAGGTTTTGCAAAATCAAAAGGGATATCTAATTCTTTAAGTTCTCTCGAACTAAGCCTATTTTCAAATTTATCAATATAATCAACAGGGACACGTCCTTCCTCTAGGCGATCTTTAAGCCATATTTTTGTATAAATATTCCGTTTTGACTGATTACCTTTTTCGTCACGCAATGAAGAAGTATCTGTTTTTTTAAAAACTATGTTATTCAATTGCAATTCTTGTTTGTAACGTTTATATGTCCATCGCCAAACTCCATCTCCTTTTTCTGGCTTTACTTGCTCCCCTTCTGATATTTTTTGAGGAATAGCACGTCCTGGTGGTATTACATATGTGCCATCAGGACATTTAATCCAATATCGTTGGTTTGAACGGATATCAAGCCCAGCTTGGTACAGCCCCATCTCCCTAAACCGTTCACCCTTATTCGGACCATTTTTCTCAATCTGAGTATAGATTTTATCGATAAAAGACTGCTCAAGGGGTAATCTAAAATCTTTTACTTGTTCAATGCTCCGACAATACACCAAAATATACTCTGTGTTAGGAGAAAAATATCGTCCCTTACTACCGCCTTTTTTCATTAATCTTGTAATTATCCCAATTTTATTTTCTTCCCCAAAAATCTCATTACATAATGAAAGTAAATTACTTATCTCTGTTTGGCCAATCGAGATAAAAATAACACCGTCATCCCGCAATAAATTTTTCGCCAAAAACAATCGTGGATACATCATATTCATCCACTTGCTATGAAAACGCCCTTCTGTATCCGTATTGGTAGAAAACCTTTTCCCCTCAGCATCAACCTGCCCGGTATATTGTAAATAGGTGGTCAGGTTTTCTTTATAATCATCGGGATAAATAAAATCATTACCGGTATTGTAAGGCGGGTCGATGTAAATCATTTTAATTTTACCATAATAAGACTTTTGCAGAAGTTTTAATACTTCAAGATTGTCACCTTCAATAAATAGATTCTCAGTAGTATCAAAGTTGACAGATTCTTTTCGGCAGGGTTTTAATGTTCCGATACTTGAATTCTGAATAATCTTAAAACAATCAGCTTTACCCGGCCAGGTCATTCCGTAGTGTTCTTTCCCCGCTTCAATTGCCTCGCCCAAAGTAAATTTTAATTTCTCAAAATCAATCTTGTCTTCAGTAAAAATTTCTGGGAATAACCGGCGCAACTTTCCTTTCTGTTCTCCCATAATATCCATTGACCGTAAATCAAGTTTTTTTGGTTCGCTCATTTACTCCTCCTTAAACCATTGTATCAGGGGACGGTTCTTTGTCGCACTTCAAAAATCTATATTTCCCTTATTAAAGCGCCACTAGGGAGCAAAAAATTAATCTTTTCTATTTTTCTATAACTTTATATTAATTCAACAAAAGATTGGGAAAGTCCTTCTTTTTTGCGAATTAAGTTATAAAATACAAGGGTTCGCAATTCACCTATTGACCAATTTGCCAATTCACCAATAAATTAATTAAACAATTTACTAATTTAAAAACAATCTGCCAATTAAAATAATCTACCAATCTTCCGATCAGCCAATCAATTTAGTTGACCAGTTGTCCGGTTTGCCAGTTGATCGGTTGAGATTGCCACACCCTGATAAATCAGGGTTCGCAATGATAGAAAATATCTCACCCCCACCTTAATCCTCCCCCTCAAAGGGGAGGAAGTATCGAAATAATCTCCCCTCGAAGGGGGAAGGAGTATTGGAAGAATCTTCCCCTCTTTATATATAAAAATGAAAAAGTAATCGGGTGTGAGTTTCATATTTGATATTCTTTTATATATTCGACAAAGGATTGGGTAAATCCTGCTTTTTTAGAAGAAAAGTTTTCAGTTATCGGTTTTTAGGAAAGAGATTGCCGCGCTTACGCTCCATTTGAACTACCAAGTATTCCTCGGTAGTTGATTTCTTATCTAGTTTTTTAGTAGAGAAAATATTCTTTATGTGTAATCTAGATGTAATCGGCTTGATCTCTGAAAACGAATATCAAGCGGATACGCTCCGCCACTCTTTACCCTGAGGAAAGATTTATGATAAGATATAAAAAAATCTTTGGGCAGGTGTAAACAATGTCACATATGCTGGCGAAATCGGCTTATAAAAAACTGGAAGAAAGATTAAACAAATTCCCTCAGGGTGCTCCCCCTTCGGACACTTTATATAAAATACTGAGTATCCTTTTCAAGGAAAAGGAAGCAGAGCTGGTTTCTCAACTTCCCATCAAACCTTTCACGATTAATACCGCCAGCCGGATATGGAAATTAAACGCAGCCAATACCGAAAAAGTATTGGATGAATTGGCCGGCAGAAGTATCCTCCTGGATTCCGAACATAACGGAATTAAAAAGTATGTCCTTCCGCCGCCAATGGCAGGATTCTTTGAATTCTCCCTGATGAGGACCAGACAGGATATAGATCAAAAGCTTCTTTCTGAACTCTTTTACCAATACCTCAACGTTGAGGAAGATTTTGTTAAGAATTTATTTTTAGGTAGTGAGACATTACTGGGAAGAACTTTCGTGCAGGAGGAAGTCCTATCCAAGGACAACTTGGTTTCCATCCTGGACTATGAAAAAGCAAGTCATATCATAAAAACCGCATCATCTATAGGAATCAGTATGTGCTATTGCCGTCATAAAAGGGAGCATTTGGGAAAAGCCTGTGATGCTCCTATGGATATCTGTATGACTTTCAACAATGTCGCCAAATCCCTGATAAGACACCATTATGCCCGAAGAGTAGAAACCTCAGAAGGTATGGAGCTGTTACATAAAGCTTATGAATATAATCTGGTTCAGTGCGGGGAAAATGTCAAAAATAAGGTCAGTTTTATATGCAACTGCTGCGGTTGTTGCTGCGAATTCCTGGTAACAGCAAAAAAATTCGGGTTGCTTCATCCGGTCCAGACTACTTCATTCATTCCAAAAATTGAGGAAGATAACTGCAGCGGTTGTGGAAAATGCATCAAAGCCTGTCCTATCGAAGCCATAGAGTGGGTTTCGAATGATGATGGAACCAACAGCAAGCTTAAAAAAGTTAAAATAAATGAAGAGATATGCCTGGGATGTGGGGTCTGTGTTAGGGCATGTTCCAATAAAAATATTACACTTAAAAGGCGTAAGGAGCAGGTTATAACACCAGTCAATTCAGTCCACCGGATTGTCTTGATGGCGATAGAAAAGGGAAAGCTGTCGGAATTAATATTTGACAATCAAGCCTTTGGCAGCCACAGGGCTATGGCAGCCGTTCTTACAGTTATTTTGAAACTTCCCCCTATAAAACAAATGATGGCCAGCAAGCAAATGAAATCAGTGTATTTGGAAAGACTCCTGAAGAGAATAAAATAACTCTAAAATCATTTCTTGCCTACTCCTTTTATTCCGACCCTCTAAAAGGAGACTTTTTATTTTGAAGAGATAAACCAGGGAATAAATTAATGGGAAAAATAGATAATATAAAAAGTAATGGTGGCAGGATTTTTTGGGAGTAAAATATTTTAGGGGAGTGGGCCATGAGATTTAAAATTTATAAGGAAGTGTTTGAAAAATTACCAGATTTATGTTTTGGTGTGGTAGTAGGGAATCAGATTAACAATCAGCAAAATATTCCAAAAATATATGATCTGATGAAAAATGAAATGAGCCAGGTGGAGAATAACCTTAAAGGTATCAACTTAAAAGAATATCCAGGGATCATACCCTATAGAGATGCTTTTAATAAATTAAACCTTAATCCAAATAAATTTATGAGTTCAGTGGAAGCTATGGTAAAAAGAGTCTCCAAGGGGAATGTTTTGCCTTCCATAAATCCAGTGGTAGATTTAGGAAACAGTATTTCTTTAAAGTACATACTGCCCATGGGAGCCCATGATCTGGATGCCTTGGAAGGAGATATTGCGGTAAGATTTTCCAAGAAGGGAGATGCCTTTACCCCTCTGGGAGAAGAGGTAGTGGAAGTTTTGGATAGTGGAGAATTAGTCTACGCTGATTCTAAAAGAATTAGAACCAGAAGATGGATTTGGAGACAATCAAATATTGGTAAGATTGATGAAAATTCAAAAAATATCTTTTTTCCTATCGATGGATTCCAGACCAACAAAGAAAAGGTGATGAAAGCAGCAGATGAATTGGAAATATTGCTAAAAAAATATTTTAACTGTAAGACTAAAAAAGGCTTCATAGATATCAATAATCAAGAAATGGAAATATGAAGTGATTTAATTAATTTCTTAAGATTAAAAGTAAATTATAAAATGAAACACCTAAAATAATAAAAGTAAAGACTCATTTATAGATTCCCTTTCCCATTAAAATCCTCTCTTTTCCTTATTTATTACTATTTACCCTATATAGTTTGGCCGAGGTAACCAAATCTACTCCTACTTCATCAATCCACTTATCCAGCACCGGTTTAGTTACTTCTTTAAAAGAAATAAAAGAGATAGACAAAAAAAAGGAGGGGGTCAATCCTTGGAAGTGAGGTCCCAGGTGAAGACTCCGTTATTTTCAAATATTTTATTCAGATTACTCTAAATAAGCTTGACAAAGAATAAACAAAGGTATATTTTATATCAGTTATATACTATAACAGTTATTAAACATAACCATTAATTAAAAAGCGGGGATTAGAAGATGAGTCAAAAAGCGGATCGAAATCAAACCATTGAATATCTTATCAGTTACATGCCTCTATTTCATAAAAAAATTCTTCGAGATGTTCGTTTTGATAAAATGCCGAAACAGCATTTACAATTGCTCATCCATATTAAGAAAGACAATGGTAACCCCATGCACTATTACAGTCAAAAAATGTTCATTTCAAAACCGAATATGACTGTTTTAGCTAATAAATTAATTAAAGAAAGTTTATTAAAAAGACAAACAGATAAAAACGACCGAAGGGTTATCCATTTGCTGATTACACCAAAAGGAGAAGAATTCCTTGAATCGCACCAGAGAAATTTAAAAAAATCGATAATAAAGCGATTAGAAATTCTGGAAGATGAAGATATACAGAAATTGAATGATAGCTTTGAAAAAATACAAAAAGTTTTTAGTAAATTAGATTAGTAGAAAAAGTTTTATAAAATTTAGAAATAGGAAAATTTTACTGACCGGAAAGGATTTCTTCATGATTAAATTATTTAAAAATCTAAAGCCCTATATCCTAACGATAATCGTGGTGATGGTTTTTGTTTTTTTACAAGCATTTTCGGAAATATATTTACCGACGCTCATGGCGGATATTGTGGACACCGGGGTTATTAATGGGGATGTTGCTTATATTATAAGAATTGGAGGATGGATGCTTCTGATTGCGGTCATTGGAATGATTAGTGCCATTTTCGGAAGTTACTGGGCAGCTAAAGTAGCGACCGGATTCGGAAGAGACCTTCGTACCAAAGTATTTACCAAAGTAGAAAGTTTTTCTTTGGAAGAATTTGATGAAAAAGGAACCGCATCTCTTATCACCAGAACGACCAACGATATTACCCAAATTCAGCAATTGCTTGTAATGCTCAGGCTTTTCCTGAGAGCACCGATGCTTTGTATTGGTAGTATTATCATGGCAGTTTCCAAGGATGCTAAACTATCATTAGTCCTGGTGGTTATTCTACTGATTTTAATCCTACTTATTGTTTTAATCAGTAAGAAAAGTATGCCGCTTTTCAAATCAATGCAAATTAAATTGGATCAGCTTAATCTGGTTCTTCGAGAAAATTTAACCGGTATAAGAGTTATTCGAGCCTTTAATCGGGATAATTATGAAAAGAAAAGATTTCATGAAGCCAATCTTGACTTAACGGAAACTGCTATAAAAGTCAACAAGCTGATGGCAATTTTGATGCCTTTAGTCATGTTAATTTTTAATTTAACGATCATAGCTATTCTTTGGTTCGGAAGTATACGAATTAATAGTGGTAGCATGCAAGTAGGCGATTTGATGGCCTTTATTCAATATGCCTCGCAAATTATGTTTTCTTTAATTATGTTAGCCATGATGTTTATCTTAGTACCTCGGGCATCGGCATCGGCTATTCGAATTAATGAAGTTTTAGATATCGAACCGAAAATTAAGGATCCGATTATACCGGAAGAGAGCGAATTAAAGATGGAAGGAGGAGCAAGATCAGAACAAGGGAAAAGAGGCTATCTTGAATTTGATGAAGTTAGCTTCTATTATCAAAGTGCGGAAGAACCGGCTATTGAGAAAATTTCATTTAGTGCTAAGCCGGGGGAAATAACCGCGATTATCGGAGGTACAGGTTCCGGAAAATCAACCTTAGTTAATCTTATTCCGAGATTCTATGAGGTGACCTCGGGTCATATTTTAGTCGATGGTGTGGATATACGTGAATTAACTCAAGAAAAATTACGCGCTAAGATTGGATTAGTTCCTCAAAAAGCCGTTCTCTTTACGGGAACCGTGGCAGAAAATATTAGTTTTGGAACCAATGACCTTTCCCGTGATAAAATTATCAGAGCGGCCGAGATTGCTCAGGCCTCAAAATTTATTTCTACCCTGGAGCAAGGTTACGATGCTCAGATTGCTCAAGGAGGAACCAATGTATCAGGAGGTCAAAAACAACAACTGTCTATTGCCAGAGCTTTGGCCAAACATCCTGAAATTTATATTTTTGATGATAGTTTTTCAGCTCTTGATTTTAAAACCGATGCAAAATTACGCCAAGCGCTTAAAAAAGAGACCAAAGAAGACACGGTTTTGATTATTGCCCAACGTGTCACCACGGTTATTGATGCAGACCGTATTATGGTTTTGGATGGAGGTAAAATGGTCGGTATGGGTACACACCAAGATCTAATTAAGAGCTGTGAAGTCTACAAAGAAATCGTGGCTTCACAGCTCTCAGAGGAGGAATGGTCATGAGTGAAAAAGATCTAAAACCAGGAAGACCAGTGATGGGATTTGGTCGTGGTGCCGGTCCTCATAATATAGGTAAACCGATAGAAAAAGCAAAAGATTTTAAAGGTACGCTCCGACGATTACTCACTTATTTAAAACCTCATAGAGTGAAGTTTATTATTATTTTCTTGGCGGCGGTGGCCAGTACGGTTTTTAGTATTGTCAGTCCAAAAGTGATGGGACAAGCAATAACTAAATTATTTGAAGGTTTTCTCATGAAAATGAAAGGCCTCCCTAACGCTGCCATTGATTTTAAATATATTTTAAATATTATCTTCATCTTAATCGGGATATATGTCGTCAGTGCTATATTTAATTATATTCAACAATACATTATGGCTGATGTGGCGCAAAAAACCATTTATGATATGAGAAAAGATATTAATGCTAAATTATCACGATTGCCTTTAAAATATTTTGACGGAAGAACCCATGGTGAAATACTCAGTCGGGTGACCAACGATGCTGATGTGATCAGCAGTACTCTTCAACAAGGCCTTACCCAATTAGTTACCTCCGTAGTAACCCTGGTCGGAATTGTGATTATGATGCTAACCATTAGTCCGATGTTGACTTTAATTGCTCTGGTTACTTTACCTTTAAGTTTTTTGGCTACCAAAGTTATTGCCCAGCAATCACAAAAATTCTTTGCCAGACAACAAAAATATTTAGGTCAATTGAGCGGCCAGGTGGAAGAAATGTACACCGGTCACAAAATTGTCAAAGTCTTCAATTATGAAAAGCAATCCATTGCAAAATTCAATAAAGTGAATGACCAACTCTATGATGCCGGATGGAAAGCTCAATTTATATCAGGGATTATTATGCCTTTGATGATAGCCATCGGTAATCTTGGCTATGTCTTTATTGCCATTTTAGGTGGAATTGCAGTGATTAGAGGAAAGGTAACCATTGGTAACATTCAAGCGTTTATTCAATATTCCAAGGAATTTTCACATCCGATTGTCCAAACCTCTAATATTGCTAATATTATTCAATCCACCATTGCGGCCGCTGAACGTGTCTTTGAGGTTCTTGATGAAGTTGAACAAATACCGGATCGAAAAGACCCGCTTCATTTAGATAAACCAAAGGGTGATGTTAAGCTTGAGCATATTAAGTTTGGATACAGCGAAGAAAAAATACTCATAGAAGATATGAGTATTGATGTAAAGAAAGGTCAAACTATTGCCATTGTAGGTCCTATAGGTGCAGGGAAAACAACCTTAGTTAATTTGCTCATGCGTTTTTATGAAATTAACGACGGGAAAATCACCGTTGATAGCATAGATATTCGTGATATGGAACGTGGAAAATTGAGAAGTCTTTTTGGAATGGTTCTGCAAGACACCTGGTTATTCAAAGGAAGTATTAAAGAGAATATCGCTTACGGCCGAGAGAAGGCTACGGAAGAAGAAATTCTTCAAGCAGCACAAGTGGCTTACGCCGATCACTTTATCAGAACACTTCCGGATGGTTATGATACCATTCTTAATGAAGAAGCCAATAATATTTCTCAAGGTCAAAAGCAATTATTGACCATTGCTCGAGCTATTTTGGCCGATCCGGCTATATTGATTCTTGATGAAGCAACCAGCAGTGTGGACACCAGGACAGAAATTCATATTCAAAAGGCCATGCTTGCTCTTATGGAAGGGCGAACAAGTTTTGTTATTGCTCACCGACTATCCACTATTCGTGATGCAGACTTAATTTTGGTGATGAATCAAGGAAGTATTATTGAAAAAGGAACCCACCAAGAATTACTAAAACAGGACGGTTTCTATGCTGATTTGTATAACAGTCAATTCGTTGGATTAAACCTTAAAGAAAAAGTTAGTTAAAAAAAGCAAGAGAAGGAGGAGGGAATAGTAAATCTTGATATGATCTAAAAGTAGGTCTGGTTTTTATTAATTGTACACGAGTGTTCCTAAAAAGTTACCGAATTATTGAGTTAGCATAACCGCCCCCTGACCAATTAATTTTATTAATACTGTTATCAAGCTCTTATTACAATCATTACTCATCTATTATCTTTCTTGGGATACGTATTCTAACCGTCTTTAGCGGATTTACAACTTGGCTGAACAAAAGGTCTGTGGCAATACTTGCCATCATGTACGCTTCTGTCCAAGAAAGATTGTTTCTATCCTGGATAAATCTCACGGCTTCTTCAGCTGTAATATATATCGCTTCTTCTACTGTCTTACCACTGCCAACAAAGAAATAGCTCTCTTTGGTCTTAATAACCGGGATAGAAAGCTGCCAACTTTTACAAATTTCTACTTCAATATCTACTTCAGCCCTGATTTCCACACCGGTTCCACAAATTTCACCATCTCCCATAATCGCATGGATATCCCCTAATGCAAGCTTTGCTCCACTGACAAAAACAGGTAGATATATTTCTGCTCCCTCTGCTAGGTCTACCGTATCTAAATTACCACCATGTGATCCTGGACTCCCACATAAAACAGCTTCTCCAGCGGGAGCCACTCCTATTACACCAACCATTGGATGGAGTGGTAATAAATATTTACCAAATTTTACCCAACCATCGGAAATGGAGACAACTTTTGTCTCAGCTTTCTCTACCTTGTTCCCCAGTGGGCCCCACCCAGGATATACCTCAACAACTCCTCGAGATTCAGTCTCTATTTTATGTATCTTAACCTTTAAGGTATCGCCTGGTTGACATCCATTAACAAAAATCGGTCCGGTAGCAGGATTAACCCTTGAATAATCAAAGTTATCATTAAGAACATCATCAGATTCCACAATCTGATGACTAAAGCAATCCTCTGTCTCAACTATAAACCTCTCGCCCGAATCGACGTATAGCACTGGTTGATTCTGTTTATCCATGGCAAAGATTAAATGATTTCGAGTCAGTCTTTTCATTTTTCCTCCCTTACTTTTTAGTCAACTTAGGAAAGTGTCTGAACAGGCTAGAAATATATTCATAGCTAATCTCTTTTCCACGCATTATTCCATCCGGCCGATATATCATTATAACAATAAGAAGTATAGCCATAAGTAGATTCACCAGTCCGATTAGAGGTGGAACTTGCAGGCTAAATAGCGAAAAACCTTCCTGAATCGGTAAGAGAATTTCAGTAAGGAATGTAACTATGGCAGCCCCAAGTATAGCTCCAGAGATAGTACCTATCCCACCAATAGCCAACATGGCAATTATTTGAAAAACAAACGCCAAATTAAATACCTGCGGGTTTATAGACACTATAAGATGTACCCATAAAACTCCTCCAACCCCTACAATAAAGCTTCCAATAATAAAAGAATAGATCTTATATCTGACCACATTTATCCCCATAACGGCTGCTAATCCTTGATCTTTTGAAATTGTAATAAGTGCCCGGCCATATTTCGAGTGGATTAATCGCCAAATGAAAAATATCGTCAGTAAGAGTATGCCATAAACCCACCAGGTATTGGTGAAAGCTGGAATACTTCTCAGTCCCTGAGCACCCTGGGTAAATGAACGCAGGTTTTCTGCTAAGTTTGCTATTACAATATTAACGCCTATAGAGGTCAAAATAAAATAATGTCCTTTTAAACGAAATGCAGGTAAGACCAATACTGAACTTGTAATAACAGCTACAATTGCAGCCACCAATAACGAAGGCACAAACGGCCACTGAATGCGTGCTAGCCAGAATGGTAAATGAAGCGCTGCCTCCTTATACCATATTGGCAGGGTTAAAATACTCGATGTATAAGCAGCGGTAAGCATTACTCCCCCGAAGCCTAATGAGAAGATGTTAGTGTAGCCATTGGTGATATTAACTCCCAGAACAATGATTGAATTTATACCAAAAAGCCTCACTAACTGGAGGCGAAAACCTCCAAGAAAGGTATCAGCCAAAAATAAGAGCCCAACACAAATTGTTAAACTTACCATAGATCGTCCAATTTTAGTCGTATTCATTTTTATTCTCCCCATATTCCCTCATATTTGACATTTGGACGGAACAACCCAGTTGGTTTCAAAAATAGAATTAGAAAAAGTAATCCCCAAACAAACATAGGCCGGACCGCTGAAAAACTCGGTGGCAGCAAAGCAACAAAAAGTATCTCGCCAATTCCGATGATAAACCCTCCTATCATAGCCCCTGGCACATTACCGATTCCTCCAAGAACTGCACCAATAAACCCTTCTAGGCCTGGCGTAAATCCCATATTCGGATACAGTATACTAAAGTTTAGCCCATATTGTACTGCTGAAACTCCAGCTAATGCAGAGCCAATAATAAATGCTACCACAACGATTTTAATACTATCAACTCCCATCACTTCAGCAATTTTCATATTATAAGACACAGCACGCATTGCAATCCCAACCCTGGTATATCTTATCAGATAAGCAATGACTACCATTATTATAATTGTTGCTATAAGCATGACGAAATCCCGCGTATTTACCGTTATCTGTCCAAATACATGCACACCTGTTAGATACTCAGGAATGGGAAAGGCTCGGCGCTGATCTCCAAAAAACATCATAAAAAGATATTTAAGTCCAAGCGAAGCTCCAAAAGAGGCGATAAAAACAGCTAGAACTGGAGCCTTATGCTTAATACATGGTTGATACACTATTTTATATAAGAGTAACCCTATAAGAATAGACGCGACAACCGCCCCAACAGCACCTATTATAAAAGGAAGGTGTAATGCCTTCACCAGTAAATAGCAGGCAAAAGCACCTGCCATAAATATTTCTCCATGTGCAAAATTTATCAGTCCTAAAATTCCATAAATCATCGTATAACCTACTGCAAGCAAACCAAGTACACTACCATAAGCTAAAGCGTTAATCAGCTGTTGCACTACATATACATACATCAGAATCTCCTTCGCTCGTTTTTTTAATAAAGTTAATTCAACTCACTCCTAAGTAGGCGTTTTTAATATAGTCATTGTTGAGAAGCTCTTTGCTTTTACCTTGAAGCCGAATCTGTCCTTCCTCCATAACATAAGAATGCCCAGAAGTCTCTAAGGCTAAACTGATATTTTGCTCCACCAATAGGATTGAGGTTCCGGATCGATTAATTTCTCTAATTTTCTCATAGATATTGTCAACCAGGATAGGAGCTAATCCTAAAGATGGTTCATCTAATAGCATGAGTTTCGGTGTGGCCATAAGAGCTCTACCCATTGCCAGCATTTGTTGCTCTCCTCCGCTTAAAGAAGCGGAAAGCTGACTTTTTCTTTCGTATAATCGTGGGAATAATTCATAAATCCATTCCAATCGACTTTTAAAATTCTTATGGTTCTTAACTAGATAACCACCTATCCTGAGGTTCTCGTACACCGAGAGATTTCCAAATAGTTCCCTGCCTTCAGGGCAATAAGAAATTCCGGTAATAGCAATTTTGTGTGAGGGAAGTAAGCCTAGATTCTGCCCATTAAAAACAATTGACCCAACCTTTGGCTTAATTATACCCATTATGGATCTTAACGTTGTAGTCTTACCAACACCATTTGAACCTACCAGGGCAACTATTTCCCCTTGTTCTACTTCTATATTTATATTATGTAAAACATTCCCCTCCCCATAGCCAGCTGTTACATTACTTAATGCCAACAATTAAGTTTTCACCTCCTATTTCCTAATATTAAATTTAGTTTCTCCCAGATAAGCACGAATGACATCTTTATTAGTTTGAATTTCTTCGGGAGTTCCCTCTGTTATGATTTTACCCTCATTCATAACTGTAATTCTTCGGCTAATACTCATGACTACACGCATATTATGTTCGACTATAATAATACTAAAACCCAAATCATCTCTTATTGCTTGAATCAACCTAATAATTTCATCGGCTTCCTTTGGAGTTAATCCGGCAGTAGGTTCATCAAGTAGCAGGATTTTTGGGTTAAAAGCTAGTGCTCTAGCTATCTCTACCCTTCTCTGTATTCCATAGGACAAATCAGATACATTAGTATCACAGTATTCAGCGATATGGAGTTTCTCCAACACATTTTCAATTTTATCATTCATCTCATCTTCCAGTCGTTGGAACGATTGATTACCTACCAGTGCACTAAAAGGTGAATAAGTAAGACGACTATGAAAGACAGGTCTGATATTTTCAATTACACTCATACCAGATAATAAACGTAAATTTTGAAAGGTTCTAATTAATCCCTTTACTGAAATCACATGAGGGGGTTTATTCGTAATATCTTCTCCTTCAAACACTATATGCCCACCGTCTGCTTTTAAAACTCCGGTTAAAAGATTGAATACTGTTGTCTTTCCGGCTCCATTAGGGCCGATCAAGCTAACAAGTTCACCTCTCTTTAAGTTAAAATTAAAATTTGAGACAGCAGTTAGTCCACCAAACCTTTTAGTCAATTTGTCCACTTGTAACTCTAACTTTTCCTCACTCTGCTTGAGTCCTATCTCGTTCATATAGTTTATCCCCCACTATTGTTCAACAAAAACTAGGTCACAAAAACATACCTTGGTCTTTGTGACCTAGTTGTCTCTTAATAAACTTACACTTCTTCCTATTTAAAAATCTCTTCCGGAGTTAAAAGATCGAGAAAGATCAGTTCACCATTCCGGACAACTTTAAATACAACTGTTTTCAATGGAACTCGAGGATACTCAGCAGTTTTTGGATCAGGATATGAAATAGGAGCTGTTGTCGTAGTGAATGTGTGGGCTTGCAATGTATCACGTATTGCTGTTCTTCGCTCGTCTAATTCCATAGACTCCCACTTCTCTTTTCCAATCGTCTCTATAGACTCAATAACTAATCGCATTGCATCAAACCCAAGGTCTTCAAAGCAGCCTGGTGGAGCCCCGTATTCCTCTATATAAGCATTGATAAACTTCCCCGCATTTTCTGTAAGAGGATGGTCACCCGCAAACTGGGTAGAAACAATTGCTCCTTCAACTGCTTCACCGCCAACCTCTATAATACTTACATCATCAGCACCGTCAGTAAATAAAGATGGTAGAACAATACCAAGAGCTCTCGCTTGCTTGGCAATGATTGGTCCATCCTGGGGGAATGGTGGTGTTACAACAAGGCCATCGATTGGCTTATTAATAAGCTTCAACCTTGTCAATTGCGCTGAATAGTTTACATCTCCTGTTTGATAGATTTCTTGAACAACTACCGCACCTGGATCACCAGTGAATTCTTGGAAGCTTTCCATAAAAACTTTGGAAAGTAAAGTACTATAAGCGCTTGCGTTGTCCCACATTATAGCAACTTTCTTCCATCCCAATTTTTCTACGCAGTATTTTGCTGCTGCCCGTCCCTGTTCGTTATCACCATAAGCAGACATAAATATATAATCACCGATACGGGTCTGAGTCGGTGTTGTTGCACTACCAATAACTAGGGGAGTTTTATGGGATTGAAAAATTGGACCCATTGCTGAAGTTAATGAGTCATCCTCTGAACCTAAACCTGCTACCACCTTAAGCTCTTCAGTTAGACGTTTAGTTGCGTTGGAAATTGCAGTTAGATCAGTTTGCCCGTCAATATTGTGGTATTCAATTAGATGACCAAAAATACCACCTGCCTCATTCACAAGTTTTACCGCCAGGTTACTACCTCTTAAATGTGCCTGTCCTAAAGGAGCTGCCGCACCTACTAGGGACCAAATAGAACCAATCACAATTGGTTCCTCATTTTCGGCTATAGCAACTCCACTAATCAAAGCAACCAGCATAAGCAAACTAAAAAACAAAATTATTCCTTTTACTATTCTTTCCATTTTAATTACCTCACTTTCTTTACTTTTTTTACATATTATTTAACTTCCTATTTCCAAGTATGCACCAGGTAAACTTTTTTTTCTTTTTAATCCCCTCCTTTTTCCCTAGATAATGTATTCCAGAGAACTAAAATGCTCATGTTATCCATTATTAGTCAACCTTCAACTCCTACCCTACAACCAAAGGTCTCTCCTGTTACCTTTATCCAGATTACAAGATTAAATTTAATAAAGTTTTATATAAAATCCTTTTTATTATTTTTTCAATTTTAAACCTGAATATTAATTTGGACTATTTTTACTTATTATATACTATACTTATTTTAAAAACCCTTCTTTTTTATAAAAAGAACCTTCCCCGGTTATATTAATTCCAATCCCCGAAAAAAAATTATATTAAACGTGAAGACCTAAACTTCACATCTTAAAAATAAAAAACGGAATAAAAGTGTGTCAAATAACCGTACCCTGTCACATTCAAAAAGGGTAAGCTGCAAAAGATGCTTTTCTTTATAGCTTACCCTTTTTATTTTGTAATTAAATTTGTCAATACATCTTCTCTTGAGAATAGCAATTATTAGTCAAAAATTCTTTACGCCATGCTTCATGGAAAGGCTAAAATACTTTTTTATTTTAATATATTTCTTCTTTTTCTTCCCATTTTAGAGACCTACTGACTGCTTTTTTCCATCCCGAATATAATCTTTCTTTTATTTTCTCATCCATATTCGGTATAAATTCTCTATCAGCCTTCCATTTTGAAGCAATTTCTGCCTTATCCTTCCAAAAACTAATCGCCAAACCAGAAAGATAAGCCGCTCCTAAGGCAGTAGTCTCTATAACTTGAGGTCTCACCACCAGAACCCCTAAAATATCAGATTGGAATTGCATTAAGAAATTATCCCTTACTGCCCCACCATCTACTTTTAATTTTTTCAAACCAATGCCTGAATCTTTCTGAATAACTTCCAGGACATCACGACTTTGATAGGCTATTGATTCTTCTGCTGCTCTAAGGATATGTTCCTTCTTTGCCCCTCGGGTTAACCCCACAATAGTTCCTCGAGCATACATATCCCAATAAGGAGCGCCAAGACCTACGAAAGCAGGAACTAAATAAACTCCGTTAGTATCTTTAACTTTCAAGGCATATTTTTCAATTTCTTCAGAGCTATTTATCATCCTAAGCTCGTCTCTTAACCACTGCACTACTGCACCAGCTATAAATATGCTTCCTTCCAAGGCATATTCCACCTTTTCGTTAACTCCCCAGGCAATAGTAGTCAAAAGACCATTCTTTGATGAGACGATTTTCTCTCCAGTATTCATCAAAATAAAACAGCCAGTTCCATAAGTATTCTTAGCCATCCCTGGTTCGTAACAGGCTTGCCCAAAAAGAGCGGCTTGCTGGTCTCCGGCATCTCCTGAAATTGGAATTTCGACTCCAAATATCTCTTTATCTGTATTTCCGTAAACATAACTCGAAGGTAAAGGTTGAGGGAGGATTGCTTTGGGGATATCCATCTCTTCTAATATCTCCTCATCCCAATCCAGCTGATGAATATTAAATATCATTGTTCGTGAAGCATTGGAATAATCTATTACATGGACTTTTCCTCGGGTTAAATTCCAAATAAGCCAGCTATCTACTGTTCCAAATAAAATTTCTCCTTTTTTAGCTCTTTCTCTTACTCCTTTTACATTATCCAAAATCCACTTAATTTTGGTACCGGAAAAATAGGCATCTACTACCAGTCCTGTTTTCTTACGTATACTTTCAGCAAACCCTTTTTCTTTAAGTTGGTCACAAATGGGAGCAGTCCTTCGACATTGCCATACTATGGCATTATACACCGGTTTACCATTATTTTTATCCCAGATTATAGTAGTTTCTCTCTGGTTAGTTATCCCAATAGCTGTTATATCACCGGCTTCTAACCCAGTTTTATTTAATGCATCTATGGCTACTTCTATCTGAGAAGACCAAATTTCTATTGGATTATGTTCTACCCAACCAGGTTTAGGGTAAATTTGCTTAAATTCTTTACTTGCCATACTTATTATTGAACCATTATGGTCGAATATGACTGCCCGAGAACTGGTAGTCCCCTGGTCTAGAGCCATTATATATTTTCCCAACAATTACACCCTCATTTACTCTCTGATCATTTATTTAATATTAAAATAATAGCATATTTTCAGAATAAACCATATTATATTTTAAATTTGCGAAATGGCTGGTTAATTTACCAATTAAAATTTTAGAATTTTAGCCCCATCAGCAGGTATGGTTATATATGTATCTGGGATAATTCCTGTTATTCTCTTATATTCCTTCTGAATGATTTTTTTAAAAATATTTACCTTCTCTCTCTTTAATAGATTTACCGTGCAGCCTCCAAAACCAGCACCAGTCATCCGGGCCCCTAACACTCCTTCTTGCTTTAAAGCTAAGTCAACCAGGAGATCTAATTCCCCACAACTAACCTCATAATCCACCTTAAGACTCTGATGTGATTCTATCATCAATTGACCAAATGTAATATAATCACCAGCTTCTATAGCTTTTTTACTAGCTTGCACCCTATAATTTTCTAAAATTACATGTCTTGCTCTTCGAGCAATAGTTTCGGGTAAGTGCTCTTGATATTGCTTAAATTCCTCTATAGTAATATCTCTTAAAGCTTGAACTTTATGTCCGAACCTATGAGTAAAAAACTCAGTAGCCTTTTTACACTCTTCTCGTCTTTTATTGTACTCAGAATTAATTAAATCCCTCCGTATTTTTGAGTCACAAATTACTATCTGATAATTACTATCTCTAAAAGGGATTAGTTCATAATTATTAGTTCTGCAATCAATAAAGAGTACATTATCTTTCCGTCCCAATCGTGAGACATACTGATCCATAATTCCACAAGCTACTCCTACAAAATTATTCTCTGCTTGTTGACAGAGAAGAGCCATTTTTACAGGTTCAATCTTTAGTGAATTTAATTCAGTCATAGTTAGGGCAGTAACAATCTCCAGAGCAGCAGAAGAACTCAATCCTGCTTTCTGAGGAATATTACTTATAAAAATAATATTTGCTCCCTGTAAAGGGTATCCTGCCTTTTGTATTTCATCCATCACGCCCATCAAGTAATTAGCCCAGACATTTTTACACCGAGGAATTAATTTATTCAAAGAAAAACTGATTTCAGTATTATAACCAAGGTCAAAAACTATCACCTTATGGTCGTTCCTTAATTGCCCCAGCATAATTATCTCTCTTTCAATAGCCATTGGTAAAACGAAACCGTCATTATAATCAGTATGTTCTCCAATTAGATTAACTCTGCCGGGAGCAGAAAAAGCCCCTTTAATCAAACCTGTATCAGTATATTTGTTTTTAAATATCTTCCATAATTCACTCAAATCTTGCATTAAAAATCTCCTCTTTATCTTATTTTGTATTTTGTATCCAATTACATTTATAGTTAATCTCCCAGTAACCTTTTACTTTAACCTGGAAATTTTATACTAAACCACTCCTTCAGGTGGCGTATTTCTTAGTTCTTGAGCCTTTTCCTCAGGTAAAGAATCATTGCTAAAAGCACCAGCTCCTAACTCGCTTCCAGCCAAGTATTTAAGTTTATCTTTCGTACGATAAGGAGGATAGAATTCAATATGAAAATGGGAATATTCTTTACCTGTTCCATTAGTAGGTTGTTGATGAATGGCCATAATATAAGGTAAGACAAAACCAAAAAGATTATCAAATTTCATCATTAAAGTTTTTAATATGGCCGCTAAATCAATTTCTTCCTTTTCCGTAAAATCATTAAAAGAAGGAAGATGTTTATTGGTATAGATGTGGACCTCATAACTGTAACTAGCAGCAAAAGGGACCAGTGCGGAAAAGGAATCATTACTAACAATAATTCGTCTGCCATCTTCTTTTTCTTCTTCTAAGGTCTTACAGAAGAGACATTTCCCCTCTTTTTCTAAATATTCTTTACTGGAATCCAGTTCCTGTTCAATAATGGGCGGAATAAAAGGAAAAGCATATATCTGGCCGTGAGGATGATGAAGAGTTACGCCTACTTCCTCTCCTTTATTTTCAAAGATGAAGACATAATCGATAAAATCTTTATCTCCTAACTCCTGATAGCGATCTCTCCACACTTTTACCAGCTTGACATAACGGCTCAAGGGTTTTTCTGACATAATACCATCATGGTCAGAAGTAAATAGAACCACCTCACAAATTCCCTGAGCCTTGCCATATTTAAAAAATTTAGAACCTGTTCCAGTTATTCTTGGTAGCTCCTCTTTTAAAGATGGAAATTTATTTTCAAAAACTACTATATCATAATCTTCCGCTGGTACTTCTGTAGACAAACCACCTTTTTTAGTAGGACAAAGGGGACAATAATCTTTGGGAGGTTTATAAGTCCTGTTCTGGCGATGAGTGGCTATTATTACCCATTTCTTTATGATTGGATTCCATCTCAGTTCTAGCATCCTTATTCTCCTTTTCTTCTTCAGTAAAAGTATAAAAAATTAAATAACGGCCATCTTCTTTTTTAATTCTTTTTTTATGTACTTCCACCAAAATCACCTCGCTTAATCTAATTTTATGTTATTTCAATAATATTATATAACTCAATATTAAGAGATATATACTTATTTATAGTTATGGGAGGACTATATATCATGTATACTAAACTAATCCATGTAAAACCCATAATACTTTATATCTTGAAGATATCTAATTAAAGGAAAAGGACACTCCGATATGGAATAAACATGCCAAATAAAATAAAGATAAAGAAAAGATTTGCCCCTTTGAACTTTGATAAAGTGAGGAAAGAGGAGTTATCCCCTCTTTCCTCACTACTTGAAAAAATATATTACCTAATTCCTTGCTCTATTAATGTTTTTAATTCCCCAATATTCTGTGGGGTAGCAATACCTACTCCTGTATTAATAACAAGACCAGGAATATTATATTTTTTAGCTAATACGACCTGCAAAACCGGTAAAAATCCTTGCAGATAGAGCATCTGATCAAATGATGCACTTATATATCCTTTTTCAATACCTTCAATAGTTGCGGGTGAAAGATCGATCCCTCCACAAATGACTTCTCCTGGTTTTTTGCCTGCTGCCTGCAACACTTTCATCATATTTGAGGTTACATTACCATGCTGAGTGCCAATAGCTTTTAGATCAGGATTTCTTTCCAGGTAGGCGGTAAGAATCGGAATACAAAGAGATGCCTCTGAATCTACATCAGGAGAAATATCGAGCTTTTCTACAACTAATCCAGCCTCTTCAAGGGCATCTACTATTCCCATTTCGCTTTTTCTTCTTCCTTCTTGTGAGAAAAGTCCATAGACCAGAGCTTTATCTCCAGTTTTAAGCCCCTGTTTTAACATTGCCTGACCGGTTAAATAGCCACCTGCATGAAGATCTGCCCCCGCATAGCCAAATCCTTTATCTTGATATTTTACCTGTAAGTTTGGAAGAGGATTATTTCCACTGGTTACTATAATCCCTCCACTTATTGCTTCTTCAACCAGTGATTCAAATGCACCTTCCCCCGGATGTCCCATAATAACAATGCCATCAGGTGAAGCAGCGAGAGCCTCTTTAAATTGGTTGATCATTTTTTCTGGTTGCCAGGCTGAATATTGTTCAATAAGTTTTACACCTAAATGCGCAGCAGCAGCTCTTGCCCCATTTGTACGAGCAAGTGTCGAAGGGTCACCTTCTGTACCACCCATCTGCATATAAATTACCATCCCTGAACCTAATAAATCCTCTTTTTCTCCTGCTGCAAAAGTAGTTAAACCCACACCAAGTAACAGAGCACATGTAATTAAAGATACAATCGTAATCATTAAAAACTTTTTCATTTTACCTTTACCTCCATTTTTTAAATATTTTAAAATTTTTAGAAAGCTTATACATTTAATATAAACAGAAAAAATCGTATTTCCTTTAATTCTATTTTATACTAGGCTTTCTTTTGTTAAAAAATTATAATTTTTTCTATTTATTCACCTCCTTTTTTCAGGTATTTTTTAGATTTTCTCTCTTTAATAAAGAACTTTTCTCTCCTCCTTTTTTAATAAAAATAGATTCTTTTATTCTCTCTTTTAGTCCTTCCCCTTTTTCTTTATTTAATATAATATTTAAACTAACAGAAGCAGCCATTACCAGACCAGTAACTAAACGTGTCCAGT
>Ga0315279_10002185_pt1 | contig 30163 bp, 22 predicted proteins | sample YL17G06_20_MG_FD_203694 | JGI IMG/M metagenome (GOLD analysis project Ga0315279, IMG submission 203694) | Sediment microbial communities from Yellowstone Lake, YNP, Wyoming, USA - YL17G06_20 | ecosystem: Environmental > Aquatic > Freshwater > Lake > Sediment | place: USA: Wyoming | collected...
GCGGGCGAGGGCGGTCAGCGCGATCGCGTGCCGTCCGCCGCGCGACAGGGACGCCTCCGCCTTCTCGGAGAAGAAGGCAGCGCCGCCCGCTCCGGTGCCGAGCCAGCGCGCGATCTCGCGCTCGGCGCCCGGCCCCGCGTCCCTGACCGCGGCGACCGCCTTCCAGAACTCCTTCAGCAGCGTCGCCGCCGGCGGCGCCGGCGGGTCCGGGCAGCCGCCGCTGCGCCCGAGCGACGGCAGCGCGCCGGCCAGGAGCGCCCTGCGCAGGGCCTGCCTGTGCGACGGGAACCTGACCTTGCAGACGGGCACGTCCGGCACGAGGAACGGCGCGGGCGCGGGCGGCCGGCAGCGCCTCGGAAGGCCCGACTCAGCGAACCTGCGCTCCGCAGCGCGCGCCGCCGTCGCGGCGGACGCCGTGATCGTGAGCCTGTGCGGCCTCCTGGGCACAGCGAGCAGCGGCGTCCTCGAGTCCGGGTCGACGCAGCCGAAGGACGAGCGCAGCATGGCCGCCGCATCGCCCGCTCCGGCGGCCGCGCGGCCGAGGAGCGCCGCGTCGTCGAGCGGCAGCCCCATCTCGCGCAGCCTCAGCAGCGCGCACAGCAGCGGCTTGTGGGCGGAGTCGAACTCCGAGACGGCCTGCAGCACCCTGTCCATCGTCCTCTGCGTCGTCTTCTTCTGTCGCTCCGCCAGCAGCGCCTTCAGCGCGGAGTCCGACGCGGCGCTTATCCTCTCGGTTATCGCCCTCTGCGCCGCCGTCGGCTGCGGGTGCGGCACCAGGCGCGCCTCGAACCTCTTCCTGGCCTCCTGGGCGGCGTCATCCAGCGCCCGGCGCTTCCTGGCCTCCCACCCCTCCCTGCCCTCGGCGTAGGCCTGCATCAGCTCGTCGCTCCTCTGCGCGAAGCCGGACTCGTCCTCGGCATCGTCCGCGAGGCGCTCCCACGTGTCGTAGTGCAGCGGGCCAGGGCGCGCCACGGCCGCGGCGACCGCCTCGGCGCAGGCGGCGGCCTCGCGCACGGCCGTCTTGCGCCTGGCGACCTCGACGGCGTCGGTGACGACCGTCCAGCGCAGGTCCTCGGCGATCTCGCAGCAGAGCACGGCGCCGGCGTACAGCGTGTGCTTCGCGAGCGGCTCGGGCGGACCGTGCAGGGCCCACTCGCGGCGCTGCCGCGCCAGCGCCGCGAGCTCCGACGAGGCGTCCGCGCGCAGCGCTGCGCCTATGGCCTGGCAGAGCTCGCAGGACGGCCCGAACACGACGCTCATCGTCTCGGTGGTTATCCCCAGCCTCGCGGCGGCCTCTATGACGAGGTGCCGCCAGCGCCCGTCGTGCTGCCCGAGGTCGCAGCACCACGTCCTCTCTCCCGGCTTGGGCGAGCGCGAGCAAGAAGAGGAAGAGCCGGCGCCGCCGCCGCCTTTATTATTCTCGGACAGCGCCAGCGCGGCGGCGTACGTGTACATGGGCTCCGTCCCGACGGACACGGCCTGCTGGTCGAGGTCGCGCGTCGCCTCTGAGTACATGACGCTGCCCCTCTCGAAGTAGCCGCGGACGCCGGCGACGTCGGCCACCTCGTGCCACCTGCACGCGTCGGCTGGCACCAGGCCGGCCCTGACCGCATCGGCCAGCGTCGTCGGCCCGTACTCGTCAGTGGCGAAGCCACGCGTCGGCAGCCACGCGCCGCTCGCGCCGGATGACTTCCTCGGCTGGAGGCAGGCCGAGCGCCTGTATCCGCCCGGGACGTCCACGGGGTGGTAGTGCGTCTGCGGCGCGTAGCGCACGACGCCGAGCCACGCCATCTCGAACATGAAGGTGGCCTGATCGCGGATGCAGGCGATGCACGGCCCCCTGACCTCCGGGAGCGTCCCGCGCTGCTCGAAGACCTCGCGCTCGGCCGGGGTGAGGAACTCCTTGAGCGTCACGCCAGTCCTGCTCGACGGACCGCCCGGGTGAGATGCCGGCGGGGCGTCGTGCTTCGGATGAGGCAGGCAGCGCCTAGCGGCGCACGCGTCGCCGAAGAGGCACGGCCTCTCTCGCCCGGCCGCCTCGAACAGGTAGAGCCAGACGTGCTGCGGCGCGACCTCGACGGCCTCGTGCGCCGCCTCGCAGTACTCGGCGGCGCGCGCCTTCAGCGCGTCAAGCTCCGCCGCGCCGACGGCGCCGGCCCGGCGCTGGAGCGCCCAGCCCATGCTGATGGCCGCGGCGGTCTGCTGGCTCCTGTCTGCCGGCGCCTCTGCGCGCGCGGCGCCGAACGCCGCGGCGCCGAACGCCGCGGACCTCGCGCACTCCTCGTCGAGCGCGGCCGTTATCGGGTTCTCGAACATGTCCGCGCCGGCGGCCTCGCTGAACCAGTCGCGGTTGAGGCACTGCCCGAGGTCCTCGCCGCCCGCCGCCGCGGCGCCCGCGCGGCCGTCGACGTCGACGTCTGGCGTGCACCCGCAGCCGCGCAGGTCCGCGATCGTGAACGGCGTCCCGCCGTTGTCGAAGGAGATCGGCGGCGGCGCCGCGGTGGCCGCCCGCTTGCGCAGGGCGCCCATGCCCACCAGCCTCGTGCGCAGCACGACCGCAGCCGCCGCGCCTTCTCGCTCTCCCTTGCCGACGACGTCGCCGTCGGGCGTCATCTCCGCGCCATCCGGAGGCTCCGCGGCCATCGGCTGGGCTGCGGCGGCTGCGCCGGAGAGCGACGTGCCGAGACCGCGCTCGGCTCTCACGTCACCGTCCAGCTTGTCCAGCTGCGAGGCGCGCTCCTCGGAATACTTGGAAGCGATATCGGCGACGTCCATGCGCGATGTTGCTGAGATCCCGGAGCAAAAAAAATCTGCGGGGAAAATCGACCGCCGCGACGCGACGCCGCCGCCGCCGCCCGGTCTGTCATTTTTTACATCATGTTTCTTGGTTTTCGCCCCGTCGTCACCTCTTTTTCCTATCGCGCAGCAGCAGCGCCAGCGGAAGCGCTATCCCGAGGACCGCGACGACGACCGCGACGACGACGACGAGGCCGATCAGCAGGTACCTGACGTCTGACGCGCCGGCGCCGGCGCAGAGCGGCCTGTCGACGCACCTCTCGAACTCGTCGCAGATCCCGCTGCCACAGAGCGCGCTCGTCCCGCACGGCGCGCCGGGCGGCTCCCCTCGGCACTCAGCGCTCATCCCCGTCCGTCTCTGTCTCCGTCTCGGTATCCGCGCCCATCTTGCGCGCGACTATGTCCACCAGCGCCGCTCTTTTCTTGTCCTGGCGATACCTGAAGCGCTTGCTCGGGACCGGCACGTCGCGATCGGGGTACATCCTCGCGAGGTTGTTCAGCGTGCTGACTATCCTCGGCACGCGGACGGGGTGCTTGACGCCCATCATGATCATGCCGCCCTTGTCGAACAGGCGCGACTTGCAGTCCTCGTCCTGCATGTTCACCTTCATGCCCGGGAACCTGATCGGCTCGTACACGGTCCACTCCTGCATGTCGCGGTGGATGGCCGCTATGTCGATGCCGACGTCCTCGTCCTCGGCCTTGCCGCTGTATACCGAGTTCACGAAGCGGAACCTGGCGAACCTGGTCCGCCTGGTCGCTGACAGGATGAGGCGCAGCATCTGCGCCGCCGCGATGCTCTGCTCTATGCAACGCGCGCCGACGATGACCGCGCTGCCGGTCGGGAACAGGAGGATGGTCGTCACGCGCTTCGTCATCAGGCGGACGACGCACGCCCAGAACTTGGGCGGGATGTGCGCGAACGCCCTGCTGGCCGAGAACTCGCGCAGGTCGACCGACGTCGCCAGCCAGACCGTGGCGACGACGTTCTTGGGCCACAGGTACTCCCTCGCCTCCCTGAGGAGCGCGGCGTCCGCGGAGCCGCCGGGCGCGAGGGCGCCGGCGAAGCCCCGCGCGCACCTGAGAGACGGCGCCGCCTGCCTCATCGGCGCGGGAGCGCGCCGCCTGGGCGCCGCCGACATCTCGTGAGAGTTGTCGTTGTCGTTGTCGGCGGCGGCGGCGAGCCGCTCGCTCGCTCGTCAGAAGATGTGAAAAAAATGAAATAAATAAAAGTGGTCCGTCGCCGTTTTCGGCACGACTTTTTTTTGCTCCCGCGAGCAACAAGCCGGGAGCCATACATACACGAGGCAGACTGGCGGCGAGGCCAGCCAAGATGGAGTTCCCGACGCCGTTCCGCAGAGCCGGCGTCACGGCGCAGAGGCGCGATCGCTGGCCTACGATGCAGTACTGGGAGATCGAGCTGTTCGAGCGGGCGTTCGCCGATCCGACGGTTGTGAGAGCGCTGGCGAGGCAGAAGGCCATCTCGCCGTCGGCCGGCGAGGTGGACCTCATGCGCGCCGCCATCAGGTCTGGCGAGCTGGGAGACAGAGCGATGGCAGACTGTGGCCTGCTGATAGACATATGCACGTCTCAGCAGCGGCGCGGCGCGGGACCGTCGACCGGCGAGTACGCGCTCAAGCTACGCGAGAAGATCGACCTGATCAAGGCTGAGCCGGAGCCGGAGATGTCGCAGGAGATCGCGTCCGTATCAGTCTCGCGAGAAGAGGTTGCGACTGCGACTGCGGAGGCGCAGCACGCGCCGATGCCCGATATCGACAGGAGCCAAGTCAGGGAGCGAGAGCGCTCGCCCGAGGCCGACAGGCGAGCCACGACCTCCCTGGACGGGTTCTCTCTCACCGGCGGCGGCGGTGACGGCGCCGCGGGATACGACAGCGATTCGTCATATGACAGCGGCGATGCCGGCGGAGAGACGTAAAAAAAGAACAGATGAGTCATCCATTCGTTTTTTGTGACAGCGATCCGCCGATCGATCGATCATTCATTCATTCACCTGGCCTTCCTTCTTCTCGACGCCGCCGCTTTGGTGAGGTGCTCGCGGGTGCCCTTCCTCTTGCCATAGCTCGTGATGTGGCCGAAGTATCTCCTCTGCTTCTCAGATATCTTCTTGCCCCTTGCGACGCCCTCGTGCAGTATCACCCTCGCTTTCGCGGGAGTCATCGGGTGAGGGCGCATCATCGTAGCCCTGGCCGACGTCGCCTTCTTCTTCGCGCCGACGCCGTCGCCGGCCTCGGCCTCGTCGTCCAGCGAGCCTATGAGGCTCTCGCTGGCGCACGTGTGAGTCTCGGCGACGTACCTCGCGCACTCCTCGCACGCGCCGACCTCGTAGCAGCCGTCGCACATCCACGCGTCCCACATCTTCACGCGCCTGCGGCACCTGGGGCACGTGAGCCTCTCCCTGCGGAACCACGCGACGGACTCGACGTCGCATACGCAGCTCCTGCAGCGGAAGCGCAGGGGCCCCTCAGGGACCTCCCGCCAGTGCGGAAGCGCGGCGAACATCGCGCGGCAGCGCGCGCATGTGAACGCGGGCTCTTCCTGAGTCATCGTCGCAGCGGAGACGCTCGCTTGGCGTCCAGGACGGAACGCTGGCTCTTATGTAATCTTAGAACGGCGAAACAACGTCGCCGCTCCTGCGGCATCACAATCGCCACGACGCTCAGTGCTTTGCCGAGGACAGCGCGAGGATGCTCAGGCTGGCGTGCGCTATGAGCGCCGTCTGCTCCTTGGTGGGATCGGCTCCGCGGGGGATGCCGCAGACGCACTGGCGCAGGAGGTCGACCGCCGCCGCCGCCATCGAGCGGTCTCCAGACGCCGCAGGCTCCGCCTCCTGCTCGTCGTCATCGTCCTTCGCACTCTCCTTCTTCTTGTTCTTCTTTTTCTTTGGAGCCGGCTGCTCCGATGGCGGCTCGGCCTCGCTCTGCGCCTCCTGCTTCTTGGGCCTGCGGCGCTTCTTGCCACCGCTGCCGCCGGCGACGGGGGCGGGGGCTGCCACCTTGGCGCTGCCGTTCGTGCAGCCCGGAAGCGGCCTGAGCAGCCTCGTCTTGTGATGCTCGTCGACGACGATGCCCGCCGCCAGTAGCTCGTACTTGTACATCGCGAGCTGGTCTGGCGCGGTGTAGCCGAGATCACTGAGCTCGGACTCGAGCGAACGGCCGGTGACGATGCTCGTGGTGTCGTAGTACTCGTATCTGTATTCGACGGCGGAGGAGTCGGTGGCCTCCGCCCTGCTGACCTGCGTGATGTAGACGTCCGGCAGTATGGAGATCTTCGAGTTCTTCGGGATGTGCCTGATGCACGGGAAGTTCTCGTGCTTGCAGACCTGCCAGACGTTGGTCAGGCAGAGGTAGTCTTCTCCGGCCGGACTCGTCAGCTTTAGGTCGTGCGGCGCGTGCTTGGCGTCCCTGAGGTAAGCCAGCTTGTGCAGGCGGATCACCGGACCCCTCGAGAAGCCGTCTTTGACGATGCTGTCGATCATGTGCAAGTCGCCGCGGCGGCTCGACCCGTCGGCCTCGTCCTTCCAGACGTCGCACACGGTGTCACCGACCTCGAAGGTGATGGTCCTGCTGTTGCCGTTGTCGCGCTTGATTGTGACGACGACCCAGTGGTGCGACTCCATCTGGACGATGTCCGGCACGACCGGCGCCTCCTCGCCCTTCTTCGGGGGGCGGGGGACGTCATACGTCTGCTTCAGCGACTCCTTCCCCTTGTCCTTTCCCCAGTAGTAGTTTATGTGCGTGTCGGTGCGCAGTCCGGTGGACTCCTTCTTGCTCTTCTTTTTCTTGTCTGCCGCTGGCGGCGCCCGATCGACGGGCGTCTTACGCTTCTTCTGACTATTTCCGTCTCTCGGTTCTTCTGCGTCATCGCCGGATGCCGCAGCATCGGGAGCGGCGTCCGCATCCGCGTCGACGGCGTCGCTGCTCGCGGGAGCGGGAGCGGGAGCTGCTGCCGCTTCCACCGCGGGAGCGGGAGCGGGAGCTGCTGCCGCTTCCACCGCGGGAGCGGGAGCTGCCGCCGCTGCGTCGCTGCTCGCGGGAGCGGGGGCGGGAGCTGCTGCCGCTGCCGCCGCGTCGCTGCTCGCCGGAGCGGGAGCGACAGCGGATGAGAGCGCGGCTGGCGCAGCTGCGCCGGTATCGCCATCGTCCCAGATGGCTCCCAGATCCATCATGCCGTCTCCGCCCTGTTGCTGTTCCGCGATCGCGGGCGTCGTTGCCATAGCAGACGATTGTTCTGATCTGTCTCAGTGTGGCGGCGGCGGCGGCGCTGATATTATATTTATTATATTTTCCGAGCGGTGTTTCAATTATTCACTTAAAATAATTTTATTTTTTTGGGAACAAAAAATGATGCCGACGCCCGGCGCCGCCGCCGCCGTCGCCGCCGCCGACGCCGTCGCGCTCACATTTTTTAGTGCGCCAGCTTCTGGTCTTCCATGATCAGGTCGGACGGGTACGACTTGAGCGCGCCCTCGCGGTCGTTTTCGGCCGCGCGCTGCCGCGCCAGCACGCGAGACTCGAAGATCTTCGCGTACGTGAAGTCTGACGGGTTCTTGTTGATGCCTTTCTGCATGAAGAACCTCTTCATCGAGCGCAGCTCGCTGCCCTCGCCCCAGCTCAGCACGGCCGGAGCGGCAGCGGACGAGAGAGCTGCGCCGGTCTCGCCAGCGTACCAGATGGCTCCCAGATCCATCATGCCGTCTCTGTCCTGGCGATGTTCTGCGATCGTGTGCGTCGTTGCCATAGCAGACGATTGTTCTGATCTATCTCAGGGTGGTGGCGGCGCCGATGTTATCTAATTCGTTATATTTTCCGAGCGGCGTTTCAATTATTCACTTAAAATATGTTTTATTTTTTTGTGGGGGTGGCACAAAAAAAATGATGCCGCCGCCGCCGTCGCGCTCACATTTTTTAGTGCGCCAGCATCTTGGCTTCCCTGTCGAGCTTCTGGTCTTCCCTGATCAGGTCGTACGGGTACGACTTGAACACCCGGCCAGGGTCGTTTTCGGCCGCGCGCTGCCGCGCCAGCACGCGAGACTCGAAGACCTTCGCGTACGTGAAGTCTGACGGGTTCTTGTTGATGCCGTTCTGCCTGAAGAAATTCTTCATCGAGCGCAGCTCGCTGCCCTGGCCCCAGCTCAGCACGGCATCGCGCGTCTGGGAGCCGGACAGCGCGATCTGCTCCCGCGTCTCGCGAGGCAGCGAGTCGGCCTGACTGCCCATGTGGCCGGGGTTCGCGGACATGAGCTTCCTCGGCACTGGCTTGGCGTGGAAGACCTTGCATATCTCGGGGTAGCGCCTGTACGTTATGGGCATGATGACGTCGCGCTCCACGGTGGTCTCGTTGCACAGCATGCGCAGGACCTTGAACGTTATGTTCTTCGGGCTGTCGAGCAGGGCCTCTATGAGCACGTAGTAGCCGCGCCTGCACGGGATGACGACCGGAGCGGTGACCAGCTTGCAGGCCATGCTCATCCAGAGGTGCGCGCGGAGCCCCTCTATCTCCAGGAGCACCTTCCTGCGCTCCTTGGGGACGAGCGGCAGCATGCGCGCCTGCATGGTCACGTGCGCGAGCCCGGCCAGCAGCTCGCGGACGTGGCCGGTCGTCATCTTCGTGCCAGGGTGCGCCCGGATGTACAGCTCGGCGAGCGCGTCGTCGTTCCCGTTGACGAGTATGTAGTTTGGGTTGTAAAAGATGTCGCTCTTGCCGCTCTCGGCGTCGATCAGGACCTTCTCCCTCTTGTACTCGTACTTGGGGTCGACCGCCCCCGACATCACAGCTGTGCTGGCCTCCCTGAGGTTCCGCTTCGTCCCGGACTTCCCCTCCATGGTCAGCGTGACAGTCGGGCCCTCGGTCTCGTCGTAGTCGCGCAGATCGCGCTCATCGGGGGTCATCGCCTGGTCCGACGCCAGGAAGGCGTCCCGGCGCCGCTTCCTCGAGCCAGCGGGCAGCGCCTGGGCGCCGCTTCCGCGGCGGCCGAGGTCAGTCGGCAGGTTGATTATCCCGCAGAACCTGTACGAGCGGAGCTCGCGCACGACGTCGGGCAGGAGGCGCACGCGCGCGTCGGGGGCGACCGGCGCGGCGTCGTCCGTGCCGGAGTACGTGTGCGGCGGCTTCTCCTCCTCCTCGCGCATGGTGTCCTTGCACGAGCCGACGAACGGGTAGTTGCCGATCGTCTCGGAGATCCAGCGCAGGATGTCGCTCGCCTCCGGGTCGCAGCAGTTGTACACCACCCACCCGATGACGTAGAACGTGACGTCCTGGTCGACGCAGAGGTACCCGGCGACGTCCTCCGGGAGCCTCGTGAGCTCGTACGGCTCCGAGATCGCGCGGCTCTCGACAGCGGCGCCGCTCGCGTCGAGCGGCTGGAACCCCCTCGCGTACGCGAGCACCTCCGCCACCCACATCGAGAGCACGGACGCGAACGGGCGCGCGCTGTCGACCTTGCGGATGCGCCTGGCGTACTCGGGGTACCGCTCCCTCATGAACTCTACGACCTTCCCCATGTTCATGTAGAACTCCTCCGCGTTGGGCAGCGGCAGGCCGCCGGCCTCCATCCCCTTCCCCACGATCATCGTGTGCGCCTGGTGCTTGGTCATCGTCAGCTCTATGCTCTCCCTGACGCCGGCGTCCTTGCCCGACGCGGTCTCCTCGTTGCACATGATGTTCATCGCGTTGCGCGGTCCCGGGACGTTCGCCGGCAGGAAGACCGTGACCATCCTGGCCTCGATGGAGTTGCCGCTCGTGTCCGCGTTCGTGCAGAACCCCAGCGGCGTGTTCGACTCGACTATCTTCCTGCGCATGTGGATGCGGCCGTCGTCGCCCTTCTCGTTGGTCATGTGGTCGAGCATGCCCATCGTTATCCACGCGGTCAGCTCGCTCTGCGCCTTCTGGTCCTGGAACGGCAGATGCCTCCGCGTCGCCGTCATCATCGGGTGCGCCTCGTCCAGCAGCTTCATGTCGTCTCCCTCGGGATTGCTGGGGTTCGCGTAGATCGGCAGCAGCCCCTGCGAGGACGCGCCGGTGATGATGGTCACCGAGCACTTCAGCGAGAGCCTCGACAGGTCGCCCGTGATGCGCGACTTGCCGCTGCCGTACCCGCCGTGGATGGCGGGGCAGATCGGCAGCCATCCGGCGAGGTGCGCGATGTAGCCCGTGTCGCGCGCGATCATCAGGAAGAGCAGCGGCCACTGGCCGGTCGCTATGCCGTACTTCTTGAAGTCGAGCATCATGCTGCCCACGAGCTGGCCGAGCACGCCGACGTTGCGGAACGTGGGCTCGTAGTCCAGAGTCATGTCCTCGTGGCGGTTCACCCACATGGAGCATGCCCTGACCGCGTTCGTGATGCCGCAGCCGGTCTCGAGCAGCGTCGCCATCTCGTACAGAGCGGCCTGCTCGATCTCCCTGATCGCCACGAAGCCGCTTGTGCGCACGTCCTTCAGCTCGGCGGTCTTGTCCGCCACCTGCTTCTCCACGCGCGCACGCGACTCGTCATCCATCGGCACGTCGCCGCTCTCGATCGTGTCGATCTCCTTCCTGATGTCCGCGGCGCGCTTGGCGACGTACTCGCGCACGACGGTCTTTATGGCGTTGGCCTTGCGCCCCAGGGGCCTGAGCCTGCTGACGACGACGTCGACGCCGAGCGTGGGGTACGGCGACCAGTCCGCCTCCGTCTCCAGCGCCTCCGAGTCGACGCAGGCGCCTCCGCCCACGTGCCGCAGCCCGATCGTCTGCGCCGTGCGGCCGGCGTTCGCGAACCCGTCGGCCGCCGCGGCTCGGGCGCGGGTGCGCGTGCCGCCTATGTGCGCCAGGCGCAGCACATCCGCCATCTTGATACCCAGGTAACGCGCGGCGATGCTCGCGAAGATGCTGCCGGCGTCTGAGCGCTTCCACGGGAACGTGACCCTCATCATGCGCCTTGCCGACGCCTGCTGCGGGCTGAGCTCCCACGTCAGGCTCGGCGCCGGCGAGCGGAAGTAGAACTGCCGGACCTTGGCGGGGTGCGGGGCGAGCGCGGCGGCAGGCTGCTGCGGGGCGAGCGCGGCGGCAGGCGGAGGGGGGGCGGGAGCGGGGGCGGGAGCCGGAGCCGGCGTCAGCGGTGGCGTCGGCACCCCCAGCGGGTCTTCGAACTCGGACGCATCCCCGTCCCCGTCGGCGTCCTCCTCCTCCTGCTCATCCTCATCCTCATCAGCGACGCCGTCGGCTGCTGCTGCTGCGCCAGCCGCGGGAGGCTGCGCCATCCAGGGCTGCCAGTCGACCTCCTTGACTCCCTTGTACTCGTTGTAGACGAGCTGCTCGCTCGTCGTATGCGCCCCGATCGACGCGGCGTATGCGTTGATCCTGGCGACAGTGGCCGTCAGGCCGAGCATCTCCTCGAGGTGCACGTTCTCGTCGCGGTTGTTGTCAGCGTCGCGTATGTCTCCGCGGATCAGTCCGAGCAGCTCAGCGCGGCACCCCGTGTACTTGCGCGAGCCCTCGACCGTCGTCGTCCCGGTCGCGGTGTCGACGAGCAGGGCGACGGCGCGCCACAGCTCGTCCACGTCCTGGAACGTGCAGTACTTGTCCATGGGATCGTTCTTGGGCTGCGAGGAGCGGTGGCATATGGACGATGAGGAAGAGGAGGAGGACTTCTGCTGCTGCTGCTGCTTTGCCCTGCCGCCGCCGTTGCCGCCTCTGCTGTTGTCCTCCTCTGCCTCTCCCGAGCGCGAGTCGGAGCCGTCTCCGGCCTGTGCTGCGGCCGGCGGGAGGCTCGGCAGCGCCGCCATGCTCTTGATCTCCTCCTGCAGGTAGGCTCGCCTCTCGGGAGGCTTGTTGTACGCGTTCTCGGCGACGAGGCGGATCAGCAGGTCGATGAGCTCGACCTCCGGGTCTCTCACGACTATCATCGCGCATATCCCCAGCAGGTTCTCGGGATTGACCAGCTCGTGCTCCGAGAATATGTCCAGAGCCGAGTCGCCGATCGCCGGGCTGGTGTCCTTGACCACCAGGTTCAGCAAAAAGTGCGCCTTGGGTATCGTGACCGTCTCGCCGCTCTTGCGGGTCAGCTGGAAGTTGCTGGATCCCTTCGAGCTGCCGACGTCCGGCAGGAAGCGCATGACCTCGCCCAGCACCTGGAGCGCCGTGCAGTACGCGTCGGAGCTGGACATCATGTCGGGCGCGCGCGTCCTGTCCCTGAAGCCGACAGCGGCCGGGCTGAACGCTGGCATCGGGATGAACAGGCTGTATGTCGCGATCACCTCGTCCCACGGGATCTGCTCTTTCCACGGGTGCGCCCAGCTGGCGAACGACTCCTTGACGTATGTCGTCAGAGACGGGCTGCGGTCGCCCTCCCCGTCGTCTCTCCCGTCTCCCGAATCCGATGTGTGCGTCCCAGACATCGCCTGTGTGCTGGAGCTCCTCTTGCTTATTCTTCAAGTCCTCTGAGAGCACCGTTTTTTTCGCGCATTTTATTTTTATTTTTTTTATTTTAATATTTTTGGCGGAGATGGCGAGAAAAAAACAATAAAAAACTGCGGCGCTGGGTCACCGCGCGCTTCTCGATTTTTTTTCCTCGCGACAAGCGCTCCGCGGAGGTCGGCGCCGTCGGCGCCTCGCTAGTCGGCGCCGTCGGCGCCTCGCTAGTCGGCGCCGTCGGCGCCTCGCTAGTCGGCGCGGTAGGTCTGCGCCGTCGGTCGATATTATGCCGGCGATAAAAAAGCAAACAGGAGTGACACTCACGACATCGACGATGAGCGCCAGCAATTCCGAGGAGAAGGCGGAGAAGACCATCCCCGCGTCTGAGATACTGGCAAGGGTCGACGCGGCGTGGCCCAGACTGACGGCGTGCGCCCAGACCCGCGCGGCGAGCGGGTGCTGCGCCGGCGTCGACGCCGTCCTCAAGTGGGCGAGCGGCGGCCTCGGGGGACCCGCGAGGCCCACGGCGCTGCCGGCGCTGGCCGTGATACTGATAGCGTGCTACGTGATCGACGCCGTCGTCGCGCTGTTCATCGACTCGACCTGGGCGTTCGTCGCGTGGGAGGAGGCATTCGCGCTGGCGACGGTGCTCGGCGCCTGGGTCGCGTCGACGAGCGGGCTGAGGACGTACGTCGCCGAGGAGCTCTCGAGCGCCATGGCCAAGAAGCGCTACGACATGCAAGCGCTGAACTCGTTCGCGGCGCACGCGCAGTCCGTCCCAGGAATCGCCGTCGTGATGGCGCTCGTGCCGCTGCGTCTGGTCTTCCTGCGGATGCCGGCCTTCCTCGTCGCAGACGCCGGACTGGCGATCGAGACTGCCTGCGAGTTCACGTTCCTGCTGCTGGTCTCCGCGTACTGCGTCTACCGCATCGCGACGGCGAGCGAGAAGGCTGTCGTCGCTGGCGTGGTGTGACGCGAGAGATAGGTGTGTCGCGCATGATGAAAAAAAACTATGACCCAGTCACGTTTTTTTACCACTGCAGAGAGACAGAGGAGTAGTAGACGCATTCGCCGCAGCGCTGGCTGTAGATCTCGCCCGTCTTCTCCAGCCTGTCGATCGCTGTCACGACGGCCCGCTCGTCGAACTTTGTCTTCAGGAGCGGCGCGATGTCGCTCGTCGCCGAGGCGCCGATCGCCGGCCACGCGTTATCGCGCAGGGCGCTGAGCACGGCGTTCTCAGCCTCCGTGAATTCCTCCTCGTGGATCTCCGTGTCCTGCGGCATCGGCGCGTTCGTCGCCGCGAGGCGTTCGCGCCACCACCTGAGGTCCGCGCGCATCGCGTCGACCATGGCGTCCGCTATGCCGTTCCTGCGGATGACGTAGTCCTTCTCCGGTGAGGAGTAGAACCTGGTGAGGGCGGAGTCCATGGCCGCGGACAGATCCCTGGCGAAACGGCGGGCCTCGCGGATCTCGCCCGCGACGAAGACCCTCTCCTGCAAGAACATGCCATGGTTCAGCGTGCACATCGGGAGGATGCGTGAGTGAGTGAGTGGCGGCCGCCTCTCTCGGCCGAGTTTTAGAATAATAATCCTAAAAAAATATTAATTGATAAAAAACAAATAATCTGATTTTCTGTCATCGACAGTCTCTTCTCCTTCGCCGCAAAAAAAACATGCAGCCAGGCGCTCCAGCGACTCCAGTGACGTACGCAGAGCAGAGAGCGGAGATCAGCAGGCTCGGCGGTTCGGTCTGCGACAGCAACCCGCTGCTGCCCCAGAAGGCGCCAGCGCCAGCGCCCGCGGCGTCCGAGCGCCGCATGCCCTCCAGGGCGGACATCTTCAAGGCGTGGAGCAGCTCCGCGAAGACGAAGGAGCTGCTGCGCTCCAGCGCTGCGGTGCCTTACCCGATCATGACGGGCGCGAGGATACAGAAGATAGGCAGCGAGAACATCTCCGTCGAAGAGGAGGACGGGCACGTCGTGTTCGTCGTCGACGAGAGCAGCGGGAAGGACGAGAGCGGCGTCGCGGTCCCGGGCTGCCGCTACGTGGTGGCCGACGAGCTCCTCCGCAGGCTCGTCAAGGCGTCAGAGCCTCTCAGGGACCTGATCAAGAAGTACGTCTCCGACGCCGACGCGGCCAGGTTCCCAGGCATCGCGCCGGCTCCGGCGCCTCAGGCCGCGTCCGCCAGAGCTGCGACGCCGCCGTCGATGTCCAGCGGCGTCCCCTTTGGCCCGGCCCTGGTGCAGCTGCGGTACGCGGATGTGCTCGGCAACCCCTCGCTCAGAAGCAGGCTGATCGAGCAGCACAAGACAAGAAGCTTCCAGATCTTCGCCACGACTCCGGCGTCTGAGGGGTACACCGAGTTCGTCGACATGACACTGGACGACGTGCGCCAGCTGCTGAACGCGCAGTACCTCGAGCAGAAGGCCGCGCACCCCGACCGGGTCCCGAGGATAGGCGTGTCGACAAAAAAAGTGTAGGGCGAAATGCGCGATTTTTTAAAAAGATAATTCATTGAGCGCGCGCGGGGGTCCCCTCGCCGCCGCGCGAACTCCGCGCCACGCTCGCAGATGTCGTCAGCGGCGGCGGTCATGGCGATGCCGCTGGACGCTGTCTTCGGCGTCGGCGACTCCGCTGACGACCCGTCGTCGCAGTCGCCCTTTCCAGAGACCGAAGCATTCTCTCCGCCGCCCGCCAAGCGCCCGAGACCGGACGCCGAAAAAGGAGGAGACGGCGCCTGCGCCGACGACATGATCGTCGTGCGCAGGCGCCTGCCCGACCCAGATGCCATCAGGCGCCGGCAGACGCTCGCCGACCCGGCAGCGCTCGCCGACGGCCTCAGGGTCCAGCTGATCGAGGACTCCTGCAAGGTCCGAGACGAGCTCCTGATATGTCCTCCGCCGGCGCCGCTCGCGCTCACCGCGTGCGCCGCCGCCGCCGGAGGAGCGCTGGTGGTCCGCGACGCCATGGCGGTCGCCGTCACCGCCGCCGGAGGAGCGCTGGCGGTCCGCGACGCCATGGCGGTCGCCGTCGCCGCGCAAGACGCGATGGTCAATCCCGTGGCGCCGCGGCGGCCAGCCGGAGTCGGCGACCACGTCTGCGCGCTCTACTGCCCGTGGGACCCGAAGAGGCCGCACTGCACGTTCAGGAGAGCGACGGACCTGTGCGGGATGAGGGGCTGCACCGCCATCTCGCTGCTAGCGCTGCAGGAGGTCGCGCCGTTCGCGACGCGCGCCCAGCTGTCGGCCGTCAGGCCGCAGGACGTGTGGGTCTGCGTCGAGAGCGGCAGGCCGCACCCGTGCACGCGCTACACGTGCGACTCGCTGGAGCCGGACTCTCAGGGGTCCAACCTGGTGTGCGGCAAGACCGGCATCGTCTACGACAAGATCGCCGTGCCGACCGGCGACTCGGTCTTCGGCTTCATGCCCAGCAGGGACGCGGAGCTGCAGAGCATCGCTGACTACGTATCGTCCCTGATATCGGCACCGGCGCCCGCCCCGGCATCGGCGCCCGCCGCGCCGGCTGCGAAGAGGAGGAAGACAAGGAGCGCGTCGTCGCAGACGCAGCCGCAGCGGGACAAGGTCACCGGCATGACCGCCGCGGTGGTCGCGGCGGCGCTGACCGCCGGCGGCGGCGGCGACGCGGCGATCGCCCGCCGGTGGGACGACATCAGGCGCGCGTTCTCGCGCCCTGCCCCCGCGGCGGTCATCGCGGCGGCGGAGCCGTGCCTCGCCCGCGCCGTCGAGATGGCGGCGGCCGCCGTCGTCCAGCTGCCGGTCTTCAGGAAGTGCGCGTCGGCGCTCTCGCGGGCGAGGCAGGCCGAGTGCGCCAGGCGGTACGGCGCGCTGGCGTGGCGCGCCTGGACGCTCGCCGCGAGCGTGCCCGGCGCCGCGGATGCGTACGACGCCGACTTGAAGTTCAGGCACTTCTGCCTCGGCGCGCTGTACCACGCGAAGGACGGCGTGGCCCTGAAGATGGACCTGCGGAGCGTCGCGCTGCTCTGCCCCGAGTTCTCGGGCCGCGGCGCCGAGGTCGCCGCCGCCGCCAGGGCAGCGCTCGACGCCGCCGACCGCAGGCGCCAGCGCGCGCCGAGGCAGCGCACCGACGACGAGTGCCTCGACGCGTTCGGGCGCCGCCACGAGATCGTGTTCATGGTGTCGGACCCGGAGCTGGAGAGCCGGCTGGTGCCGGAGAACCTGATAGGCACGAGGAACAGCACGGTCGACGGCGTGCGCGTGGACGGCGTCAGCGTCACCTCCGGGATGAAGCTGGTGAAGAGCGGGCTGTGCGCAGTCGCCGAGTGGTCCAAGCGCGAGTTCGTGACGGACGTGCTGGTCAGGGGCGTCGGCGCGGACGCCGCGGCGCAGTCCGCCGACGTGCGCGCCGCTGACTTTCTGATATGGTCGAATAGATAGATCGCGATCGCCGGCAGCACCTGCCGCGATGATGTCTGTCGCCGGCTGCCCGCAGGTGCGAGCGCTGTACGGATCGTCAGCATACTCCAGGCGAGAGCGCCTGCCGTCTCCCTCCGGCGTGTGGTTCGCCGTCATGTTCGCCATGAGAGGAGGAGAAGAAGAACAGCGGCATGACGATCGGGTCAGGCTGACGTGCACGTCGCACATCGGCAGCCTGTTCATGTGCGACGCGCGCGAGCGCTGCCGCGCGTCGGCGCCGCCGATCGCATCATCAGCGTGGAGGATCATACTCGCGCTCGGTCCGCTGCGAGGCGAGAGCGACGCGGACAGCGTCTGCCGGCTGTGGTCGCTCGACGAGGCGTGCGTCATGAGCAGGGTCGCCCGCGCCGAGGTCATATCGATAAGGTTCGGGATAAGCGGCTTCGTCGACTGGGACTCGATCTTCGGCCGCGGAGCCCGACTGTCCGGCATGTACAGGCTGGAGTTCCGAGCGAACCCCTGCGATGACGGCGGGGAGCGCGACGGCGGCGGCGCCGCGGGAGACGACAGGGCGAGGAAGCGACGGAGGAGAAAGAATAAGAGAGATGCAAGAGAAAAGAACGGAGCCACCTGATTTTTTTCATTTCGCCCGTCGCCGATGATTGAGGCAACGACCACCAGCTGCTGCCGGCAGGTCGGGCACGCGCTCAGGCAGGCGGGCGCCGAGGCGTCGCGCTGCCGCAGCCCGCCGTGGGAGCGGCGCCGGTCGGCGCGCGACGCCGCAGTCGCCGTGGCGGCCTCCGTCGCCGGAGGCTGCTCGATGGCGTGCGCGGCGCTCCTGGAGCCGCGGGATCCCGGCGCCCGGAGCCCGCTGATGCTGGTGATGGCGTCGCTCGTCCCGCTCGCGTCGCTGTGCCTGCTCGCCAAGCCGACGCAGACGATGCGCAGGTTCGCCGTCCTGCTGGGCGTCACGTTCGCAGCGGCCGAGGCGGCGGCCGCCGGCATCGCCGTCGCCGCGTCAGCGTCGTCGTCCGCCGTCCTGCTCGCGTGGCGGCTCGCGGAGGCCTCGGCGTTCTGCGCGTTCGGGCTGTTCGTCGCGGCGAGGTGCGCGTCCGCCGCCGCTCCTCCGGCGCGGGCGGACGACGCCGACGCGGAGCGCGATCGCAGAGTGCCGATCGCGTCGGTCTCGGCGTCGCTCGTCAGGGGATTCTCGATGTGGGTAGCATGGGCGCAGGCGTTCTTCGTCTTCTGCGTGGCGCTGAACGTGTCCGTCGGCGGCGGCCCGAGGGAGCACGCGGCGCTCGTCGTGAGCGTCGCGTCGTCGGCCGTGCTGCCGGCATACCAGCAGATAATGGTCGCGTCGACGGGGTGCTCCCGCGGCGCGCAGCTCGCGTTCGTTGCGTTCGCGCTCGCGTCGACGCTCGCGCAGCTCGCGGCTGGGATCTTCGTGCCGGTGATCCGCCTGCTGCTGGCGGGCGGGCTGCTGCCGTCGTGCATCGACAGCGGCGAGTGCCTCACCCTGGCTCTGAGGACGTACATCGCGGTCGTGCTCTCCGCCGCGATCGGCGTGTACTCGGCTTACACTTATCTGTGAGAGAGAGAGAGAGGAGTGAAAAAAACACCGGCTGTGTGACAATGTCTGTCTTTCTTTATCTGACACTGACAACTCGTCGCACGGAGCGATCCGCGCGCCGCGGATCATCACTTGGCGGCGGGCGCGGGCGCGGGCGGCACCAGGACCTGGCAGACGACCTCCATGACGACGGTGATGTGGTTGGCCTTCTTCTCGTAGTAATCGCGCTGCTTGGGCGTGTAATCGCCGAGAGCGTACTTCAGTACGGAGTCGACGTCCGTCTTGCCGACGCCGATCATCGCCATCAGTGTGACGTTCATGTCGTCCGGCGAGAACACGACCTTCTTCGTCTCGGCGATGTCAGACTCCAGCTTGCCCACGGTCGTCGCCAGCGCCTGGTCCAGCATCGGGTCCGAGACGTTGATCTTGGGGTTCCACATCGCGATGAGGCGAGCGAGCTCCGAGCCGGCCCTGATCCGCACCGTAGTCTCGCTGACCTTCTCGACTCCTGACTTCTCCAGCTCCTTGCGCGACGCGCCGAAGAGGCAGGCCTTGCCTGTGAGCTCTTTCATCTTGTCCTCGTCCACCTGGTACAGCTGTCCCTCCTTGGCGGAGTACGACTTCTGGCCGAATGGCACGCTGAACGTCCCGAACAGCCCGCTGTTCAGTATCAGCGGTTCCACCGGAATGAAGTCCGCCTTGGCGAGGAAGGAGATCGGCGCCGTGTTCGATGTGGACAGCAGCTGCACGTACTTCGGTATGACGAACATCGGCTTGTCGGCGCCGGCCAGCAGTGTCTTGGCCTCGGGCGAGAAGCTGGCCTTCAGCGTCCCGGGCACCTCCATCTGCTTCAGCGAGAAGTGCCAGTCCCACTCGAGGCGGCGGACCACCTCTTTGACGGCGCACGACTCGGGCCTGACGATGGGCGCGATCGCGGCGATCGCCGTCATCGTCGTCGTCGTCGTCACAACCGCCGCCGCAGCCTGCGGCTGGCACCTGAGCATGTATCCGCATCCGACGCTGTCGCTCTCCGCGCACACGGCAGCTGGAGCTGCCGCGGCCGCGGCCTCGGCCTCTGCGCCCACGGCCTCCTGGTCGACCTTCCCCTTCGGAATCACGGGCCACTCTTTCTTCTCTGTGCACTTTCCCAGCACGTCGATCTCGTGGGGGCAGCCGGCTCGCCTCGACAGCGGATTTTTGCCGTAGCACCTGTCCTCCATCGATGACTTCATCATCGCCTCCTTGAACCCTTCTTCTTTCGGTTTTTCGGCCATCTCTGCGTTTCGCTCAACCTGACGGGGGGTCCTTCGAGCGCGGTGGTGTGCTCTGGTCGCTGGGGGCATGCCAGACTTTATCTAGGTCCGAACCGCCTTTTCACCGTCTGACTCGAATCCGCGTCTCTATTTATCACCGCGATCGGCCTTCCTAACAGCGACACGGCGGGTAGCCCGCGAACTTCAGCGCAGCGCCGACCGGATCGCGGGCGATGCTGTCCGCGAGTGCCTGGCCGGCGCCGTCGCCCGGCGCCTCGACCTCGTCCGCCCCGAAGTGGTAGAGCCCGTCTCGCCCGACCCTGAGCGTCTCGAACGCGTCGAGCAGCTCCTTCTTCGTCTGATCGGCGCTGCTCACCTTCAGCCTGTCGTGCATGCCGCCGGTGACGCGCGTGGAGACGGCCGATATGTTCGCCGCCACGAGCTCCGCGAACATGCGCCGCACGACATCGTCGGCGCCGTACCAGAGGTCTCGCCAGCTGAGGCGGCGCATCCCCAGGCGCATCGCGACCTGCGCCGCCGAGTGGTCGATGTTCTCCACCAGCAGCGTCGACGGCACCGACGACTCCGCGGCGTCGAGCGGCACCGAGTACGGGTCTCGCGACCCGAGCCTCGGCCGCCGCCGCCCCGGGCACCGGCGGAACCGCGGCGCGCCCGGCGCGGGCGCGCCAGCTGCGGCGCCCGGCGCGCCGGTCAGCTCCTCAAGGAACCTCTCTATCGCGTCGATGTTCTGCCGCAGCTCCTCGTAGCTCTGCCCCGTGATCTCGCCTTCGCCAGCGCCGACGTGCGCGCTGCCGCTCTCCGCCGCCTTCAGCCTCGCCCTCGCGCTGCCCAGCTTGGCCTCGGCCGCCGCCCTCTCCCGCTCGAGCTCGAGCTGGTCTATCTCCGGGTACGAGAACAGCAGGCCGCCGTACTCGTAACCCAGGCGCGCGGCGACGGCCTCGGCTATCTCGTAGTAGCCGCCGTGCTCTTCCCTCATCTGTCTGCGCGCGTCGATCCCGCTCCTCTCCGGCTTCTCCTCCTCCTCTTCCACTTCCACGGCGGCCTCCTTCCTCTCTGGCTTTATCTTGTGTGTGACCTCGGCCATACCGGACGCGGACGGGATATCAAGGGAGGCGGGTATTTATTATGTTCTGTCACTCTTCTATCTCAGATGTCCACGGGATCCATAGCTGCGAGGATCAGGAGCTTCGGATGCTCGCTCAGCCTCAGCAGCGAGCAGCGGGCTCTCTCGGCGAAGTCGGGACGCTTCGATATGATCAGGGTCTTCCCCTGCACCTTGGCGTACAGCTTGCCGCCCCTGACGTTCAGCACGAGGGTCCTCCTTGGTCCCGCCGCCGCGAGCAGCGCGGCAGGCTCGAGCAGGCCCTCGCTCTTTGCCGGCAGGTACCCGAGGTGCCTGCCGATGTCGATCTCCTCGCCGCCGCGCCAAGCGCGCGGCGGAGCGACGAGCAGGCACGGCTTCGCGAGGCGGCGGCGCTCGGCCTCGGAGAATGCGCGCAGCCGCTCCAGGAAGCGCTGGCACGGGCGACATGGCTCATGGTCCGCCGCACAGCTTCCGGAGTCATCCGCGTCCTCCAGCTCGCCGGCGGACGATGAGTCATCGTCGTCGTCTGCCGCTCCGACGCCCCCCTCTCTCCTCTCTCTCCTCCTCTCCTCTCTCTTCTTCTTTCTCTTCTCTCTCTCGTGCATCTCGGCTCCGCAGCAGCAGCACGCCTCCGCCCTCGTGCCGGAGGGCGCGAGCGCCGCGACCGGCGAGTCCATCTCTGGCGGGACGTCCTCCGACGGCGGAAGGTCATCGGCAGGTGCCGCCGCGCTCGCGCTCGCGATCTCTCCGACGGCGTCCTCCAGCTCGGGGCGGTCGTCGTCGCCGGCCGCGACGGAGCTCGCGCTCTCCCCGAGCTGCGCTGGCACGTCCTCGAGGGGTGGCCCGTCGTCGTCGTCAGCCGCAGCCGGCGCCGCGACGGAGCTCGCGCTGTCGCCCACCGGCGCGTCCTCGAGGGGCGGCCCGTCGTCGTCTCCGCGGCAGGAGCAGCAGCAGACCTCCGCTCTGGTGCCGGCGGCGACAAGAGCAGGCGCGGCGGCGGCGGCAGCGGAAGCATCCTCGAGGTCGGGCGGGTCCGCCTCCTCGCCGCAGCGGAAGCGCGCGCTCGCGCTGTCGGCCGCGTCCCTCATGTTGGCGATCGCGACGTTGTTCTGCGCCGTCGCCTCGACCACGGCGTGATGCGGCGCGCCGCAGCACGACGCCGCCGCAGACCTCTGCGCGGCATCGCTGAGGATGTTCACCGCCGGCTGACCGGTCTCGGGGTCGACCGCCGCCGCGTACTTGAGGCCCCTGAACCTGGGGTCCGCGCCGGCGGCCTGCTCCGGCGTCGAGCCGACAGGCACGAACAGCGGCGGCACCCCACGGTACGACTTGCCGTCGAACAGCACGGCGACGTGCGCGCCCTTCCCGGGAGGAGGAGCGGGCGCTGGAACCGCCGGCGCAGGCGCATGCGCGGTCTCTCCGTAGAGCTCCTCGAACTCGACGAGCGGCATGAAGGCGTCCAGCGGATCGCGGTTCGCGTAAGCGTCCTCTATCCACGGCTCTGACGTCTCGGCCATGTCGCTGCGGAAGAGGGCTGAGGTGACGCGACGGGCGACGATGTCTTTTCTAATCTCACTCGCCTATTTTCGCCGTCCGCGTCAGGAGACGAACGGCGCGAAAAAAAATAAAATGTCCCCCGCGCGGTGGGGCATCCGTTTCCTCTGGCCGGAGCAGCCGCAGACGCCGCCAGACGAGAATGAGCGACGGCTGCGACGACGACGGCGACGGCGGCTGCACCAGATGGGGAGGGGGCCCCGGCGAGGTGCCGATCGACCGCGGCGACGAGACGGAGCCTGGCTTCAGATGGGGAGGATGCGATGCTTTCTCCGTCGACGACGTCGTCGTCAGGGCGGCGCCGCCACAGACTCATAAGCGGCCCCGGACGGCGGCCCCGTCTGCGGTCCGATGGTGGGAGGTTCCGCCGCCGCGCGACGCTAGCCAGGACGAGTTCGACAGGTTCAGACGCAGGATGTACGCGATCAAGCGCATGCACCCGCTCGAGCGCACGGCCACCAGCACGCTCGTGTCTCCCAGCGCGGGGGCGCGGCTCGTGGCGGCGATGGCCGGCATGGACAAAATCGCCGCGCTGCTCTCGGCGGTGATCGTCGGTCCGTCCGTCGCGCCTGACACGTACGCGGCGACGGTTGGCAAGCTCAGCGGCCTGCACTTCTGCCTCATAGGCCCGCGCGGAAGCGGGCGCCACGAGGCCACGGCGTCCGTGTGCGCGTCGTGCTGCGTAGACATGGTCACGGTGAGCCCGTACCAGTACACGCTCGGCGACGTGGGCTTCGCGCTGGAGTACGCGTGCAAGGAGATGCCGTGCGTCGTGTATTTCGACGGGTTCGAGACGCTCTGGCGAAAGGAGCGCTTCGTCGAGGAGTTCTCGTACGAGGTGCTCGGGATGGAGGGCCTGCGCGACAGCTGGGACGGCGTGTGGCTCGCGTTCGCCGTCGAGAGCTCCGATCCGGTGATGGACGAGACGATGCCGATACGCGACCTCTGCGGCTTCCGGCGCTGCGCCTCCGTCAGCGACCTGACCGACAAGCAGCGGCGCGACCTGATGTTCGACAGGTTCCTCTGCGCCGGCGGCGCCGAGGTGCGCAGCGACGCCGCAGGAGGCGGCGACGCCGCCGGCATCACGGACAGGCAGTGGTCGGACCTGAAGATGGCGATGCGCGACTGCGCGCCAGGCGACCTCAGGAGGTTCGCCGCCGACGTGCAGTACTCGGCGCTCTCCCGCGTGCCCATCCAGTCTCTGTCTGACCAGGAGAGGGAGAGCGGCCAGCGGAGGCCTCTGCAGGTGTCGTGGGAGCAGGATGGCGTGACGTCGTACGTCGAGGACAGGCAGGGCTCTGACAAGTCCGGCAAGCGAAAGCTCGTGGTCGCCAGGAGGTCGGCGTCGTCGTCGCTGTGACGGCGTCGCCGCTCTCGCACAGCAATGTCAGAATAAAAAAAATCAGCAATATCGGCTGAAGCTCCGCGGCGCATCGGGGAGAAAAAAATGGCTCTGCAGATCGTCACACAGCAACAGCAGCAAGATGATGATACCGTCAAGCAGCAGCAGCGTCCTCCTCCCCCTCCGCTGACCCTGACGCTCAAGACGCCCGACGCCGAGCGGACGCTCCAGGTGCTGCTGGACATGAAGGCCGAGCTGACCGCGCTGAGGAGCGTGCTCACCGGCGTCGGTCCCGCCGTCGACAGGATCTGCACGGCGCTCAACAGCAGACAGGCGCGAGAGTCGCGTCGCGGTCCTCGCGTCGCGGATGACGCCGAGCCCCGCGACAAGCCCGCGAAGATGGGAGTCGTCTCGTGCTGCTACAAGACTATCTTCTGGCTCATATTGGCGGGGGTGGTGGTCATACTGGGTGTGATAATGGCTGCAATGTTCGGCCCGAATAATTAATAATGACAGACGGGGAGAGCCGACAGCGCTCGGCCTCAGTCTCAGCGTCTTCAGCGCGCGTCTCCGCCAAACTGCTCCTCGGCGTCCGCGGCAACGGCGGCGGCGGCGTCCGCCTCCGCGTCGCCGTCGCCGTCGCCGACATCCGCGGACGCCGGCGCGGAGACTATGATCGGGGTGCCAGCATCGTTGTAGCTGCCGCCATCCCTGTATATCGCGACGGCGGCGCGGGCCCTGGCGGCGGCTGCCGACGACGCCGGGCGCACGGCGAAGACGTACTTGAGCGTCGCCGGCAGCAGCAGGTCGCGCGCCAGCGAGACCGTCTCGAAGCGGATCGGGTGCGCTGGCTCGAGCGTCATCTCGCCGGCGCCGACCGGAGCGCCGTCGGCGCCGATCACCCTGGCGGCGTCCCTGATGACGAACGGCTTCGCGCTGTAGTACTCTGGCGAGAACAGGGCCGCTCCGAGCTCCGGCCCGAGGCGCGACAGCCTGAACCCCGACGCGTGGATGCCGGACGTCGTGACCGCGAAGAAGTCGCAGCGGGCGGCGACGGCCTCGGGCAGCAGCTGCGGGTTCTCCGTGATGGACGTGCACATGTCGAGGCGCGCCGGCTTGGCGCACTTGACGCTGTCCGCGGAAGGCGCGGCCTGACCGGCGAGCTTCGCCGCGAGGTCCGCCGTGATCGGTATGCCTATGCGCTCGCGCAGCGCCGTGGCGAAGTCGGCGGTCATGCGCACGACGTTCAGCTCGGCCTCCGCCTCGAGCGCGGTGCTGATGCCGCGCGCGTTGAACGGGCGCAGCTCCGTCTTGTCCTTGTTGACGCGGACGGTGTACCACACGACGGTGTTCTCGAGGATGAGCTTCGCCAGCTTCTCCCAGTGGTCCACGCTGCGCATGCCTAACGCCGAAGCCAAGACCTCGGTGTAGCCGCGGCATATCAGCGTCCCGCGGAAGTGCTCAGCCGGGCTCTCGACGCACGCGTGGCCGGGCGCCCACGTCTCGATCATGGCCTTGAACCCGACGCGCATGCTGAACGGCGGCTCCTTGTCCTTCTTCCCGCCGGCGGCCTGCGACGACGCCGACGCGCCGGCGTCCTGCTGCTGCTGTTGCTGCTTCGCCGGCGGGCGGCACTTGAAGGGGCTGAAGACCTTGTCGCCGCGCTTCATCGGGTCGGTCTCGTACTGGACGGCGTCCATCACCGGTATCTTGCTGTGCATGACCCACAGCCTGCCCCTCTTGGCCTCGTCGTCCTCGTCGTCTTTGCTTGCGTCGCCTCCGTCGCCAGAAGGGTCCTTCGGGCGCCCGACCGCGAGGGCATCGAGGACATCCGGCGGGCGCGCGACGAGCACGAACTTCGAGCCGGTCGTCTCGCTCTCGTTCAGCACCTTGGCGTCTACGACCGTCTCGACCTCCGGGCAGAGCTTGAATAGCTCCGTCATGTCGCTCTTGGACTGACCCGCGTACTCCTCCCTGATCATCGGCATGAGGTCGACGCAGCTCAGCGTGACGTTGGCCTCGTAGCCCGCCGGCGCGCACGGGCAGCCGGCGAGCTCGGGGTACTCGAACTCCATGCGGATGCGCTTCTCCGGCGCCGTCGACGGGTCAAGGTACGCGGCCCTGACGACGTCGTTCAGGGAGCCGCCCGACCACTCCGTCGCCGGCGGGACCGACGCCAGGAGCTCCGCCGCCTCGGCCTCGGCCGCCGCATACCGCTCCTCCTCGGAGAGCGGGGCCGAGGCGGCTGCGCCCGGCGCCTGCGGCGTCGGCAGCATGCCCTGCGGGGTGTCTGGCATCCTGGGCTGCCTGACCGGGGCGGCGAACTTCGTGGCCAGCGCAGCCAGCTGCGGCGGCGGCTGAGCCGCCGCAGGCGCGCCGCCGGCTCCGCCGCTGACCCTGATCGGCCTGACGCAGAACGTCGGGGCGACCGAGACCGCGTAGTACAGCTCTCCGGCGGACGCAGTCTGGGCGGCGTTGCTCGAGCAGAAGAACGAGATCCACGACCCAGAGGATATCAGCTTGTGCGTGATCACCTTCCCGGTGACCCGCGACGTGGGCAGCGGCACCGGCTGCTTGGTGTTCTTGTCCAGCACTCCGCAGTGCATCTGCAGGAGGACGAAGCCGTCGCCGGCGATCACGCCATCCCCGCAGCAGTTCTTGAGGCTCCCGACGATTCCGCTGACGCAGTAGGAGGAGTCGCTGAAGCCTCCCTCGCATTTCTTGGGATCGCGCTCGATGCGGAAGGGGAAGCTCGTCCCGCGGACACGCAGCGGGACGTCCTTGTCCGCCTCCTCGCTGCGCTTCGCCGCCCACGCGCGGAAATTCTCTAGCACCTCGTTCGCCCTCTTTGGAACTATCGTCATGCTCGTGGCAGTCACTGACAGGAGAATGAATGAATGAATGAATGAATGGGCCGTCCGACCGCTTGGCGAGAAAAAAATGTTGGCGATTTATTTTTTTTTTATTTTATTTATTCATTTATTTTATCGCCGGATAATTAAAAATGGATTTTTTTTATTTTTTTGCCTCATGTCCTGTGTGAGTGTGCGTTCATCGGTTTTTTATTTATCTGTCTCTTCTCTGCCGACGGGCGCGCTGGCGTCGCCGTCGCCGACGATCGTCGCCGTCATGGTCATCGAAGACGCCGGCTGATCGCCCTCCCACCTGCGCTCGGCCGACCGAGCGCTGCCGCTGCCGACGACCACGCCCCCGCGTCGGAGCCAGAGGCCCACGCCGGCCTTGTTCGGGCAGCAGCGCGCGCCGCCGGAGCGGCCGGCCCAGGCGTCGCGGTCAGCCTCGTCGGCGACGCGCACGACCTCGAACGCCGCGTCGCCGGTGTCGCCGGCAGCGGAGATCCGCAGCGCGACCGCGAACTTCACGGCGACGGCGCTCGCGAAGCTGCAGTCGCCGCGGCTCGCCACCGCGAACTCGTGAGCGACGTTGATCGAGAGCTCGCTCAGGTCGCGCGAGCAGCCCTCGGCGAACTCCGCGTACTCCCTGACGCCGTCGGACGGCGTGTACGGTCGAAAGGGCGCTCTGTCGCATCTGGCGCGCGCGTCTCGCCGATGGCGGCGCCGTCCGGCGCGACGCCTCGCCAGCGGCGGCGGCGGCGACGCCGCCCGATCATCATCTTCTCTCTCTCTTTAGAGCGGACGTCTCCGGCGAAAGCGGAAACGAACCGGAGCGTTCGCGATGCGCTCGCGATGGCTCGCCTTCGTGAAACACGAACTTGATCGGAGCAGGGAGCGCTCTGGGCGCGGGCGCGGGCGCTGGCGCTGGCTGAGCACCGCCGCCGCCGCCGATCTCCACGGAGAAATACTGCACGCGGCATTCGTCGTCCAGGGCATCGTCAGCATCTGTGACGCCTATAGACAGAGAGAGGGACGTGAGCGGATGAATCGATCGACATGAGCAGAGCAAGGCGAGAGCTTGCCGCCTCCGGCTCTCTGCTCCAGCTCGCCGTCCTCGTCATCCCGCTCCTCGAGCTGCTCGCAGTCGAAGCCGATCAGCGACATCTCCCCCGAGCGAGCGTCTCCAGTTCAAGGCCAGTTCAAATATTTTATTTATTTTTTTATTTTTTTTGATAAATTCGAGATTCAAAAAAACGGTGCGTCATTTATTTTTTGGACTCATCACTTGCGGGATGAGCGATCGCAAGGCACGGAGAAGACCGCAGTCTCGCTCACGCTCACGCTCACGCTCGCCGCCGCGACGACGCAGGCACGAGGAGGACGCCGAGAGCACCCACGTGGAGCCGGGCACTCTGATCGCGCACGCCGCGATCGGACACGCTCAGCTGAACTTCCCCGGATGGACGGATTTCATCCAGTCCGGGACGCTGCGTGACATGGCGCGCGACGCGCGCGCCGCGATCTCCAAGAACAGGTTCTCGGACGAGCGCAGCATGTCGCAGGAGAGCCTGGACGCCCACGTGATCGCATACGCCAAGTCGAAGCAGGCCGCGGCGCTCTCCGGCATGCGAGAGTTCCGCGCGCTGGTCGTGCCGCGCGGCGACGTCGCGCGAGACCCTGCGACGAGGCAGACCGTGCTGACCGGCCGGTCGCGCGCGTTCCAGCGCTGGATCGAGGAGACGTGCGGCGACCGCACCGAGCTCCGCGCGACCGAGGACGAGCGCGACCGGCTGGGGCTGCACGCCGTGTCGCGGTACCCGTGACGCATATCTGTTCGCACAGTTTACATAAGATCTCGCGCTCTCTCTTCGCAACACGCAGCTGTGAAAGATCAGCGCAGACAAGAGAGAGACAGACACCGCTTTTTTTCCCAACTGAGACATGTCGTCGGGCGCAGTTCCCATGCTTCCGGGAAGCGAGACGCTGATATCTCGCGGAGCCGGAGCGGTGGTTGTGCAGCAGCAACAGACTACGACCGTGGAGACCGTGAAGCAGAAGAGGAAGAAGGCCAAGCTGGCGTGGGACGACTACCGCAGCTGGTTCATGACGTCGCTCTACGAGGGCCTCGCGGCGTTCTGCTGGGCCTGGGTCTCGCTCATGACGCCGACGAGCGCGACCTACGGGCCTGGCTTCACAGCGTTCGCGAACGGGCTCAGTTACGCGGCGATGAGCCACGCGTTCGGCGGCGCCGCCATATTCCCGTTCTTCTCGATGGCGAGGGCCATATCCCTGCAGCTCCACCCCGGCTACATGCTCTGCCACTGGGTGGCGCAGTTCATAGGCTTCATCCTCGCGGCTGTGACGGCGAACCTGGGCACGTCTCCCGGGCTCGGGCCGTCGGTGCCTTTCGTCGCGCTGGTGCCGATCTGGATGGCGTTCATCGCCACGTTCATCGGGACGTACGTCGTCTGCTGGTGCGTGCTGGCGGCGGGCTACGAGGGATGGAACCCGATGCGCTCATGGAACGTCGGGATGATCACCACCGGCGTCATGATAGCGCTCGGGCCGTACACGACCGGCGTCATCGACCCATACAGGATGCTCGTCGCGGACATATTCGGCGGCTTCAACGCCGAGGCGTGGATCTACGCAGTCGGCCCGTTCGTCGCCACGGCGGCGTGCGGCCTGTTCACGCTGATGTCCCACCTGGACCACCTGCACATGAGGTGCCCCGAGGACGGAACGCTGGAGGTCAAGAAGGACAGGTGATGACGAGGCGCCGCTGCCCGCATGCGCTCGTCCTCTATTTCTTCTTTTTAAAAAATAATAGATCTGAAACCAATCTCGTCCTTCGGCATCACTGCACGCGCCACGCCCCGCATCCCTTCTGCCAGGCCAGGACGATGTAGTACGGGCAGGTGTCGATCTCCACGACGCGAGCGGTGGCGGATGACGCGGCCACGACGCGGATGCGCATCTTGCTGAAGCCGCACTTGCACGTCTCGTCCTCGCTGGCGCGCTTCCTGCGGGCTGCCGATATCACCGCGTCCGGCGCGTCCGGCCCGCCCGGCGCGCCCGGCTCCGGTATCATGTTGCGCGCCATGAGCATCACCCTCGCGAAGAGGAAGGCTCTGCTCGCGAGCGAGAAGCAGGTCTGGCAGATCTCGGTGCGAGTCGCGGTGTCGTCAGACGCTGGGTCCGCGACCTTCACCGTCGCCGCCTCCGCGGCGAACCTCTCGGTCGCGAGCCGCGAGAGCAGCTCCAGCGCCAGGTCCGGCCGCACCGAGTACGCCGCCAGCATCGCGAGCACAGCGGTCCGCGTCGCGGCGGCGACGGCCGCCGGAGCCTTCAGCATGTCGTCCGCCGTCTTGGCCTGGGCGGAGGCGTCCCACGCCAGCGACAGGTCCGCCGCCCCGCGGCCCCAGCCCTCGGCGCGCAGCCTGACCGCCGCCCCGGCGCCGTAGCCGTAGTCGCGAGCCGGGTCGTCAGCCACGATGCGAAGCATCTCCTCCTGCGGGTCGGCGTAGCGCAGCCCCATCGACGGCAGCAGCGCGCTGAAGGTCGTCATGACGGCCACCCTGTGCGGGGTGCCCATTGTAGCGCAGTACTTCTCGACGCTCTCGTCGCAGGCGCAGGCCTCCGCCATCGAGGGGTCCAGCTTGGCGAGCAGCTCTGACAGCTTCATCTTCTGCGGCGGCTTGGAAGAGCGCTGCAGCATGCCGTACGGGAAGACGCCCTGCAGCGGGCAGACGCGGAACAGCCTCGAGAGCAGGCTCGTCTCCAGCATCAGCGCCGGATCCCCGCGCCTGGATATCACGCGCTCGAGGAGCGCAGCGCCGCACCTGTCCTCGTCGCCTCTGCCGTGCATGCACCCGTTCACCTCACAG
>Ga0315279_10002187_pt1 | contig 30145 bp, 29 predicted proteins | sample YL17G06_20_MG_FD_203694 | JGI IMG/M metagenome (GOLD analysis project Ga0315279, IMG submission 203694) | Sediment microbial communities from Yellowstone Lake, YNP, Wyoming, USA - YL17G06_20 | ecosystem: Environmental > Aquatic > Freshwater > Lake > Sediment | place: USA: Wyoming | collected...
TCGAAGAGAAACCGGCGTTTGAGATAAACAGACTGTCAGACATGTTCGAGATCCTACGAAGGAGCACCTAGGAGCGCAAGTTCGCTCCAACCGAGACTGATTCAGCTCGGACTTGAGCACATATCCCGCGCCGTCACCATGTCAGTAGAGGCCGGATCGGAAATCCTCAACACGGAGGCGCTTTCCAAGATTATGTTCTTGATTGAACAGTTCGATATGGGTAACCCTGGCCACCAGAATTTGTTCAATGTCAATTCAGAGGATATGAGAAATGGCGGATCAGGCTAATAGTTCACAGCGCGGCCTACCCATCAGGTCGCCAATCGGGCCTCTATATTTCACACAGTCCGATGTATGTCCCATTTGGATAGTGGCCGCGTGACCGCACCGCTTGGAAGCACACTGCGACCTGAACTCGAGAATTCATCGATATAGAAGTCCAAAGCGCGATTGACGAGGTCCCAATTCTTGCCGTGGCCCCAATATCCCGGCGCTGGTTTCGCCGCAAGGTGTACAGTGTAACCGCCGGGCATCAGCTCCGCTTCGCTTTCGAGGATAGCTGAATACTTTCCTGGTTCTGCGTTGATCAGAGACTGCTCTACAGCATCTGTGTTGTGAAGGGCAGCTACGAGTGTGCCGTCGCCCAGTTTTTCGATAGCAACGGCGAGGCGCATATTCTCAACCCGACGACGGACTTCAAACTCAAGCGATATTCGGAGAGCGTCACCAAAGAATACGGAATTTACAACTTCCGCCTTCTCGTTCACAAGAGAAGCGTGAGTAAAGTAAACATCTCCAGCCCCTTCGCTGTGCATACTAGGCGTAATGTCACCTCCAACGTGCTTGGGCTGGAATGAGCTGAGATAATCCATCACCACTTTCCCGGGGAACCCATCTTCAACTATCTGGCCATCGTTTATCCAAATGCAACGTTCGCAAAGTTCCGTAATGGACCGCAAGTTGTGGCTAACGTAGAGCACCGTCCGCCCTTCTTCAGTCACCTGTCCCAGCTTTCCTAGACATTTTTTCTGGAAAGCAGCGTCTCCCACAGCGAGAACTTCATCCACGAGCAAAATGTCGGGTTCAAGGAATGCAGCGACTGCAAAACCCAACCTAACCTGCATACCGCTTGAGTAATGCTTTAGAGGTGTGTCGATGAACGTTTCCATTTCAGCGAAGGACACTATGTCATCAAACTTCTTGGTTATGTCTCGCTTTTTCATTCCGAGAACGGCGCCACTGAGATAGACGTTTTCTCGTCCGGTGAGTTCCTGGTGGAAGCCAGTACCTACCTCCAAGAGTGCTCGTAGCCTGCCTTGAACTTCCGCAAGTCCTTCGGTTGGCTCAGTGATGCGCGATAGAATCTTGAGCAGCGTGCTCTTGCCGGCTCCATTTCTCCCAATTATTCCAACGACTTCCCCCTTCCTCACATCAAATGAAACGTTTCTAAGTGCCCACAAGAACTCTGTCTTGCTGCGCCTTCGCGAGAGGACCCCCCCAAGGGAAGTCATGATCGCTTCGCGGAGCATGCGGTACCGTAAGCGCTCACCCAGACGGTATTGCTTGCCTAGACCTTCCACGTGAACCACAATATCGTTCGTCAAACAGATTCCAAGCTATGCAATGTCGATGAACATTCTCTCGTTTCTTCTGAAAAACAGAAGACCAGTAATTAGCATCAAAATCACGATGATGACCGAGACTGCAAGGCCCAAAGGATCTAGGCCCTGACCTGCGCCAAAAAGCGCCCAGCGAAATCCCTCAACCACCCCTGTCATCGGGTTGATTCCATAGATTGCTCTCCATCTAGCTGGCAGGAGGCTCGAAGGATACGCGATCGGCGTCGCGAATAGCCAAAACTGAACAAGAAAGGGAATCGCATACCCGACATCTCTATAGAGGACGTTAAGGCTCGATAACCAGAGTCCCGCCCCCAAAGCAGCAATTATCGAAAATAGCGTGATCAAAGGAACGAATATGATCGTTGACGTGGGAGAAATGTGATAGTACAACATCATGACCATTAGCACAGCGAAAGCTATCATGAAGTCGACAAGCCCTGAAACAATCGTCGACAGCGGCACAAGAATTCTTGGGAAGTACACCTTCTCCATAATTCCCCGCTGCGTGACCAAGCTTGTGCTGATGCCACTAATGTTGTTAGCAAAGTAGGTCCATGGGACCAACGCAGCGTACGAGAAGATAGGATAAGGTACGTTTTCGGACGGGATGTGGGCCAACATCCCGAAGAAAATCGTAAAGACCACCATGGTTAAGAATGGTTGGATCACAGCCCAAGAAGCCCCAAGCACCGTCTGTTTATATCGAACTTTGATGTCTCGCCAAGCAAAAAAATACAGTAGCTCTCGGTATTCCCACACTTCCTTCATGTCCGGAAAGGACCAACCGCGTGATGGTTTTATAATCACGTTTTCCTGATTCTCTAACTCGGCATGGGTCTAAGCAACCAGCCGAAGCCGGGCAGCCTACAATATGGCTGAAACATAAGAATTACGTTGACCAGACACTTCGTTTGTGAGGCCACAGGTTGAGCTCGAATGCAACGTGTCTATAACGGTTTCAGAAGATTTCCTAAGAAAACGAGAAGAGGAGCCCGGTCAACTATATCTTGGTGGAACCTTGTGGTTTTCATATAGCGGCCCTGCACTACTTGCACGTTGGCCTTGGTCACCTTCTCGGTCATTTCAAAAATGCGACCCAATGGCCTCATGCGGCAGCTAGATGCAGATCGAGAGGCCTACCTCAAAGAGGAGTAATACGCGCAAGAGCCCGATGATTGTCTCACCAGGCTATTCAGCGCCATCCTGCATCTTCTCTGATCGCTTCGACAAAGACGGCCATAAGAATATCCTTTCCAATCCAAAGAGTTGTTTCCCTTGTCGATGCTCGGAGTCCTGAAGAGGTCTGGATATTTCGTCACCCACTCAAAACGGTCAACAGACCACTAAACGGCTCCTTTTTCTAGTGAGTTGTATGAGATTCCGGTGCGATGCTTAATAGTATGAAAATCAGAGGAGAGCGAACGCAATCTCTGCGCAGGTTGACTGCGAGTCTCCCCCGAAGAGTTCATGAAGGAGGTTGAGCGGCCCTGTCAGCAGGCAAGATGTATGCAAATCATTTCAGCAGATCATCATCAGCTTGAGACTCATTGGGAGCGCTTCCGTAGGGACCAACCTGCAACATCATGGCGATATTTACCGAAATGGATACAATACCAAAGACAATACGTCGCACGAAACCTTCAGGAAGATCTCTCATTCGTAGTTGTAGAGAAGAGTACTCCGCTCGCAATTTGCCCATTGTTTCTGGAGGCACATAACGACTTCCTGCAGTTGTCATACGCGGGCGGCCACCAAGCAGCTGAAGAACTGAAAGCGACTGTACTGACGGCGGATGAAACCCAAGTCCGTGCATGCAAGGGGATCGTTCAGGTTCTTCGCCTTCCAGAGTTCAAGGCATGAGCATGAGCCCCGCTGGAAAGTGCTGAAGGTTTGATTGCCTGCCCCTGAAGCAGTGGCAGGCACTGATCCAACTGGGACTGGAGCGCATCGAACAAGCACACCGAAAGCTCCCGATGAGAAACTGACGTTCGAAATAAGCAAACTCTCAGACATACTCGAAGTGCTCCGCACGAATACTCAGAATTGGAGGTTCACTTCGACCGAGACTGATTTAGCTCGGACTTCAGCACTTGTCGGTCGGTCGACACGCTGCGTTGTCCTGTAGTGTCTTACGACAAAGAGTCATAGATTGAAATGAGTTTCTTCTTCTCAATCTCCCAGTTGTACTCCTTGTGAACGAGATCATGTCCCGCCGCAGCAAGTCTCTGTCTCAACGCCGGGTTGGAATACAGATCCCTGACAATTTCTGACAGTCTCTCGGGAGTCGATGGATACCATTGATAGATTGCTTGGCTGAACATTCTGGTAATGGGTCGAAGCGGGGTGGAAATGACAGGTTTCTCAGCGGCAAGATATTGGGTGAATTTGTGGGGCAAGCCCATGTCAGTGAGCGGTGTCTTGAGATGGGGAAGAATGCAGATGTCGCTTGCCAGTATGTACGACAACGCTCTCTCGCGAGGTACTCTGCCCGCAAAAATGAGCTTGTCCTGTACTCCTAGAGTCTTCGCCATCTGCTCGAGTCTTGGCCTGTAGGCGCCATCGCCTACCATTAGGAACTTGATATCCGGCATGTCCACGAGATGGCTGGCTGCTCGAACGATCGGCCCTAGGTTTCTGATGTAACTCTCCATTCCTCCGACATAAGTCACATAGAATCCCTGACTCGGAAGTCCCGCTGGTGCGAGGCCTGTGAACTCTCTCAAGTTCACCAGATTCTTGATCGCGTGCAGTTTCCCTGGTGAGACGCCAAATCTTCTTTGGTAGTAGTCCGACATCTCCTCAACGATGGTGATTACTACGTCGGCGATTCTTGTGCTGACTAGATCTTCATAAGATGTCCAAGCAAGGTGAGCGAACTTCAGCGGGGACCTCCAACCGCCTAGTCGAGGATCGTATAATCTGAGAAGAAACCACACTTCGTGAAGATCAAGCACAACTTTGAGTGAAAGCGATCTTGCAGCGATTGCCGCCGCGGAAGAACCCGGGGCGTCTTGTATGTGCAGAACGTCGAGATGGCAGCTTCTGAGAACTCTCCTGAGATACGGTGGCGAGGCGAGGGGAAACGGTCCATATGGTAAACACACATATTTCACACGTACTGCGCCCAGTGCATGAACATGGCGCCTATTGTTGCGTTCACTTGCGAGGACTGTAACATCGTGACCGGCTTCAACAAGAGCGTTCGCCTCGTTCTCGATCCGTATGTCTGGAGGAAAGCCAAAGTAGGTAAACATCCCCACTCTCATTGTAGGCGGCGCCCTGCACGGCTAGGTCGAGCCGTGGAACTCCCAGCGTCCGTTCACACGATAAAAGATGTGTGGTGAAACTGAAGATCTGTGTAATAGCACCATTCGGGCTGCATGAAGACCGTGCGGACGCGATAAGGCTTAGAGAACTCTTCGAAGAGATGGCAAAGATGTCGCATTCAATAACCTACGTGGGAATGGGAAAGGCGCCCGAGTCCATCCCGATGATACGACAATACGCGATCCATGTGCCGAAGTTACGCAGGGCATGGTGGCCTGTCTTCTCCGCGTTGGGGGCCCTGTTCGCGTTCTTCCTAGATGCAGTGTGCAGATTCGATGTATTCTATTTCGCGGATATCATGACGCCTTTCTTTGGGGAACTGATTCTCAAGAACCTGGCGAGGAAGAAAGTGGTGCTCGAAGTCAACGGGATCTTCTCTGAAGAGCTCATTCGTGTCCGTGGAAGTCCGCCTAGGCGGTTCATCAGGAGAACCATATTGCGTTTCGAATCACATGTTCTAAGGAACCTTAGTTTGTGCATCTGCGTCTGTGAATGGTTGCGGAGAGAAGTAGTTCGAAGGGGCGTGGACCAAGGGAAGGCGGTTGTAGTGCCAAATGGAGTCGACTTAGAGGTTTTCAATCCAGCTCTTGAAGGAAAAGAGGTCATTCTGAAATATGGCCTCGGTGGCTACAGGGTTGTGACTTTCGTTGGAGCGTTCACGGATCAACACGACATATCCTTGCTAGTGAGATCAGTCAAGCTGGTGCGTGAAGCGAGAAATGACGTGAGGTTGCTACTGGTCGGTGATGGTCCAACCAAGAGAGAGGTAGAGAGGCTAGCGAGGGATCTGGGACTGAAGCAAGACGTCGTGTTTGCAGGTAGGGTCCCTCACGGTGCGGTCCCCGGGATATTAGCGGCGTCGGATGTGGCAGTTGCCCCGCTTGTTCGGAGCGCAACAGTTCAGGAAATGATACCGCTGAAAGTCTTGGAATACTGGGCCATGGCGAGACCCGTTGTAACCACCGAAGCAGGAGTAGGCGGAATCCCAGAGGCCCACAATGGACAGAACGTCCTGATCGTCGACGAGGAGAGTAGCTCCATGGCAGATGGAATAGTTAGGGTTCTTGACGACAGGGAACTGGCCAGTAGACTCGGAGAGAACGGCAGGAGCGAAACCGAGCGGAAATACAACTGGCAGAATGTTGCTAACCAAACGGCGACCATTCTTGCGCAATTAGACTGAGACGAGGTCTTAGACAAATGAGGGTGCTGATGGTGAATGCAACCTATGGAGGAGTCAGTGGTTCAGGAAGCGCAGTAGAACTCCTCTCAATGGAACTGCTAAGGCGAGGCATTCAAGTCGGGTTGCAGACCGGTGACACATCCGGCTGCCTCCCAGTGCCCAAGTTCAAATCAGCATCTTTCACTCTGATGGCAAGGCTAAGAGAGAAATCAGGCTATGACATCATACATGTCCATAGTCCGAAGTTCTCAGCTGCTGTGGGACACCATTCTAGAAACATTCTCACGATACACGGGGATTTCATCACGGAATTGCAGCGGTCTTATGGCTCGGTGACATCGAGGCTCTTTGACATGTGGTTCCGCGCTGAAAGGGAGAAGTTCGAAACAATCACGTGCGTATCACCCTATTGGAGCAAGCTCCGAGGCTGGGAGTACATCCCAAATGGCTTGGACTTAGGCACGATCAACGAGATCCCCCCTTCCAAGGAAAGATGTGTATTGTTTGTTGGAAGGAAGGACAAGATCAAGGGCTACGACATATTCGAGGAAGCGCTTAGGAAAACCAGATACTCGTACAGGGTCCTGGGCGTCCACGAGGTCGTGCCTCGCCGAGAAGTAATTGCCCTCATGAAATCGGCACACTGTCTTGTTCTACCAAGTAGGCAAGAAGGGATGCCATACGTGATCCTGGAAGCCTTCGCGGCCGGTTGCCCAGTTATTGCAACGGACCTTCCAGCACTCAGGAGCTTTGGAGAAGGAGCGATACACTTCTTGGCCAATAGAGACGCGGACTCCGTAAGGATGGCTGTTGAGGAAGTTGTTGAAGATCAAACGCTCTGGAATCGGCTAAGGCGAAACGGATTGGAAAAGGCCGAGGAGTACGATATTAGAAAGGTCGCCAGCAAGTACGTCTCGATATACGAAGTCGCTGGTCTCCGGGCCTAGTACAAGGTTGGCACGAGTGTAAGACTCGACCGGAAAGTCCAAATTCGGACTGGTGGAAGACTTTGGGAGCGTTGCGGCGCGAAACTACAAACAGAAGGGGGCACATCGAATGAACCTCACAAAAAGTCTGAGCGAGATAGTACCATTAGAGCAGAGAGTAGAGCTGAAAGACAATGCGCGAGTTCTGGATGTTGGGTGTCGATATGGTCTGGGCCTCGACGGGTTAAAGGGACTTGGGCTTCTCAGAGTTGGGGTTGACCTATACCTTGAAGGCATCAAGAAAGGCCATCTTTCTAGTCGGAAGAATAATCTAGTTTTCGCGGACGCGTGCTTCTTACCTTTCAAAGACCGGACTTTCAGTCTCGTAATGTCTCGGCAGTTTGTAAGTCACGTTTGGAATGTTGATCACGCTTTCGCTGAGATGAAGCGCGTATGCTCAGGAACCATCTACGTCGAAGACTCAAACGCACTCAATCCCGTGGTTTTCCTACAGCTCGTTCTTCGAATAGGTTTAGCATGGACTTGGCAGAAAGGCAGATTCAACCGCTTATCGAAACTAGAGGACATTCATTCGATCTTCTACTGGAAAAGGAAGTTCAGGAACAGGATCAAGATCGAAAGCAGAAGAGACTTCCATAACTCTTTCCTCAATCTCCTTTGGGAGCACTTCGGACCAGACTGCATTTTCACAATTCAGGCGAATGCCTTGTGAAAGTCATTCTCGTTTCTGATGTAAACGGAGGTCGAGAACCACATTGAAAATACCTGGACCCCCAAGGAGACGTAAGAGGCTGTCTCCTAGCGAAGTAAACTCAAGAACGAAATCTGGCAATTGACCTGTTCTCTCAAAAACCGAGCGGAGAAGGCCAAGGAATACGACATTAAGAAGGTCGCAGGACAATACAATTCGATATACGAGGAAGTCGCTGGTCTCCGGACGTAGTATCAGGTTGGTATGAAGCTAAGGCGCGACATGAGAATCGAGACTCCTGCCAGTGGAAGATTCGGAAAACGTGACACCGGAAAACAGCAAACAAGCAGTCACATGGGTTCGATCTAGGGGCATCACCATCGACCCAGCAAGACCGACGTGCCTCGATCTCCGCGTGGGAACTTGGGGACTTCCAAAGAGCATCGAGATGGATGGGCTTCCGTGCGAAGTGGCTTCCCATGGTCTCGATGCCTCAAGTGAGAAGGACATAGACAAGAAGAGTGTCGCATTCACACGACACATACTGTCCTCGGTCCCTTGCTGCCTGATTGCTGCCGCACAGCGGCTACGCGATTCCAATCCTATTAATGCGCCATCCTCTTCATGGCTACTAGCTGGTGCTTCGCGGCCGAGCGGATAATTCAATTGTGTATGTCGACTGGCAACTTCTGTGCTTGCAAGAACTAAATAGGTGCGGTCAAAAGGTTCTCATGAGTGGGATTGTCCACTTGAGAAGTGCTAGCGATTCCAAGCTCGAAAGGTCAGATGTTGTTCGTTCTTCGAGGTTGAAAGCCTACTTGGCATATCGAGAGAGAAGGTATCAACTACGGAACCTGTCGGCACGAGTGACGCGCATCTTTTGGCGATTGTCAAGAAGTCAGATAAGCGAATCCGCCCAGATTCACCCCTCCGCTTACGTTTCGAGCTTCAAAGTCAAGATTGGGTCTGGCTGCGTCATACGGTCGCGCGCCGTTATCCACGAGAACTCGGTTTTGGATGATAACGTAGATCTGGCCGCAGGCTGCGTCATTGGATCGGAAGGTTTTGTTTGTCAGACTTTTGGAAAAAAGGTCATTCCTATCATCCATACTGGAGGCGTCCACATTCACAGAGGAGTCCGGGTTCTATCTCTGTCCTGTATAGACAAGTCCACAGACGGAGGGTATACAGAGATAGGTGAGGAGTCACATGTCGGGGAGATGGCCCACATCGCGCACAATGTCACCTTAGGAAAGAGATGCCACGTGGAGTCCCACACCATGATTGCGGGCCATGTGGCCGTAGGGGATGACGTGAGGATTTGTCACAATGCCTCAATATCCAACACCTTGGTCATAGGGAATTCGGTGAGAATTGGCCCAGGCGCGGTTGTGACCAAGACAGTGCACGACGGCGAGTCGCTATCCGGGAATTTCGCAATCGACTCAACGAGGCATAGCAGTTTTGTGAAGAATGCTGCTGAAGGCAACATTGGTGGTTAACGTGAATCTACGCGAATTATCCATCAGTGAGCTTCGAATCGAAAGGGACGGAGATTTCATCTCAATAGGTAGAGTATTGGAGAAGAAGCCTCGCAAGCTCGTTGCCTTGGTCGGCGAGAGCGACTTGTCCTCACTATCTGTTGACAGTGAGATAGCCAGTGTCATCACCACAGCCGATCTAGCTGATAGGGTCCCTCGAGGAACTGGGCTTGTGATTTCATCGCAACCTCAAATAACTCTCTACAAGATCCACAACAGCTTGGCTCGGGACGGAGAATTCTACAAGGGTCCGTTCAAAAATCAAATTGACGACGGGGCAAGGATACATCCCACCGCGTGCATCGCCGCAGAATCTGTGACAATAGGTAAGGGTTGCGTGGTTGGTCCGAATGTGTCCATCCTAGAGAACTCGATACTAGAGAGTGACGTTTTTGTCGGCACGGGAAGTGTAATCGGAGGTGCAACTTCACTCACGTATGTCGACGGTGAGAAGACTGTCGACGTGATCAGCACAGGAGGCGTCATTCTTCATAGCAATGTCGGGATCCACGCGAACTGCTGTGTCAACAGAGCTGTTCTAGGAGGATACACTGAGGTTGGCGAGTACACGAAGACGGACAACCTTGTTCAGATAGGGGAGAACTCGAAGATCGGAAGGAGGTGTATTATCCCAGCCTGTGCCTCGGTCGGTGCGAACGTCATGGTCGGGGACGATGTGTGGATAGGCCCAAACTCGGTCATATCCGACGGCCTCTCTATAGGGCACAAAGCTTTCATCACAATAGGTTCAGTAGTGGTTGAAGATGTCGCCCCCGGTCAGAAGGTGACAGGTAACTTCGCCATTGACCACAATAGGTTCATAGAACTCATGAGAAGAATCCGCTGAGTCACACCCTTTACATCGACCTGAGGGCGCTCTCTATGCGCTCTTGCAGGTCTTGCCTGAATCTTCCACTGACGCCGAAGAACCTCATGAAACCGTCAGCCTCATAACCGCTCTCCTTCACCATACTGTTTGACGGCAAATAGCCGAAGACATGCCCCAGACAACCCACTGGTATTACCTTCTTGTTTGGGAAAACTGTCTCCACCAAACGCACATACTCTGCTACAGGCTCAGCGGACACACCCAATACCTCTACCTGACCGAGGTTCACGCCATGCAAGACTAGACTTCTATCTGTTCCACTGACACCAAGAGTCGGCAGTGGTATTTGTCTCAACTCTGTAAAGAGAGAAGTACAAATTACCTCTGCGCTATCATTCCTTACAACTTGAACCACAGAATCGGCTAGGGATTTTGTCCGGCTTTCCCATTCCTCCCTCCCTGATGCCCGGAATCTAGGTCGAATCATAGATTTTGCAGTTCCCGTGGTTACTACCCGAGGGTTCACATCTCCAGAGAAGCCTTGCCAAAACACGACTGGAACATTCGTGCCCAACTGCTTCCTAACACGATTCCTTACAACTCCTGGGTAATCTGCGCTGACGCTGAAGTCGTTGGGGGAGAACACGGGGTGGCAGGCGTAGTTCCAGATGATCGCGCAGGTATTTGCGCTGCGGTCAATCAGCTGCAGCAGTCGGATCTTGTCGTCCTTCAATCCCTTATTGTTCGGAAGCGTAAGGACTTCTCTTCTTGGAGGGATTGCCTTTATCCACACTTTCCTACGCCGGTTGACGCTGTAGCCAGGATGAGTCCCAGTCTTGTATACAATCCTGACAGATTTCATGTCCCGGCCAAGAAGGTCCACAACGAGACGAGAGATTCTCTCTTCTAGGGATTGTACGTAGGTCTTGTTGACCTCCCCAAGCGACGACTTAGTATCATCGGTCGCAGGCGCTGTGTGACAGTGAGTTGCAGATATGAAAAGTTCATCGTCTCTTACTCTCGGAGCCAGTTTCTTCAACAGATGACTGTGAATCTCCTTCCCAATGTAAAGCAGATCGGCTGAGATTATGACTATCTTACGTTCTCCTTGTTTGACTACTAGGGCGTTGGCCTCCAGGGGGTCATCTATCCCTCTGTGTGCACCAGATCTTCCTGAGTAGCCAGCAAGCGGGATATTCCTTGATGGTGTTATGTCAATCGAATCGCCTACAAACAGATAGTTCTCTGACATAGTCTCCCTCAATCCAACAGATGCACAGGACAAAGAAGGGTGTTACGCTTTGATGTCGGAGCCCTCTCGCATCGCTAAAGTGAACGTGTGCAAAGGCGAGTCCGTGTTCTTCTACAGACGCATTACTGGGGCGGAGATGAGCAACAGAGCCAGAGCGTTGTCTCGAAAGGGGCGCCAAGTATTTGTGATAGATATGCTGAGGTGGCCCTGAGGATCTTGGCCAGATATTTCGAAGACTTCCATCTTGGAGAGGAATTCACGACTCCAAGGAGAACTATAGATACTTCCGACATAGTGAGTTTCGCTGGTCTTAGCGGCGATTACTACTCACTTCACACTGATAGTATGTTTGCGAAAACAAGCGTGTTTCGTGAGAGAGTCGCACATGGCCTTCTAACCCTATCTGTCGTGAGCGGGTTGTGGCACAGGCTTGGGCTATACGATGATCGGACCGACCATACCCTCGCTGCGTTTTATGGCATAGACAGACTGAGATTCACTGCACCTGTGAAACCAGGAGATACAATAGGCGTGAAACTCAGGGTCACAGATAGGAAAGACAGAGGAGAAAACGGCCTAGTATCGTTTCTGAATGAGGTCACGAACCAGGATGATGAGACAGTCCTAGTTTTCACGGCTCACTTGCTGTTCAAGAAGAGGCATTCCTAAGTCAACTAGCACTACTCGCGGATGCCGGGTCAGTTCATACAAGGAAGTGGATAAGCTACTTCGCCAACAGGGGTCATGAAGTTCATTTGATATCACTCGATGACGCTCAAGGCCACGACTTTTCCAATGTGACTCTGCATACCGTTAGGAGAGTGAATGCGATCCGAGGTCTTCCTATAATGATTCTTGTTAACCAACTCAGGAGGATACTACGATCAATAGAGCCTCACCTAATACATGCTCACTATGCTTCGACGTACGGTTTCTGGAGTGCGCTCACGATGTTTCATCCGTTTATTCTAACAGCATGGGGTTCTGACATTCTCATTACGCCTGATAGCTCCAAATTGTCAATGTTGAAGGTGAGGCTTGCGCTGTCCAAGGCTGATTTCATCACATGCGACACACAACACCTCGCAAACCAGATGATACACCTTGGGGCCTCCAAGAGCAAAATCGGCCTTGTTTGCTTTGGCGTCGACACTCAGAAGTTCGCGGCAGAAGGACGGGACCCATATCTTAAGAGGAGACTCCAACTGCCTGAAGATTCGCTGTTGGTGATCTCTCTTCGCGGTCTAACTGAAGGCTATGATGTTGAAACACTGGTTAGAGCCGCCCCTGCGGTCCTGCATGAGGTGCCTCAGGCAAGGTTCGTCATAGCGGGGAACGGAAGCCAAAGGTCCTACCTAGAGCATCTGGCAGATTCGCTTGGTGTAGCATACAGCATGAGGTTCGTGGGCATGATTCCGAACGATAATCTGCCTCGATACCTTGCATCTGTTGATGTCTATGTTTCCACATCGCTTTCAGACGCGGGGATTGCTGCGAGTACGGCTGAGGCTATGGCTTGCCAGTTGCCTGTGATTGTTACTGATGTTGTAGAGAATAGGAGGAGTCGCTGAAGGAGTCGCTGATCCCCACGCCTAGTATCAGTCTAGTCAGATCGCTGTTCTTCGACGCGGTGTGCCGACGTATCCGCCTTCGATGAGACGAGTCAGCTTAGCCTCAAGTTCACGGATCCTGTCTTGGTCATCCTCAGTCACTAGGCCTTGTCGTTCCGCGATCATCCTAATGAACCTGAGCAACTCCAAGAATGTGGGACTCCATGCTTCGCGATAGTATCCAGGTGGCAGTTTGTAGTTGTATGGGTTTGCCTCAACAGAGATGTCCATTTCACTGGTCATTGCCGGAGTCCCCTTCATGTGCAGCCATCCAAAGAGCACAGCCAAGGGGATGCCGATTGCGGTAGCTATGATAGAGAACTCAAGAAATTTGGGAAAGATAGCTTCCAGGGTCGGGGCGTTCTTGATTAGAAGATAGTATACAACCGTCAAGGTCTGGACTGCGCCTAGGATGAATGTTAGGTAGGTCCCATAGCCTATTCTGAAGTAGTACCACATTCTGTTCCCGAACTTCCATAGATTCCTAGCAAATGTGGGCAAGCCTGTATTCCTCGTGGAGCACCTGAAAATCGCTGCCTACTTAAGCTTGGCTACCTTTTACCGCTTAGCTTACCAAGTGTTGTTGTCCTGACTGCATGACTCACGACCAGAGGCTGAACTTGTCAGTGTTCCTTGTTGCTTGAATCGTATGGGAGGAGGCAGACATGTGGAAGCGACGGTCCGCGCTTTGACAAAGCAAATACGCAGCAAATGCCCACTTGGAAGCCTGATGGAAATTGTGGCGAGGTGAAGTCTTGGTATGGTCGTGATCCTGAGACATGACATTGACGATCCCTATGTTGATGAACCCAGTTTCAGCAGACTCACAAGGATCTCTGTCCGTAGACTCAGTGCCTTCAGAAGAAGATTCAGCTCATGGACACCGGGAATTCCACAGTGGAAATACCTCCATGCTGCGGAGAGACTGTTTGAAGCGGAGGAGAATCTAGGAATAAGAGGGACTTGGTTCTTTAGAAGAGTGACAAAGCCCCATTCCTCATTCAAGAACAAGCTGTTGAGACATGGTTGCGAGGTCGCGTTTCACGCAGACAGGATTCGAAACGAGTGTTATTTCAAGAAGGATCTGGCCTATACTATGAACGGGATCACCGCACTCGGTTTCAGCAAGCACGGGAGTGCAAGAAATCAGCTGGAGGCTGAGAGGATTCGATCCGAGGTCTACGATCCGGAGAGGTGCCTAGTTTTGGCAAAGAAAAACGGATTCAGGTACTTTTCCGGAAACGGCACTAATCCCGAGACGCCCTACAGAATAGTGAATGACGTAGTATACTTTCCCGGAGCGTTCTGGATGTTCCCTGGCTACATGGATGACAGGAGGTACACGCTTCAGTGGTTGCTAAGAAACCAGAGAGACAAGAATGTAGTCGTTCTAGTTCATCCAAGAGAATACACTGGCCTCTTCCCTAGGATAAGAGAGAATTTGGATATGTTCCTAGAGCATGTGGATGAAGCGATGAGCTTCCAAGACTTCACAGAGAATATCAGCAGCGAATTTGGTGAGAAGTAGAGGACTTCACGATTTCGAGGTTAGCTTAGCCCTGAGAGGTCGGCCAAGTGGAGATCAGAGAACTGGCGGAGAGTGAGTACGCCGCATGGGACGAGCTGGCCAAAGATTCACCGCATGGAACGATATTCCACAGAAGTGCTTGGCTCCAGGCCTGCAGCAATTCCCTAGGCAAACACCTCGAGATCTATGGCTGTTTCGAAAGAGAAGACCTGATTGGCGGCTGCTCAATCTTCGTTGATAAGTCACGGCTCTTTCAGTCTGCAGATTCCAATGCGGCAATGACCCCGTATGGGGGAGTGCTACTGCGGCCTCCCATAAGTTCCAATGTTAGGCGGGAGGAGGCAAGGTACGGCGCCATCCTTGGCGGTCTACTAGAGTTTCTTGAACAGAAGCAATTCGGGCGCATACGAATAACCAGTTCACCTGAGTTTCTCGACATTAGACCTTTCACTTGGAGAGGTTGGCAGAGCATAGTATACTATGCCTACTACCTTGGCCTCGCAAGTGCTATCGCGCCAGGGGTATCAAAATCCGCGAGGTGGGCCGCGCGAAAGGGCATCAAGAGCAACCTTGCCGTCAGGAAGCTAGAACGCCCAGATGTGGAGAATTACTACAGAATCTTTTCGATGACATTCCAACGTCAGAACCTGAACCCGCCGGTGGATGTCAAGTTCCTGCAAAGTATTCTGGAAATGCTGGATCATGAGCGCGCGGGGGAAGTGTGGACAGCAGAAACGGTTGGCGGCGACTTGGCATGCGCAGAGATCATCATCTGGGATGACAAAAGGGCTTACCGATGGTCTGCAGCCTCAAACACCGACCTAAGGGACACTGGCGCGACATCTCTACTGCTGACCGAGATATTCAGAGACCTGAAGGAAAGAGGATTCAAAGAGATCAACCTCATGGCAGCTAACACACCGCATCTGTCAAGATTCATTGCAAGTTTCAATCCACGATTACTACCGTACTACTGTGTTCAGAAAAAGGCACCTATCGTAGCGGTGATCGATAGATTTCGGAATGCGCTGTCTAGGATGTAAGAGTACGTGTTTGCGAAAACTCTCGACCTAAGGCGCATTGCGCTGACTGCAGCGTTGTGGGTATCTGGAGGCTTCGCGCTACGAGTTAGCAAGAGCTACTGGGCAAAATGCGATATGACACATGGGTGTCACGCCCTTGAACCTTTTTCATCCTACTATGAGCAAGTGAAACAGGTGCTGAGGCCTACCGAAGGTGACATGATACTAGACGCGGGATGTCGAAAAGGGTAACTGACGCACTACCACAACACCATTCTCCGGATATGCGCTTACCTTCGTCAATAGATACTTCTGATATGGTCCGTACACTGCCGTCTTGTCAGGGATCGGGCAATACGGCGATCTTGCGCTTCCGTCCGCGCTCAGCTCGTCCCTCGCGTAGATGTAGCCCCTATGATAGGGCAAGATGTGCCCGTGTTGTATTGCAGGCGGATGTAATACTCCAGTCTAGCTCTGACGGAAGCCACGGAATGAGGCATCTTGCTCGAGATAGAGCTTCCGGGCCTGCTCAATCACAGCCTCCCCTTTCTTATCAAAGTAGTTCTTGATCAGGCGGCTGTTTGCATCTAGCAGACATCGGTGGAACTCTTCGTCGGTGAGCTCGGTAAAGTTGACCGAGAGCAGATCCGAGTTCATATGCTTCTCTTCGTAAAAGTCCTCGACATCCTTGAGCAGGCCCTTCTCAATGGCGTAGTAGTACAGCTCCGAGCCCGGGTAGGGCGTTACCGGCCTGATCGTACGCATCTGGGCGCCGTCATCATATTTCAACAAGAACCGGACGCCTTTCTCTAGCGTCTCTCGATTGTCGCCGAGGTTGCCGAAGATGATGTTAAGGCCGGGGCTAATCCCTTCGGCCAACGTGGCTTCAATACCCTTGATGATCTGCTCGGTCGTCAGCCGCTTGTGCATCCTTTGCAGGACTTCGTCATCCATGGCTTCGATCCCGTAGTTGATGAACACACAGCCAGCGCGTTTCATCAGTTTGAGCACCGAGGGGATGGCAAAATTCAGCCGGCCGTTGCAGTCCCATTTGATGTCTAGCTTGGTCTTGATGAAATCTTCACATAGACTTGTGATACGTTCGATGGAAGACATCAGCAGTTCATCGGAAAAGGTGATGTAAGTCGCCCCATATTTCTCCTTCAAAAACCGTATCTCTTTGATGATGCTTTCGTTGCGGCGTGGCCTGAAACCCTTGTCCAGCCGGTAACAGAATGCGCAGGCAAACGTACAGCCCCGCCCCGACAGGACAGGCAGCACAAAATCGGTGCTTCCTGCATGGGGCATCCGTAGGAGCCGGTAGTAGTCCATCGGGAAAAGGTGGTAAGCCGGGAAGGGAATGCTGTCGGCATCCTTGATTAGCGGCCGACGTTCGTTCACAAAGACTCTGTCTCCCTCGCGGTAGGCAATGCCTTTGATCCGTCTGAACGGCTTCTTGTTGCCAATAGCTTCGAGCAGTTCGACGACGGTGTCCTCGCCTTCGCCAATGACGACGGCGTCAGCCAAAGTCTTCTTCAGGAAATATTCCGGCTCGGGCGCCGGCCCGTGACCCCCGATGATGTAGAATGGCCGGTTTTTGGACCGGTTGATTGCTTCCGATATTTTCAACAGTTTACGGTATTGGTAGTAGCCGGCGACGATGCTGACACCGATGACATCGTATTTGTTTTTGTCCAGATGAGCTGTGAGATGCTCATCGGGATAATGATATTTGTCCTGGCTGTAGACATCTACTTGATGACCGGCTTTCTCCAACACCGCTGCGATGTATCCCAGTCCCTGTGGGAACCAGTGGATATAGGATCCGTTGTCATACACGACGAGCAGGGCCCTCATGATTCTCTCCTTACGGACTATGGTTATTCTTTGAAGATCTGCTAAATTCGCTAGCGACACCTGATCCTTGCCTTTATAAGATAATCGTCCAACTTCCGGCAGTTCGGACAGAGGGCAGCTCGCGCCCTTTCTCAAGGAGTTGTTTTCCCAACTCGATGTCAGCTGGGTGAATGGCTCTGAAGAGTCGAAGTCCAGCCAGATACGCCAGCGCTCCTAGTACGATACACGCAGGAAGTAGGAGTCTATCATAGTGGAAGTGTTGAATCAGCCAGACCGCGATGGCTATCCCGGTGTTTGCGCCGAAGGCCCTCCAAAAGCTTCGAGGTCGAATGACACGTTGGGTTTTAGGAACCTTCAACGGCGTGTGTAGAAGGCTCAAGCTGCCGACACATCAGTGTTGGATGGGGCGACACCTACCATTTGTCGGATGATGCGCACCACTCTCTCAGTTGCTTTCCCGTCGATCTTGTAAAGATGCCTCTCAATGAACTTCTTCCTGTTTCTCGACAGTTCCGAATCATCCCTCAGTAGTTTCTCAATCGCTGGCCGCAATTCCTCTTCTCGGTGCACTTCCGTGGCGATACCTTCTCTTACGTAGTCTACGGAATATTCCGCTCCCTCTTTTCCCATAAGGTTCAGGATTATCACCGGCTTATCTAGGGCTACAGCCTCGATCACCGTCGTTGAATGCTTTGCAATCAACAAGTCGCAGATGAACAACTGCTCATACATATCTGAGGTTCCCGAGGTTATGAGCACATTCGATTTCGAACCTCTGACGAAGTCCCTAATCATCCTCGTATAGTTCTCTGCTTCTCCGGGGTGCTGCTTTATGATAAGCGCTGTGTTGCTGATCCCGGCTATCGCACCAAGAACAGCTCTGAAATTGGAGATATTCTCTTCCATGCTTAGACCGTGGCACTGGGTTGCCCACAGAACAACTCTATGGCGTGAGCTAATGCCGTATTCTTTCAAGGCGCTCAGTCTTGAGTAGATCTTTTCCATATGATGCAGCCGGTCATACCTTGGCTGACCGGTGACCACAACGCTGTTCTCAGGGTATGCGCTCACTTTCGTTAGGAGATCCTTGTGATAGGGCCCATATACGGCGGTTTTGTCCGGGATTGGGCAATAGGGGGATCTTGCACTCCCGTCGGCGCTTATCTCGTCTGCCGAATACATATAGCCCCTGTGATATGGCGAGATTTCTCCGTGCTGTATTGCAAGCGTCGGAACTCCTCGCTGTTTGGCAGCGACCACGAGCGATCGCTCGAAGGGCCCATATTCATTCTGTATCAGGATCAGGTCTGGATTCTCTTTATCAATCATTTGTCGTGCAATCTCAACTAACTGAACGGCATGTGGAAAGGCGATCCGGAAATAGCGCTCTATCTTGGACCTTACCAAACCGGCGACTTTTTCCTCAGACGCAAGGATGTCCCTGAATGTCTGATCACCTTCCAACTGCGACCAAGCACTCCTGAAGTATCGAGAGGCAGCTGACATGGTCTTCCTTGCATCCAAGGGCAAGTAGAACTTGAATGGTCTCTGAGGAACATACCAATTCCTCAGCTTGTCAACAAGAACTGCCATGCTGCGAATCACCTGGCGAGAGAGCAGACGACGGCTGGTGGCAACGGGATAGACGCCCACGCATTGACACTCAAATGCCAGCTTCTTCAGAACGGAATCGAAAAACGCGTCGGACTTCTTCGGCTCGCCCGTCTCATCATCGATGACGATTCTCCACTCGATGTCCTGTGCTGTAAAGACTATCTTTGGAAGCCTCTTTTCGATTCGTCTGACTGGTCTTCGTATGTAAGCTCGGACAACAAGCCTCGCCAGAATCATTTGAAGAGCATCGAAGAATACGCCGATCCTCTTGTTGACATCAGACAGCACGAAGTCCATGACTCTCTGGTGGCTCTCAAGGCCATTCTCCATCTCCGAGAAGAAACCGAGGTCCACGAACCACCACATTGCCGTGCCACCGTACGTTGTCAATTCCAACAGACTCTTGCGGCAAGTCAGATTCGTTCTAGTGAGTTTGTGAATAAAATCCAGCCGACGGTCGTAGTCCAAAGTTCCTCACCTCGCTAGCATTGATGAAATCGTCGCTTCAATGCATCCGAAGCTTTCTCAGAGTCCGATCCGTTAGGTCCTACTGCCTAGCCACCCTCGGCACATCAATGTCCGATTCCCTTGAGGCCCTTCAGAAGGTCCGTCACGTCCTTTTTCGACATCAACGAAACGGCATTAGAAGCGTATTCTGACATTTCTGGGCGTTCGTATCCCCCGTATCCCCCGAGATCGAACGTCTCGGGTACCACCACGTACATGTCCTCTAGTTCGGAGCAACGCTCTAACTCCCTGTCAGTCATCAGCTCCTCATGCGTCTTCTCGCCAGGCCGAGCCTTTGTCGTTTCAATGGCTATCTTCCTCGGATCCAGCCCGTACTTAGGCGACAGTTCCTTCACCAAAGTCTCGGCAAGATCCATGACACGAAGCGCTTGCATCTTGGGAACAAAGATCTCGCCGCCCAGCATCGTTGCCATCGCCTGCAATACGCAGGAGACTGCCTGTGAAGCGGAAATGGCGAATCGCGTCATCTCTCGATCGGTCACCGTGACGGGCCCGCCACGCCTTATCTGATCTTGAAAGACCTCTAGAACTGAACCTCTACTGTTAAGTACGTTCCCAAATCGGATACTGGCGAATCTAGTCCTGCGATTCCCGCGATATGCACTTGCGTCAACAACGAGCTTCTCGCACAGAAGCTTTGAGGCACCCAGTACGCTTGTCGGATTCACAGCTTTGTCGGTACCTATCAGAAGAAAACGCTCCACATTCTCGTCCAGTGCCGCCGAGATTGCATTCTGTGTTCCTATCACGTTTGTTTGCACTAGCTCAAAGGGGTTGTACTCGCCTATGGGCACATGCTTCAAGGCAGCCGCGTGAAAAACCAATTCGACGTCGCGGCTAGCAATTCTCATGCGCTTCTCGTCACGCACATCGCCCAGCAGATATCTCAGTCTCTCATCATCAAGTTGCGCGCGCATGTTGAACAAGCTGTTCTCATCATTTGACAGGACCCTAACCACCTGAACGCCGTGTTCGAGCAACTGCGTAACGATCTCTGCTCCGATGGAACCTGTACCTCCGGTCACGAGCACACGCTTGTCCGCAAAGAAATCGTTCAAGCCATTCCCGCCATGTCACACAGAAATGATCGGCTCGTCCTATTTAATGTCCCATCTCGCCCCCACGCAGTCATCTCCCCGCCTCATGTGCATCCCGTACAGCTTCACGTAGAGTCGGCAGTACTTTTCTCCAGCGACCTTGCTGAGACCGTATGGGCTGATAGGATCAAGTGGATGCTCCTCGCTGACGGGCATGTATTCTGGAGTACCATACACAGAGCTGCTGGAAGCATAGATGATCTTGCTGACTCCTCTTTGACGAGCCGCTTCCAAGACGTTTATCGTGCCGTCAACGTTTATTTGAGAAACTTCCATTGGGTGGTCAATAGAATATCGGACGCCAGCTTGAGCCGCCAAATGGAAAACTACATCAATGTCATCCATGGCCTCGCAAAGGGGCTGGGGATCCAGAATATTCGCCCTAACCAAGCGGTAGTTTGGATTATTCTGGCTTTTTTCAGTGTTTCTCTCTTTTCCAGAATAGTACTGGTTGAAGTTGTCGTAGCATGTGACAAGGTTATGCCTTTCAAGAAGCTTATCGGCTAGGTGAGAGCCGACGAATCCAGCTCCACCAGTAATTAGAATCTTAAGGCCTTCGAGCTTCATCTCCATCATCCGCCCAAATAGGAGTCTAACTAGCCCTAGCGAATCTGTCACATGGCTGTAAGCGGTCAGTCACCGAGGATTCTGCTTCAAGCATTCTCGCAAAGAGGAGACAACAAGCCGGGTTTCTGGTTCGGTCATCTGTGAATAGAATGGGAGCGCCAGAACTCGTCTGCTTACCTCCTCGCAAACTGGAAAATCCCCTTCTTTGAATCCGAGTCCTCTGTACGGTGCTTGGAGATGAACCGGTGGGAAATAGGGTTTGCACTCTATGCCCATTTCGTCCAACCTAATTGCTACCTCATCGCGGTTCTCTACCTCCACCACATACACAAACCACGTACGCCCTTCGGTCATCATCGGGGTGCGCACGGGGGTGCCCTGTAGCTGCCTGGCGTACCTCTCAGCGATGCTTTGCCTTCTGCGAAGTGTTGAATTGATTCTGCGAAGTTGCGCAATCCCTAGGGCGGCAAGAACATCACTGAGACGATAGTTGTAGCCGAGCAGTTCATGAGAAAGCCAGTCACCGGCCACTCTGCCTTGGTTTCGGAGCGCGTCAACTCTGTTGGCCACCTCGTCGTTGTCTGTCAGAAGCATTCCACCTTCGCCTGTGGTTAGTGGCTTGTTGGGATAGAAGCTGAAGCATGAAGTCGAAAAGCTGCCCACTGATTTGCCATTGTATGTGGCGCCTATTGCCTCGCATGCATCTTCAATCAGTGTGAGATGGTGATCTTCGCAGATCTCCGTAATCGCTTTCATGTCGCAGGGGATCCCAAACACGTGGACTGGCAAAACGGCCTTAGTGTCGTGGTCAATGGCCTCAGCAATCTTCGCAGGGTCAATGTTGTATGTCTCTCGGTCGATATCGACAAATGCCGGTCTCGCACCCGTGTAGAGTATGCTATTGGCCGATGCGATGAATGTGAACGGGGTCGTTATCACCTTGTCGCCGCTTCTTATGCCGTGAGCCAGCAGAGCTAGATGCAGAGCTGCTGTCCCGTTGCAGACTGCGAGCCCATGTTTCACACCTATAAACCGACTAAACTCGGTCTCAAAGGTTCTTGTTGCAGGTCCTCTGGCCAGCCTACCGCTTCTCAAAACCTTGAGGACGAGCTCCTCTTCTGGACGTCCGATGAGCGGTTTGCTGAGCGGTATCTTTGGCCTCAATCCAGAGGAGGTCTCCTATATTCTGGAAAGTACGAAGTCCTTGCACTAGATATTCCCATCGAAATGTCATATGCTTCGCGCAACTGACAGAGCTCCTTGTATGCGTCTATGTCGTGCACCTTCTTGTACACATAGAAATCTGCTGTTGTATCGGAGAAACTGCGCTTGAATCTGAAGAGGTCATCGTAGGGCTCGTGACCGCCCCCCAACACAAGGTATTTGTATTCTAGGCCTCTGGCCCACAAGATGGCCTCGTGCAGGATGACATTGTTCGGGCAAAGGTCCAGAAACCTCTCATCCGACCCCGAAAGGTAGTAGTAAACAAAACCGTACTTGTGCAAGAACAATGACGATGCTATGGTTCGCCCCTCAAACCGTGCACAAACGAACGTCGTCGACTCCGGCATCAGGGTTGCCATTTTCTCAAAGAAGCTTGGAGGGAAGAAATACTGCTTTCCAGCACTCTTTCGCTTCATGGTCGCATTATAGAGTCGCTGGAACTCCTGCAATCCTGAGCTCGCGCCCAGAACCTCGACCTGAATCCCGAGCCTTCTCGCCTTAGTTATCGCGTTCTTATTTGACTTCTTGAAGTTCTGCCATACCGTTTTCTCGTCCTGGTGCAGATCCACATACACTACTGGCCTGTCAGACATGACTCCTGTCGTGAGCTTGGGGTAGATCAAGCGGCTCCTGAAGAACGGATGAAGTCGCGCGAACTCTGTAATGATCTCATTGTCAACGCAGTAGGTATGAAACTCGTCCAAGAATTGCTTATACACTTCAATCTCAATCGACTCGTCATCTATTCGAGCGATCGGCCCTCCAAAGTACCACGGGGACACTACATCGAGGCATCTCTTCTTGGTTCGCTTGAACTGTACGAAGAATGGTAGGGTGTCTGCCCTGCGAATGAAGAAGGGATAGGCAACGTAGGTCTCCTTGTCTCCAAAAACGAAGAGGCGTGCTTCCTCGTTTCGGACCTCTTCAAACAATCTTAGGTATTCAGGTTCAAAGTGGATGTCCCTTTCCTTGGCATCTTCCACGAGCTGCCTCCAGTCATCTGCCTGCTGTGTCGTCAGGATTCGAGCGTTACCGTGATGCTCCATTCCCAACCTCACCCACCTTGGGTTGCAATGGCGAGAGTCATCCTTATTCATTGTCAGAAGCATGTCAGGCATAGCGACATAAAGCCGTCGCAATGCGCTTCATTTCTAGGCTGCCGTACCTTTGATCTATAGGAAGAGTGAGCAACTGATGTGAGAGTTCCCAGGCATCCTCGTATTCTTCAGGGACGCTGCCCAGTCTCCAGTGGACGGGTGCATAGATGCGCTCGGCTGCAAGGTCTCGTTGCAATGCATCTCTGCGCCGAGAAAGAACGGGCAACCCTAGAGGAACAACACCCGCTGGCAATCGCTCGAAGAGTGGTTTGATCCTTCTGGGAAGCAGCAAAAGAAGTTGTTGATAGTTCTTTCGTCGCTGGCGAGCCCAAGCGTACAACGGGAATCGCTTAAGCAGATCGAGCGACGCTTTCTCCATCGGGGCTGGCTTGGGGTATCCAAAACCATCTTCCACCAAGACAAATGACTCCTTAAAGAAGAAGTCCCGAACGCGTTTCGGGACTTGGTCTTGGAGACTGATGGCCTTCATGCGCAGCACACTGTCACGGAGCTGCACATAGACACGATGAGCGGGCGAGTCCTGGAGACGAATCGAGACAGGCGTCTGCACAACCAACCAGCCGCCATCAGGGATAGGCAGGAACTTGCGAAAGCTGCAGAATGCAAGGTCGCCGACATCGCCAATTGCTTTTCCGCCTACTTTCGTAAACGCTGCTTGAACGCAATCCTCAATTAGCGCGACTCCTCGGTTCTTGCAGAATCTCGACAGAGCTTGTAATTGTGGATGCGGGAATCCAAAGTAGTGCACGAGAAGCATGGCCCGTGTGGCCGGGGTCATGCAGCTCTCAATTGAACGAATAGCTACGGATAGGTCCGACTTGACGGGATAGAAGGACACGTGCACATGCTTGCGAAGGGTCTGGATTACTTCTGTGCAGATGTAGCTTGGGAGAAGCAATTCGTCGCTCGAAGTCAGTCGGTATCCCTTCACGAACGCAAGAAGGGCATCGCGACCGCTGGCGACCCAATATGTCGTACGACTCTTTGGAATGAACGTGCGATGTTCGTTTCGTTTGAGGGTAATGTCTTCATCGGCAAGAGCGAATTCGCTACCGATGGGTGCGACGAAATTGGTAGGCAGACGTGGCATCTGTTGGTCGGCCTGCATTGCTTAGACACGTCAATAGGTCATCCTTTTTTGAATTAGTCGGTCATCCAGCGGGATAGAGGCCAAAACACGAGCGATGAGCAAGGGCGTCTTCCGACCGCGGTACGGGTTGCGCGCATGTGCAAGCTTCCGTCTAAAAGCCGAGCTGCTTGCATTCTGAATGGCCTGTTTGATGGCACTGACGTCGTGTGGTACGTCAATGACATTTGCGCCGCGCTCTCTGCCCCACTCACGCGTACCGATGTTGACGGCCGGCAGTTTCAAAGCAGGTGCTTCGACAATACCTGCACTGGAATTGCCCACTATCACCGCGGCTACTCGCATCAACGCAAGGAAATCATCGCGGGGAAGCGATTTGACGACGCGGATGAACGGAAAGCGCCGATAGCGTTTGATGACATTGATGATGTCGTCTGCACCAGCATCCTGATTGGGATAGAATATGACGGTCTGTTGCTTGAGCTCAACTATGGCACGCATTGTGGCCTCCATTTGTGCATGGGCACATCTCGCTTCAGCAGGAACCGGGTGCTCACTGACGAGAATTATCGGCTTATGCGGATCGAGGCGAAGTCGTGCGGCCACTCTCCTACCTCGTGAAACAGGGGGCACAGGCTGGTCTGCACCAACCGTCCCAACCATGTGTATGCGCCAATTCTCTTCTCCCATTCTCTTGATCCGTTCGGCGCTGATCCGTGTGCCCGGGAAATGAATGTGGGCCAAACTCGTGATAGCACGACGTGCTGCGTCATCGATCGAGCCTGACACGTCACCGCCTGACACGTGCGCGATAGGAATGTTCAGGTACGCTGAAGCGACCGCTGCAGACAGCGCCTCATATCGATCCGCCTCAAGCAGAAGGATATCTGCCCTTAGTTCCTGTAATGCGCCTGCGACTCTCTCAACAAGGATACTGAAGGAGTGTGTTGTGTCACGTGGCGTGGTCTTGTCAGGAATGCGAATTGTTGCACATATAGGGAAGCGATCTTTTCGAATAACGTCGATCGTATGCCCGAATCTTCTTAAGAGGTGCGTGCCTGTAACTATCAGTGAAAGCTGGAGCCTAGGATGTTGGTGAATCGCTCTGAGAGTGGAGCGCATCAACCCGTAGTCTGCCCGCGTTCCTGATAGATAGACAATCCTCCGTTTGGGGGAGATCATCATCTCAGGTCCTCGTTTCTGATGGCCTCATCAGCGCGAATCGTTCTAATTGCCTGGCGGCCGAGCACCAGTGAGAGTTTGGAAGGCGCCAATCCCGTGGCTGGGCGTTTGAAGTCGATCATGTCAGGCGCGATCACCTCACCCTCAGCTATGTCCCGTCTTGCAACGATGCTTCTTCGAGCCACTTTCATCACATCTTGCTCGCTTCTGGTGGGCGATTTTGAGGGCGACCCGAGAGCCTGTTCCACAAGTCTTATCGCCTTCGTCATTCGGGCGAATTCGAGTTTGTCGAGGGAAACGCGATGGTCAGGACCTGGGAGGGATTTGTCGAGGGTGAGGTGTTTCTCGATGAGGCAAGCTCCCAGGGCGACTGCCGCAATTGCAACTTCAAACCCCAGGGTGTGGTCGGAATATCCAACAGGGAATTTGAAATCAGACTTCAACGTGTGAATCGCCCGCAGGTTCGCCTCCTCAGTTGGTGCCGGATAACTGGACACGCAATGCGTCAGTACTATCTGTTGATTCCCTGATGACATGACGGCTTCCACAGCCGTCCTAATCTCATCTAGAGTAGACATACCGGTTGAGATTATCATCGGCCGGGCCTTTCTGGCCACGTAGGTCAGAAATGGTATGTGCGTCAGGTCCCCAGAGCTTATTTTGAAGACTGGGACCCCAAGTTGCTCCAAGAGATCCGCGCTGCTCTCGTCGAAGGGGGTAGAGAAGAAGAGGATGCCTTTTCTCTCAGCATGCCTTGCAATCTCACCGAAGGCATCTGGAGGAAGCTGAAGCGTCATCTCCATCTCGAGCTGGGTTTCGTCGCGCTTTTTCGAATCAAACTGATACGACGCCTTGGGGGCAAAACGCGAGACCACCTTCTCAGCGACAAAGGTCTGGAATTTCACAGCGTTGGCCCCTGCATCTTTCGCAGCGTCGACTAGTCTCTTCGCGAGATCAAGTCTACCGTTATGGTTGACACCAGCTTCAGCTACGACCATAACAGGGTGCCCTTCTCCGACATCCCTGTCCCCAATTCTGACAGTTCTGGACAACAATGTCCCCCGGCAGTGATGCAAGTGCTCCATGAGGCCTCCTTAAATATTAGCTGGACAAGCTCCAGGGGCAACTCCGGGCTTGATCCTATGAGTTGGGATCCGACATGGGAACGAGTGTTCAGCTCGAGAGCTTGGGGGAAGTATCCTCCAGAGGAGCTAATCCGTTTCATGGCGATCAACTTCTACGGAGCTAAGACTAGATCGAAGGTCAGAATACTCGACCTGGGTTGCGGGACCGGAGCATGCCTTTGGTATTTGGCAAGTGAGGGCTTCAGGACATACGGAGTAGATGGCTCTGAAACTGCCGTTAAGATCGCCAAGACCAGAATGAAACAGAATAGACTAAATTACTCAGTGCGTGTTGCTGACCTTGTCGCCCTCCCGTATCGCGAAGAAAGCTTCGATGGAGTAATTGATGTGGCTGCCATCCAACACAACAAGTCAGAATCCATTATCACAATCATGAAAGAAATCCACCGAGTGCTGAAACCTCGTGGAAAACTCTTTTCCATGTTGATCAAGAGGGGATCTTGGGGCTACGGTAAAGGCAGGAAAATCGAGCCATGCACCTTCACTTCGATCCCTGCAGGTCCCCTCGCCGGGAAAGGCAAGGTTCATTTCTTCTCCAAGCAGGAGATCGTCGCTTTGCTTCGCGCGACCGGGTTTCACAAGTCGGGCATTGAAATTAGCAGCAGAACAAAGAACAACATGAGGAGGATTGTCGCATACTATGTAGTCAGCGCCGAGAAGGACTAGCTCTTTTCTTCCGAAGAACTCCACATTTTTCCGCCAGTGATTCTGCCATCAGGAAATCGGCTTCGTCGTCGATATCCAAAGATGAGATCCGATCCAGAATAATAGGGCGGGTGTCTGGACCAAGCAGCTTGTTCAGATTCATGAGGACGTGACGCTTAGTGATGTAGATTCCGCCCGTCTCCCTATATGCTTGAGGGAGCTTCTGTCTCTCAGTATTGAGCTTCCTGTAAGAGAAGAAAGGCATCACGTGGCCGTCGACAACCTTCACTGCCCACCAAGGATGATGCTGCATCTTGCATACGCTTACGACCGTGTCGGCCTTGGACCGAATTATCTTCCTTATTGCAGCATCTATTTGGCTTGATGTTCTGAAGGGTGAGGTGGGTTGCAGAATCGCTACAATATCCACCGGGTGACTCGAACTTCTTTCAACAGAGACGACAGCGTGCTTGATGACCGGAAGCAGAGGGGTCTCGTCCCGCGAGAGTTCATGAGGCCGAAAGAACGGCACATCGGCTCCGAACAGCCTCGCAGTCTTCGCTATCCTTTCGTCATCAGTGGAAACCACAACGCGATCTAGCATATGCGAAGTTCTTGCCGCGATTATGGTGTGACCTACCAGCGGGATGCCTGTGAGCATTCTGAGATTCTTCATTGGGGCCCGTTTGGACCCCCCACGCGCTGGGATTACACCGAGCACGAAGTCGCGCACTTTGCCCACTCCGTCTTGACCAGGTCGCTCCCGGGAAGCTCAGCTCCAGCACATGAGCATTGCGCAGTCTTGGGTTTGTGAGGGCGAGACCGTGTCAAGACTGGCCTGACTGGTCAAGGTCTGGAGAGCGTAGAGAACCATACATTGCAACGACAGGTCTCGTTGGAACCTTCTCATCATGCCAAGAGAATGTGATGGCTTCTGTTGTCAGCCTGAATGTCCAAACCGCTCCAACAAGAAGCAAATCTTAATCACCGAGTAGAGCGAGAATTTGCTGGAACCCTCGCAAGCTTGGGCGATGTCCACCCCCCCAACACTGGATGATAAGCTGATGCGTAAGGCAAAGGTCATGATGGTTGTCGGTGCACGCCCTCAATTCATCAAATCTGCACCTATCATAAGAGAGCTGGTCAAGAGCCGAAAGCAAATCAAGCTAAGCATCGTCCACACTGGCCAACACTACGACAGAGAGATGTCCCACATCTTCTTTCATGAACTTAAGATACCCAAGCCGATAATGAATCTCGCCGTCGGCTCGGGGAGTCATGCTATCCAGACTGCTACTATGATGAAGCGACTGGAGCAATCAATGCTGACCTTGAAGCCTGATCTAGTCGTGGTTCCGGGTGACACTAATACCACTCTCGCGGGTGCAATCGTCGCTGCGAAGCTAGGCATCCAGGTTTTCCACGTAGAGGCTGGGCTAAGATCGGGTGATATGAGTATGCCCGAGGAGGTTAATCGGACGTTGACAGACCACTGTAGCACAATGCTTTTCGCACCAACGCGCAATGCGGTGCAGAACCTGAGGCAGGAGGGTCTTGGCGAGAAGACCTACCTCACGGGGGACACGATGGTTGACGCTCTGTTCGCCGTCATGCCGATCATTCGACAAAGAACGAGTGCGGTGCTCAAAAGGTTCGAGTTGTGTCCGCGTGAATACCTGCTGATGACACTCCATCGACCTTCGAACGTTGACAATTCGAGTAGATTGAGAGAAATACTGGCGGCTGTGCGGAGAATAGCGAGAAAGCTAAAGGTGGTCTTTCCAGCTCATCCGAGAACACGTGCAAGCCTTGCCAGATTGGGAAGTTCCGCCATTTCAAGTGGCAGAGTTGTCATCTCGAACCCGCTCGGGTATGTGGAGAACTTGTGTCTGCTGAAGAATGCTAGTTGCTTGTTGACGGACTCTGGCGGAATGCAGAAAGAGTCGTTCCTTCTTCATGTTCCATGCACCACGCTCAGGTCCAGTACGGAGTGGCCAGAAACGCTTGTCAAGAAGGCCAATCAACTTGTTTGTGATCCTAAGATGATTAGTGAAACAGTGCTTGCAGTAGCCTTTGACGAAAGGCTTCGAAACAAGATTAGAGACTTGAGGAATCCCTTTGGGGACGGCCGTGCGTCAATTAGGATAGTGCAATTGATTCGCGAGAGCGTGGAGACGCAGAAATAACAGATGATGCCCCACCTAACCTGTGGGGAGGCATCTCAATGTCGCTCTCAGCAAACAGCAGATGAATCGAACAGGCTTGACATAGCACTAGTGCATCGAGCTGTCCGCTCGCTTCTCCTTCCGCAAATCCTTTTAAGTAGTAAGCGATGCTTGGCGAACTGTTAGGTCTACAGTGGAAGGTTCGCTGTTAGCCGTAACGTGTATGCGTGTAGGCCAACGCTCCTTTTCCCTGTCCTAGCGTAGAACGACTGTGACGTGAGGTGAATCTGTTGAGTTCCGAGGAAAGATCCGGTGGTAGATCCTTCAACAAGCCAGTTGAAGAGGGCAAAGAGTACGAGGTTGA
>Ga0315279_10002188_pt1 | contig 30142 bp, 32 predicted proteins | sample YL17G06_20_MG_FD_203694 | JGI IMG/M metagenome (GOLD analysis project Ga0315279, IMG submission 203694) | Sediment microbial communities from Yellowstone Lake, YNP, Wyoming, USA - YL17G06_20 | ecosystem: Environmental > Aquatic > Freshwater > Lake > Sediment | place: USA: Wyoming | collected...
TTCGGCCGAGAAATTCATCGACAGGATTATAGGCAATATCGATTTTCGCCGTAACGACGTGATGTATTTCCCGGAAAGAAAACAATATGAGGTGTGGTCTTATATGGATTACCCCGCAGGTCCAACAGAGACATTCCGAAGCGCTACAATGCAGGAAGCATCTGCTTATTACAAGAAATCAATGATCAGCTTGATTCATTTTTATCCTGGTTTTTCTGCGTGGTATTGGATAATGAAGTTTTTGTTGCTGATCGGTGTTTCCAGCATTCCGTCCTTACTTTCATTTCTGTCGTCATTGTTCGCTCTGAATTTTCCCATCACCGCTCCTATTTTGGCCATTTCCTTGTTATTCCTTACAATAATCCGAGGACATGCCCAAGACACTACTATTCTGAAATTAAATACCAGCACCACAGGAGACAAGCATAGTCTGTCTTTGGCTATGCTAAATCTGGGTAACAAAAGTGGAGGATTGGTAATGCTTGCTGATAAGGGTATCCGAGGAGCTTATGGTCCGCTTTGGAAATTTTCAAAAGGAATGGTATTGTTCCCAGTAGGAATTGTTTGCGGGAAAGGAGAAGATGGCGCTCGCGTTGAGCATGTTTCTTTCTGGAGTATTCTGATGCTCAAATTCGGCAAGTTCAATCAGGTATTTATGGGTTCTTATAATCAACCCGTGGTCAGAAATCTTTCCCCGTATGCCTTTGCCAAGCAGGTTATTTCTTGCGATTTTTCCCGAATCAGACTAGGGATTAGAGCAGATTACTCTTTTCAGAAACAAAATAAGTGGAAAAAACTTATCACCTTCGGACCCGTTTTCGAATTCCTGAAGAAAAATTTCACCATCCATTTTCACGCGACAGTTAGCAAGCCGTACACCATCAAAACCGAATGGCAAGTAGCTTTTTAACATCAACAACGAAAAGGGGAGCTTCGGCTCCCCTTTTTTCTATTCCCGGTGGTTGTTGAAATAAAAAATGGGGGACTCCCTCGGGTCCCCCGGCTTTCTTGTAAATTAAGGTGCTCTAAGGCCAATGCATTTTCCCCTCCTTATGGTCATAGTAAAACCGTTTCGAGATAAGTATAACAAAGTTAAAATAATTTGTAAAATGTAAATATAATGTTATAATAATAAAACATAAAAATTAAAATAAACTTATGGAAGCATTAAAAAAATCGTTGCAAAAAATAAGGGCATTGAAGAAAAGAACCAGAATAATTGCAATTATTATTTTGTTGATTGTTTTGGCAATTGTTTTGCCTTTGGCATTGAAAAAACCGAAACAAACTTATGAAACGCTTAAAGTTGAGAAAGGCAATGTGATTGAAGAGGTTTCTGCTTCGGGCGTGGTGGAATTGGTGAATAAAATTGATTTAAGATTCAGGTCCGCTGGAACAATTCAAAGCATTATTGCCAAGATTGGAGACAAAATAAAAAAAGGATTTGTTTTGGCGCGTTTGGATTCTGGAGGAACCTACAGCCAGTATTTACAAGCCCAAGCAAGCTATAATCAGGCAAAGGCAAAATTAGACCAGTTTTTGGCAGGAGCAACGGATGAAGAAATAAAAGTAGCGGAACAGGTTCTGGAAAACGCGAAAATAGCTCTTGACGATGCTCGGGCAAAGGCAGAAAACGATTTAAATCAGGATTACAACAGCGCCCTCGTATATTTATTCGACGCTTCTAGCAAGTGCAACAAAGCATTGGCTGATTTGAGAGACATGGAAACAAAGTATTTTTATTACAATAGTGCTTTGGATAATACTTATAAAAGCAAAAGAGAGATGGCTGAAGAATATTTTCGGGATGCGAAAAATTATGTTGATATTGATGTCGCCTTAAAAGAATTGAAATTATCAGCACAAAAATTCATTGATGCTTTGGATTACGCCAAGACCGCAATGGGCGATCCTGCTGTGAGAGAAAATGTTTCGTCTACTGATAAAACAACGATTGATACTGACATTACCAATGTTAATATTGCCTACAGCAACATTAATACTGGTCAAGCTGACATTGCCAATCAAAAAATTACCAATCAAATAAATATCAATACAGCAGAAGCAACTTACAATAAGGCAAAAGTTGATTTGGAGAAATTAAAAGCCGTGCCAAGAAGTGTGGATATCGCGGTTTATCAGGCAGACGTGGAGAAATATCAAGCAAATATGGAAGAATACGCGCAGAAATTGAGAGATATGAGCATTATTGCGCCATTTGACGGAATTGTTGCCAAGATTGACGGGAAAGTCGGAGACATCGTTTCAACAAACGACAAAATTATTGTTTCTTTGGTTTCAACCGGGAATTTGGAAATAAAAATTGACATTTCCGAAGCAGATGTGAAAAAAGCAAATCTCGATGATATAGCCAAGATTACATTGGATGCTTTTCCAGAGGAAGAATTTTCCGGAAAGATTATTGAAATTGAATCCGGAGAAACCATTGTTGAGGGAGTGGTTTATTACCGCGCTAAAATTTTACTGGACAATCCCGACAACAAAATCAAATCAGGGATGACCGCGGACGTGACTATTGAGACCAATAAAAAAGAAAATGTTTTATATGTTCCCCAGCGGGCGATTGTTTATAAAAACGGGAATAAATTTGTAAGAATTCCGGATGGGAAAAATTATCAAGAAATTCCGGTGAATACTGGATTGAAAGGAAGCAATGGAGGAATTGAGATTGTTTCCGGATTAGTTGAAAGCCAAAAAATTGTAGTATTGTTGAAAAAATAAAATGATTAGCACGAATAATTTGCGAAAAGAATATTGCGATGATTCAGTTGTGACCACTGCTTTAGACAGTGTGTCTTTTGATATCAAACAAGGAGAATTTGTGGCAATTATGGGTCCGTCCGGTTCTGGCAAATCAACTTTAATGCATATTATGGGATTTTTGGACAGGCCGAGTTCTGGAATCTACAAATTTGAAAACCAGAGCATTGACGAATTAACGGATGACGAGCTGGCATTTATCAGAAACCAAAAAATGGGATTTGTTTTCCAGTTTTTCAATCTGCTTGCCAGGACAAATGTTTTTGATAATGTGAAACTTCCTTTGATTTACTCAAAAAATCCAAATGAGGAAAAAGACAAAAAAGTGATGAAAGCGATTGAAGCGGTTGGATTATCGCAGAGGACAAAGCATATGCCAAACCAGTTGTCCGGGGGAGAACAGCAAAGAGTGGCAATTGCCAGGGCTGTGGTAAATAATCCTTCAATTGTCTTTGCCGACGAGCCAACGGGAAATCTGGACAGCAAATCCGGCCAGCAGATTATGGAAATTCTGCAAAATTTAAATCATCAAGGCCATACCATAGTTCTGGTTACCCATCAAAAAGAACTTGCGGAATATGCCAAGAGATTAATAGAGCTTAAAGACGGAAAAATAGTATGCGATTCAAAGATTCATTAAAGATTTCTCTTACAGCATTGAAAGCGAACAAGAGCCGGTCGTTTTTAACCATGCTCGGAATTATTATTGGCGTGGGTTCGGTGGTGATGATGATGTCTTTGGGCGGCGGAGCTCAAAATTTGATTTTAGGGCAGGTTACCTCAATGGGTTCGAGCAATATTTATGTTGAGCCGGGCTCTTTTGATACTAAAAGCAGCGGATTTGCCCAATCTGCCTTGGAAGAAATGTCAATCCGAACTCTCAAATATGAGGATGCTTTGGCAATTGCCAAAAGCTCTTTAATTGAAGAGGCCTCGCCAATGGTTTACGGAGTTGCTCGGGCAATTTATCGGAACGAGGATATGAAAGTTACGGTTATCGGCGTTACTCCCGCTGCGCACCAGTTGGATGACTGGCACGCGGTCTCTGGCAGGGATATTGATGATGACGATGTAAAATCAATGGCTAAGGTAGTTGACCTTGGTTATAAAATTGCGGAAAATTTATTCAACGAAGAAGACCCGATTGGCAAAACAATCAGAATTAAAAAAGAGAATTTCAGGGTTATTGGCGTAATGGAAGAAAAAGGCATGCAGATGTTTCAGAATTTTGATGAGTATGCTTATATTCCCTTAACCACAGTCCAGAAATTATTGCTGGGCATAGATCATTTGAATGCGATTGCCGTAAAGGCAAAAAGCGAGCAATTGGTTCCGCAGGCAATTGAAGATATCCGTTTGATTTTGCGCGAGCGGCACAATATTTATAATCCAGAAGGAGATTTAAGCAAAGATGATTTCAAGGTAATGAGCCAGGTGCAGGCAGCAGATATGATGAGCCAAATTACCAGTGCATTGACCGCGTTTTTGTCTTCAATCGCGGCAATTGCTTTGATTGTCGGCGGAATCGGAATTATGAATATTATGCTGGTTTCAGTAACCGAGAGAACGCGGGAAATTGGTTTAAGAAAAGCAGTGGGAGCGCGCAACAAAGATATTTTACGGCAGTTTTTAATTGAGTCAGTAACTCTGACTATTTTCGGCGGAATCATTGGTTTGATTGGCGGAATTTCTCTGTCATTTCTTGCTTCAATTGCTTTAAACAAATTAATTGGTTCTGGCTGGGCATTTGTGATTCCTGTTGGAGCGATTATTTTATCAATTGTTGTTGCAGCTGGAGTTGGTTTGGTATTCGGAATTTACCCTGCGCGCAAGGCCTCCAAATTAAATCCAATTGAGGCATTAAGGCACGAATAACGGGCCATTAGCTCAGCTGGTAGAGCGCGTCATTCGCATTGACGAGGTCAGCGGTTCAAATCCGCTATGGTCCAAAACAAAAATTTACGAGGCTAAGCCTCGTAAATTTTTATACTCTTGACTTTTAAAATCAGCGAGCTACACTTAATATCTTAATTATGAAAGTAATTATATTGGCAGGGGGAAAAACTAACTTGCCGGGAAAATTGAAAAATATTCCCAAGTCATTAATTCAAATTAAAGGAAAGCCGTTGCTGGAATACCAGTTGGACTTGCTGAAAGAATACAAATTCAATGACATTTGTTTAAGTCTCCAATACAAAGCAGAGGAGATTTTAAAATACCTCAAAACCAAAGACCCAAAAGCCGATATTTCCAAAAAACAAGGAAAGATTGCTGGAATAGAATATGTTATTGGTTCGAAACCATTGGGAACCGGCGGAGCAATCAGGAGCGCGGCAAGAGGCATTAAAAAAGATTTTTTGGTGATGAACGGCGACATTCTTTCGAATTTAAATCTTTCTGATTTTATTGATTTTTACAAGAAAAACATTTCTCTTCCTCGATTTTTCCCGTCATCCAAATTTTTCCAAACCATTACTCCAAGAATTTTACCATTGGGAATCTCGCCATTAAGAAAAAGAGTTTCTTTTGAGGATGTTTTAGGCGCAATGGCAGTTTATTATGACCAAAATGTTAATGGCTTGGGTCTGGTAAAAACAAAGAACGACCGCGTAATTGAATTTCAGCAAGACCCCGATTACCAGTATTCAGGATATATCAATGCCGGGTTTTATGTTTTGTCTCCGCAAATATTCAACCTCAAATGCATGAAAGCAAAGAAAAAAGGCGAGATGTTTTCCATTGAAAAATGCTTTTTCACTGATTTTGCCGAAAACAACCAATTGCTTGCTTTTGTCCACCGCGGATTATGGACTGATATTGGTACGGAAGAAGGATTAGAAAGAGCAAAAAATATTGTGGAAAAAATAATCGAAAACGGAAAATAAGATTATGGCCACGAAACCATTAGGCGATTTGGGAGAGAAAATTGCCAGAGAGTATTTGGAAAATAAAGGATATAAGATTTTGGATAAAAATTTTAGATACAGCAAACTGGGAGAGCTAGATATTATTGCCCAGAAGGGCAATAATATCGCTTTCTGCGAAATAAAAACGCGCATGAAAACTGGACCAGGTGGATTTATGCCAGAGGACAATATTACTTTTGACAAGCAGAAAAAATTGATTAAATTAGCGCAGATATGGTTAGCTAAGCACAGAATAGATACTGATTGGCAGATTGATGTTTTGGCAATTGAAATATATCGCGATAATTCTTATGATATCCGCCATTTGGAAAACGCAGTTGGGGATTTATATTAACGTTCTAAAATAAAAATATGGAAAAGGAATATAAATTAAGTCATCATAGATTTAAAAGCGGCAAAGAAGCATTTGATGCTGGTGATCTTTCTGCCGCTATTCAATATTATATCCATGAAAAAAACGTAGATGGGCTTTTATACGCAGCCAATGTTTTAATGGAAAAAGGCAGAAAAGAAGAAGCAGATAAAATTCTTAAAGAGGCATACAGATTAGAAGCATTAAAAAATGGGGTTGAGCCAATCTGATTGGCTTGACAGCTGATTTTTTATAAATTATCATTAAATCTTAATCATTTACTGGTCCGCCTCTGGCGGGCCTCTTATTAAAACTATGGACCAGAAACAATTTTTATCAGCAATATCGGAGATCGCCGAGGAAAAAGGCATTGCTCAAGACCAGATTATTGAGACCTTGGAAATGGCAATTGCCGCTGCTTATAAGAAGGACTATGGCAAGAAAGGCCAGAATATTAAGGTTAAATTTAATCCCAAGACCGGAGAAATAAAAGTTTTCCAGTTTTTTTTGGTTGTGGATGAGAGTATGCTAAAACCAGAAATAGAAGAAATAACTGAAGAAGAAATAGAAAAAGAAGAAGAGATTGGCGAAGACAAGAAAGTCAGATTTAATCCATATAAACACATTATGGTGGAGGATGCGCAGAAGATCAAAAAAGGCGCCAAGTCGGGTGATGAGATTCAAACCCAGCTGGAAACGCATACTGATTTTGGGAGAATCGCTGCCCAGACAGCCAAACAAGTGATTATCCAGCGCTTGCGAGAAGCAGAAAGAGACGTGATTTATGGAGAGTATAAAGACAAGGAAGGAGAGGTGGTTAGTGCAATTGTCCAAAGAATTGAAGGTAAAAACGTGTTTTTGGATATTGGCAAGGCATCAGGAATTTTATATCCGGAAGAGCAGATTGCCGGAGAAAGATATTTCATGGGTCAAAGATTAAGAGTGTATATTTTGAAAGTGGAAAAATCTCCCAAGGGCGCAGACATAATTTTATCGCGCGCTTATCCGAAATTGGTGAGTAAGTTGTTTGCCATTGAAGTTCCGGAAATTTCCGCTGGGTCGGTGCAGATTAAATCAATTGCCAGAGAGCCGGGTTCAAGAACAAAAATCGCTGTTTACACAGAAGAAGAAGGAATTGACCCGGTTGGTTCCTGTGTTGGGCAAAAAGGCAGCAGGGTGCAGACAGTAATCAATGAATTGGCAGGAGAAAAAATCGATATTATTGAATGGAACGAAAATACGGAAAAATACATTGCCAATGCCCTGTCTCCGGCAAAAATTATCAATGTAAAAATAGACGAGAAAGAAAGAAATGCTTTGGTTCTGGTTCCAGAGGACCAGATTTCTTTGGCTATTGGTCAGAAGGGTCAAAATGTTCGGTTGGCAGCCAAATTAACTGGTTGGAAAGTTGATATAAAAAGCGAGAAAATGTTGGAGGCGGACAAGGAAAACAAAAAACCTAAAAAATCAAAAAAAGATGAAAAAAAGGAAGACGAAAAAGAGTTATAGAGCTATTATTTATGACATCAAAAATGGCAAGCCATATTTTTTAATTCTCCATAGAATTTTAAGATGGAGGGGTTGGGAATTTCTTAAAGAAACCATTAAAAAAGGGGAAACACCATTAAAAGCAGTAAAAAGAGGAATTAGAGAAGAGACCCAAATTAAAAAATTTAAAATAATTCAAAGATTAGGCAAGCAAGAAAAATGGCAGGCAGATGGAATTAATTATGTTATTGCTGACACTTTTTTGGTTAAGGCGGATATGAATGAAAAAATTTCCTTAAAGCAGGAAATTATTGAACACGATGAATATAAATGGCTGGACAAGGAAGCCGCAATTGAAAAACTTACCTGGTCCGAGACCAAAGAGCTGGTAAAAAATCTTGATGAAAATTTGTTAATATGAAATTAGCGGTTTATAAAGGGTTGAAAATAAAGAAAAACGAATTGCAAGTTGAGGAAAAAGAAATCGATAATGCTCTTGATTATTTGCAAAAATCACGGGCAAAAATTATTACCGTAAATCGCCCCGCCGAGAAGGGAAACCGAGTAGAAATTGATTTTGAAGTAAAAAACAGCGGAGTGAAGATTGAAAATGGAGAAAGCAGAAATCATCCTTTAATTTTGGGCGCAGGGGGATTTTTGCCGGGATTTGAAGAAAAATTGGAAGGAATGAAATCCAGCGAAGAAAAAGAGTTTTCTTTAAAAGTGCCGGGCAACTGGTCAGACAAAAGGATTGCGGATAAAAATCTGGATTTTAAAGTGAAAATGAATTTGGTTCAAGAAAGAATTTTACCGGACCTGAATGACGAGTTTGCCAAGTCGCTGGGGAGCTTTGATTCATTGAGCGCCCTAAGAAACAGCATCAAAGACGGGCTGATGCAAGAAAAAGAAATCAAAGAAAAAGAGAGAACCCGTTTGGAATTGATTGAAAGAATTGCTGATAATTCCGAAATAGATGTGCCAAGAGAATTAATTAATCAGGAAACCGAGAATATGGTTAATGAATTTGAGGCAAATATCTCGGTTTTCGGATTGGATTTTGAAACATATTTAAAGGAAATCAAAAAAACAATCGATGATTTAAAGAAGGAATGGAAACCACAGGCAGAAAAAAGAGTAAAAATCGGAATTTGCCTGAAAGCAATTGCCGAAAAAGAAAAAATTGAAGTAAGTGATGAGGAAGTCGAGCAAGCAAAAAAAGATGTTGACTCAAAAGAACTAAAAGAATATACTAAGAATGTACTTATTAATGAGAAGGTTTTTGAATTATTAGAGAAAGAAGCCATAATAACATAAGGCTACAAAAGTACAAATTTTTACAAATATACAAATTTGTAGATTAGTATATTTTTGTAATTTTGTAGACATTCAGATGAATTTAATACCAACAGTAATTGAAAAATCACAATACGGGGAGCGGGCATATGATATTTATTCCCGTTTGTTAAAAGAAAGGATAATTTTTTTGGGCGGGCCCATTGATGACAATGTGGCCAATACTATTATTGCTCAGCTGTTGTTTTTAGAATATAGTGATCCCAAAAAAGATATCATGATTTATATTAACAGTCCTGGCGGAAGCGTAACCTCAACTATGGCAATTTATGACGCAATGCAATATGTTAAGCCCGATATTGCCACTCACTGTATAGGAATGGCTGCGTCTGGCGCAGCGGTAATTTTAGCAGCGGGAGAAAAAGGAAAAAGATTTGCCTTGCCAAATTCCGAAGTAATGATTCATCAGGTAGTGGGCGAGGCAGGCGGGCAAGCTAGCGATATTGAAATTTCCGCAAAACATATTTTGAAAATCAAACAGAAATTAAATAAAATACTGGCCAAGCATACTGGCCAGAAAATAGATAAGATTGAAAAAGACAGCGATCGCGATTATTATATGTCCTCCGACGAAGCTAGGGACTATGGATTGATTGATCAGATTATTGACAAAAGGAAATAAAATTAATAAAATAAATATATATGTCAAAATCTATGTTAGCTAAAATTAAAAATAAGCAATTTCCCGTTATCGTGACAAAAGACGAGGATAAATTTTACGTGATTGAATGTCCGGTTTTTACGGGTTGTTACACACAAGGAAAAACCCTGGATGAAGCGTTAAAAAACATTAAAGAAGTTATAGAATTGTGTTTAGAAGAAAAAGAAAATCAAGAGATATTAAAATCATATAAACCAGTAGAATTAAGTTTTCATACGGTTACTTTTTAGTATATGTCGAAATTACCCATACTTTCGGGTAAAAAGGTTGTTAAGGCGCTAAATAAAATTGGCTATTTCGTTGCTAATCAGCGAGGTAGTCATTTTCGTTTACATCATCAAATTAGAAAGTCGACCACAGTTCCAAATCACGTGATTGGCAGGGGACTTTTAAAAAAGATATTACGAGATACTCAATTGTCAACAGATGAATTTATAAAATTACTTAAAAAATAACACACAAAAATTCGGACCCCAAATCCGAATTTTTTGTTTTGGGTTTACCCCGCCTTAGCGGGGGCTTGACTTTTGACCGAGGGGGGGTAAACTAAAAGATGGGAAAGAAATTAATAATTAATAATAAGTAAAAATAAATTCATGGGAAAAGAAGGAGAGCCAAAAAGCAAAACAAGAGAAGAACAAGAACAAGAAAGAATAAAGGAAATACTAGAAGTAGGTAAGAAATTAAGCGTAATTTCAGAAAAAGCCATTAATGCAGGATTAAAACCCGAGAAGTTTTTGGGTATGGAATCCAGGGTTTGTCTTTGTGAAGACCGTTATAATTGTAAGGGACGCGTGTACTCATCTTTTGATGCAAGTAAAGACAAGAAAGAAGGCGGCATCAATTTTTGGAGCAGTATCGATTATTGTAGATTGCCTGAAGAGTTTAAGCATGGCACAACAACCAATTTGAATGAAAAGATTTCTTTGAATAAAAACAAGATAGTTTACTATATAGATGAAGGCAACGCGGGGCAATGGGGAGCAAGACAACAATTTTCTTTTGCAGAAGGCGAGGCAAAAGACGAATCATCTATTTTTGAACATGATTTGTATTCTGATGGTCCAAAAAAATTAAGCTTAGAAGAGGCCGAAAAAAAAGTTCATTTTTTGCTTTCTAGTTTTTTGGTACAAATGAATGATATTGTTCAAAGGGCAAAAAAAGAGCTTGGATAATTTATTTTATTGATTTTTTAAATACCTCCGCAACTGCAGAGGTATTTTTGTTTACAGAATTTTTATTTTAAAATATTTAGCAAACTCTCGCCGGTCATTTCGGGCGGTTTGGGAATTTGCATCAAGTCCAAAATTGTAGGCGCGATATCAGAAGGCATGCCCTGCGGATTTCGATGGTCAATATTTTTATTGGGCTTCAATCCCTTTTTCACCAAATAAAATGGTACGGGATTAGTTGTGTGCTGAGTTTTTGCTCCTCCGCTGAACAATCCAATCATTTGTTCGATGTTTCCGTGGTCTGCGGTAATAATCAAGATGCACTCGTCTTTTTCCGCCAAATCAATAATTGGTTTTAATGCTTTATCAATGTATTCGGCAGCTTCTACGGCTGCTTTTAAATTTCCGGTGTGACCCATTACATCCGCATTAGCAAAATTTGCCACAATTAAATCATATTTTTCTTTTACTCCCCTAACAATTTCCTCGCTGATTTTCTCTGCTTGCATTTCCGGAGCCTCTTCATAACGCAGAACCGTTTTAGAGGGAATTAATTTTCTGGTTTCATTGGCATAGGGTTCTTCCCGGTAGCCATTAAAAAAATAGGTGACATGTCCATATTTTTCTGTTTCCGCAACTTTCAAAACTCTTTTATCATATCGGTCCAGCACCTCGACCAAATTATTTTTAACAGAAAAAGGCGGATAAGCGATTTCAGTCAACAAATCTTCATCGTATTTGGTCATTGTGCAGAAAAGAAGATTACTTAATGGTTTTCTCAAGAATTTGTCAAAATCAAGCTTAATAAATGCTTTGGTAATTTGCCGGGCGCTGTCTTCCCTGAAATTAAAGAAAATTATTGCGTCATTGTCTTTAATCAAACTTATTGGCTCTTGATTTTCATTCACCACCACAATTGGCGGGATATAATCATCGGTGATATCTTTATCATAAAATTCCTGCAATTTACTGATTGGGTCTTGGGTTTTTTCACCGATCCCCTCGGTCATTAATTTGTAAGCAATCTCGGTTTTTTGCCAATCGCGACTTCTGTCCATTGCCAAAGACCTGCCGACAATCGTTGCAACTTTCCATTGCGGATTTGGCAAGTGTTCGATAAGATGAAAAATGATTTTCTTTCCTTCTTTGGGCGGAGCATCTTTCCCGTCAGCAAAGAGATGAAGAAACAATTTTTCGACACTATTCTGTCTAGCCAGGTCTAATAATGCATAAACGTGTTCCAAATAAGAATGGACATTGCCGCTGGAGATTAATCCCATCAGATGCAGCGTGGAATTGTTTTTCTTTGCGTGTTCGATTGTTTTTAAAAATGCCGGGTTATTGAAGAATTTTCCATTGTCAATTTCCGAAGAAATTATTGATAGATATTGATAGACAATCCTTCCCGCGCCAATAATCACATGGCCTACTTCGGAGTTTCCCGCCTCTTTCCAGGGTAGTCCCACTGTGATTCCCGATGGCTGCAGCAAACACCAGGGATATTTTTCTTCCACCTTTTTTATGTTTGGAATTTTTGCATTATAAATTGCATTGGCCTCGCTTGGCGAGCCGTATCCCCAGCCATCCAGAATAGTTAAGACAATTGGTTTCATACTAATATTGTAGCACAAATTGACAGAGAATATTAAGTTTGCTAAGATTAAAAGATAATTAAGTAACTAAATCCGATGTTAATTCGTATCGGAATTGAAAATGAATATGACAATAGAATTTATTCCACTTATCGTGGCAATACTTGCGTTATTCGTTGGGTCAATTTTGGGCTACCTGGCTCGTCAATCAATCGCCAAAAGACAGGCTAATACCGCAGAAGCGAGAATTGAGAAATTAGTCAACGAGGCGAAAGCCCAGGCCCAGGAAATAATTTTAAAAGCGAAAGACAAAGCGGTAAAAGCATTGGACGAAATCAAAAACGAAGAAGCGAGAAGGCAGGGAGAATACAGGAGAATTCAATTGCGACTGGAAAAGAAGGAAGAATCACTCGATATTAAAGAGAAAAAATTAGAACAGACAGAACAGGATTTTCAGGAAAAAGTTGAAAAAGTAAGAAACATCAAAACTGAATTAGAAACATTAAAACAGCAGGAAATCGAAAAATTGGAAACAATATCAAAATTATCCGAAGAAGATGCGAAGCAAGAAATTCTGAAAATGGTTGAGCAGCAGAACAAAGAAGAAATCTTCGCTAGAATTCAGAAATTAGGAAAAGAAGGCAAGGAAGAATTGGAGAAAAAAGCGAACGAGATTATGGTAACTGCCTTGCAAAGATACGCATCCTCGCAAGCAGCAGAGATTACAACCACAACCGTTACTTTGCCCAACGACGAAATTAAGGGCAAAATTATTGGACGCGAAGGAAGGAACATTAAAACATTGGAACGACTCACTGGCGTAGAAGTGATTATTGATGATACGCCGGAAGTCCTGGTAATTTCTGGTTTTGACCCGACGAGAAGACAGATTGCCAAAATGGCTTTGGAAAAATTGATAACAGACGGAAGAATCCAGCCAGCCAAAATTGAGGAAATGGTTGATAAGGCGAAATCAGAAATTGAATTAAAAATCAAAGAAGCAGGAGAAGCAGCAGTGTATGATGTAGGAGTGGTTGGTTTAGATCCGCGTTTGGCGAATTTGCTTGGTCGCCTGACTTTCAGGACCAGTTTTGGACAAAATGTATTATTGCATTCTATAGAAGCCGCGCACTTGGCAGGAATGCTTGCCTCGGAATTGGGCGCAGACGTGAGTGTATGTAAAAAAGCCGCACTTCTTCATGATATTGGCAAGGCAATTGACCACGAGGTTCAGGGTTCGCACGTGGAAATCGGTATCAGAATTCTGGAAAAATTCGGAATGGACAAAAAAATCATTAACGCGATGAAGTCGCACCACGGCGATTATCCGTTCGAGACAATTGAAGCATCAATTGTTCAGGCAGCAGAAGCAATTTCCGCAGCCAGGCCAGGAGCAAGAAAGGAAAATCTGGAGAATTATTTGAAGCGCTTGGAAGAACTGGAAAAAATTGCTTCAAGTTTTGAAGGAGTGGAAAAGGTTTATGCGGTGCAAGCAGGCAGAGAAATCAGAGTGTTTGTTCATCCGGAAAAAATTGATGATTTAGCAGCATACAAATTAGCCAAAGATATTGCTTCAGAGATTGAAAAAGAATTGAAATACCCAGGGGAAATAAAAGTGACCGTGATTCGAGAGACCCGCGTTATTGAATACGCAAGATAAATTTATGGTTACCCTTATTGCTTAGGACAAGAGCGATAGGGAGCGAGATAATAATTTAAATAAAATAAAAACCCGACAGTAATGTCGTGGTTTTTATTTTGAAGCGGGTAAGGGGAGTCGAACCCCTCTCAACAGGTTGGAAACCTGTGATAATACCGATATACGATACCCGCATCGGGGTGCCGAGATTTGAACTCGGACTAAATCTTCCCAAAAGACTCGTGCTACCATTACACCACACCCCGTTGATTTCCAGTATTATTATAATATATTATTATAATCATTGAAAGTCAACCGGGTAGTAGAAACTTTGTTTCACTACCCGGTCAATTTGTGATATAATAAATTTATGAGCTTTAAAACAATTTTGAAAAAACTGGATTTTATGGCTGAATGCCGGAGATATAACCTAGGTTTCTGGCAATGTCCCAATTCCCTGTTTTTAATAATGGGCGCAATCATTATTGTGGCCATGATTCTCAGTTACTTTATCGGTATACGTTTTTTTGAGCCGGAAGTAGTAATTGCCATTGTCAGCATTGTAACAATAATTCTTTTAATTATTGGTCATTCTTTGGTCAACAGCTTTGCCAGGATTGCTGAAGCGAATAGAATGAAAAGCGAGTTTGTGAGCATTGTCTCCCATCAATTAAGAACCCCGTTGTCAAGTTTAAAATGGTCATTAGATTTATTGCGCGGCAAAAGATTGGGTAATCTAAACAGTAAACAGACGGAATACTTTGATGTGATCAAAGACGGAACTGACCGTATGATAAAACTTGTAAATGACTTATTGAATGTGAATAGGATTGACCAGCAAAGATTGGAAATGAGGCCAAAGGATTTTAACTTGGAAGATTTAATTGAACAGATTACAAGGGAGTTATCGCCCATAGCCAACGCGAATAATGTGACGATAAATTACAAAAATTCCAAGAAACTACCCATGGTTTTTGCTGATCCAGACAAAATCCAGATGGTTATACAAAATTTGATTGATAATGCAGTTAAATATTCTAAAAAAGAAGGCGGCGCTATTGATCTTGTTGTTGAAGAAGACAGGAGGAACGCCAAGATGATTAGAATCACAGTCAAGGACAACGGCATTGGTATTCCGGAAATGCTCCAGAAGCAGGTCTTTGGAAAGTTTTTCCGCGGAGACAATCTAATTAAACAAAGGGTCGAGGGGACTGGTTTAGGATTATTTATTGCCAAAGGAATTGTTCATTTGTCCGGCGGACAAATAGATTTTGAATCAAAAGAAAATGTAGGAAGCACATTTTGGTTTACCCTACCCATAGCTAATAATTAATTAATAAATGTATGAAAAAGATTCTTTTTGTTGAAGATGAGCCGAATCTTCAAAAAGCAATTGGTGAAGTTCTAAAACAGGAAGGCTACAGCATTTTCAGCGCACTCGATGGCGTAGAGGGATTGGAATTGGTCCAGAAAGAAAAACCGGATTTAATTCTTTTGGATTTAATCCTTCCCAAAAAAGATGGATTCGAGGTTTTAAAAGACCTGAAAGCCGACGAAAAAACAAAAGATATACCAGTAATCATTCTTACCAATCTTGAGGGCACTGGTGATGTGGAGAAAGCACTGGACTTGGGAGCTACCACGTATCTGGTCAAAGCCAATTATGAGTTGGAAGACATTTTGACAAAAATTAAAGAAATTTTGAAATAAGATTTTAAAATATGCAGGTTTCCAGTCAGCAGCTGAAGGCCTTTCTTTTGGATAAAAAAATCCTTAACAAGGCCCAGCTAGAAAAAGCGGAAGAAAAAAGCGCAAAATCCGAAAAGAATTTGGAAGAGGTTTTATTATCTGAAAAAATAGTTCCAGAAAAAAAACTCATTCAGTTAAAGGCCTATATTTTGGGTATTCCTTTTGTTGACTTAAGAAAGACAGATATTAGCCCAGAGGTTTTGAGAATTATTCCCGAGCCGATTGCCAGAGAAAATAATATTGTAGCAATCAGTAGAAGCGGGAACAACCTTGAGGTAGCCATGCTTGACCCAACCGATTTGCAAACAATCGATTTCATCAGGAAAAAAACAGGATTGAAAATCAGACCAAGATTAACTTCTCCTGAAAGCATTAAGGCAGTATTGCAAAAATACCAACAAAGCCTGGAAGCTGAATTTGGGGAAATCATTAAAGTTGAATCGCAAAAACCAGACCTAACAGAAGAAAAAGATAAGGATTTAAAAAAAATAGCCGAAGAACTTCCGATTATCAAAATTGTTGACACATTGATAAAGCACGCAATTTTACAAAGAGCTTCAGACATACACATTGAACCAGCGGAAAATGAGGTAGTGGTTAGATACAGAATTGATGGGATTTTGCGCGACGCCATGATTTTACCAAGCCGCATCCATTTAGGAATTGTTGCTAGAATCAAGGTTTTGTCCAACTTAAAATTAGATGAACACCGTCTTCCCCAGGATGGAAGGTTTAAAATTCAGGCCGAAGGCCAGAAAATATCTTTCAGAATTTCGGTTTTGCCAACTTTCTACGGCGAGAAAATTGTGATGAGATTGCTTATTGAGGGTGGTAAAAAATTTACCCTTGAAGGACTGGGCTTTTGGGGAGAAAATCTGGAAAAAATTCATCGAGCGATTAAAAAACCATACGGAATGATTTTAGCTACCGGTCCAACAGGGTGCGGAAAAACAACTACTCTTTACACGATTTTGGAGATGCTTAATCAGCCGGGGGTGAATATTTGCACAGTTGAGGATCCGATTGAATATCAGGTTCCCAGAGTCAATCAGACCCAGGTAAAGCCGCAGATTGGCCTCACTTTTGCTTCCGGCCTCCGAGCTTTATTGCGTCAAGATCCGAACATTATTATGGTCGGAGAAATCAGAGACAATGAAACAGCGGACTTGGCAATAAATGCTGCCTTGACCGGTCATCTGGTTTTGTCTACATTGCATACCAACTCGGCTGCCGGTGCGTTTCCGCGCCTGCTGGAAATGAACGTTGAGCCATTTTTGATTGCTTCAACTGTAAATGTGGTAATGGCGCAAAGATTAACCAGAAAATTGTGTCCGGAAGTCCGAGAAAAATACAATTTGACCAAAGCCCAGATTGAGGAATTAAAAAAGGATATTGATATGGATGGTTTGTTGGAAGTTTTGAAAAGAGAAAAAGTTGTTGCGCCAAGTGTCAAATGGGAAGCTATTGATTTTTACAAACCAAAGCCCAGCAAGGATTGTCCAGACGGATACAAAGACAGGGTCGGCATCAGAGAGGCGCTGGAAGTAAGCGATGCCATCAAGGAAATGATTATGAAGAGAGCTAACAGCGATGAAATTGAGGCGCAGGCACGAAAAGAAGGAATGTTAACCATGTTGGAGGATGGTTTTGCAAAAGCAATCCAGGGTCTAACTACATTAGAAGAAATTTTGCGCGTGACCAGAGAATGAAATTAATATGTCGAAATTTTATTATTTTGCCAAATCACACGCGGGGAAAGATGAGACAGGAATTTTAGAGGCCAAAGACGAACAAGATTTGGCTCGGATTCTTCGAGAAAAGAATCTGATTTTGGTCTCAAGCAAAATTCTGGAAGAGGAAAAAATCAGAAAAAACCCTTTAATCAACGGATTAAAGGGGATTTTAAATCGCATTTCCCTGGTGGAGAAATTAATGTTCACCAGAAATTTGGCAGTAGTGGTTAGTGCGGGATTTTCCTTGCATCGCGGTTTGGAAATGTTGGTGAAACAGACGGAAAATTCGGGATTTAAAAGAATTATTGCTGATTTAGTTGAACGGATTAAGCGTGGCGAGGCATTTGCCGACAGTTTGACCGTACATCACAAGGTTTTTGACAATTTTTTTGTGAGCATGGTAAGAGTTGGCGAAAAAGGAGGGACGTTGGAAGAGGTTTTGAAAATTCTTAGCCAGCATCTTAAAAAAGAGCATGAATTTCGCTCAAAGGTAATTGGCGCAATGGTTTATCCAGCCGTGATTTTGGTTGCGATGGCCGGAGTTGGGATTTTAATGATGCTCGTGGTGATGCCGAAACTAACCGCAATGTTTGAAGAATTGAATGTAAATCTGCCAATTACTACTCAGATTTTAATTATTGTGAGCAAGTTTTTAAGCAAGTATTCCTATATCGGCGCAATTATTTTGTTGGGAGCGATTATTGCTTTAATTAAATCCGTGAGAACACAAAAAGGGAAACAAGTCATAAGCTGGATAACCATAAAAATTCCCTTTTTCAATAAAATTGTTAAAAAAATAAACTGCGCCAGATTTGCCAGGAGTTTTTATTCTTTAATGAAGAGCGGAGTTTCAATTGTGGAATCATTGAATATTTCCGCACAAACCCTCGGCAATTTTTTCTATTCCAAGGCATTGGTCGACATTGGAACAGGAGTCAAAGAGGGGAAAAAACTTCAGGAGTTATTGGAAAAATACAATGATTTGTTTCCGGTTCTTGTTGGGCAAATGGTGGGCGTTGGCGAGGAAACCGGAGAGCTTTCGGAAATTATGGAAAAATTGGCTGATTTTTACGAAGAAGAAGTAACCAATATTACTGACAATCTGACCTCGATTATCGAGCCAGTTTTAATGATTGTATTGGGCGCGATTGTGGCATTTTTTGCCATTTCCATGATTCAACCAATGTATTCGATGATGGAAGGATTATGAGACGAGGATTCACATTAATAGAATTTCTGATTGTTATTGGGATTTTGGGAGCGATTATTGTTTTGTCGGTCAGCGCATTTTCTTTTTTAATCAAAAAAACCGACTTGGATTCCAGTATTAATAATATCATCAGTATTGTCAATCTTGCCAAAAACAAAACATTGGCATCCGAAGGAGCAAAGCAATACGGCGTTTATTTTGACGCAATAATCAATCCCAATAAATACGTTTTGTTTCAAGGCTCAAGCTATGCCTTAAGAGATATTTCTTTAGACGAAATCCATAATCTTCCTGCCGCAGTCAAAATTTCCAGTATTTCTTTTGGCGGGCTGGGAAACGAAATAGTTTTTGACCGCCTTACTGGAACCACCGGGAATTCTGGAACCTTAGTTATTAATTCTTTAAAAACCAACGATTCAAAAATTATTTATGTTTATCCGTCTGGAGTGACCAGTTTCAACCCAGAATCTGTTTCTGGGACTGGCCGGATTTCTGATTCGCGGCATATACATTTTAATTTGGGATGGAGCATTGCTGGCGCAACAGCGCTTAAGTTTGATTTTATAAATTCAGGACAGATAAAACAAGTTGCTATAGCTGACTATTTTTCCCTGGATGGTTTTAATTGGGAGGGCGAATTCACAATAAATGGTAATATCCAGAGATTTAGAATTCATATCCATCAATTAAATCCAACAACCAATCTTTGTATTCATAGAGATAGAGACCAGGGAAGAAACAATGAAGAGGTCTATATTTACATAGTTCAGGGCGGAATTGAAAAAGAAATTGTCCATTACGACAATGACCAGTCCGCCACTGCGTATAAAGGAAATTATGTTTGGGAGCAGATGGAAATACAATAAAGCCTTTACGATTGTGGAAATTTTAGTGGTAATTGCCATTGCGATAATTGCTTTTACCGCTATGTTGGGTTTTTTCGCTTTGGATGCAAGAGTTTCTGAAAGAAACAGGTCGCGTCTCTCCGCGCTTTCTTTGGCCGAAGAAGCAATGGAAGCAGTGCGTTATTTCCGGGATAATAATTCTTGGTCAGCTGGTTTGGGGAGCTTGGCAATAGGGATGGATTATCACCCCGTTATCAGTGGTTCTTCTTGGAATGTTGTTTCTGGAAACGAAAATATCAATAAATTTAACAGGAAAATTGTGGTTAATCCTGTTTCTCGGAATGCCAATGATAATATTGAAGACATTTACAATCCAGTTAACAATGATGCGGATACAAAAAAAGTAATTGTTACTATCAGCTGGACCGACAGATTTGGCTTAATAAGTGAAACTTTAACTGCCTATTTAACAAATTGGAAATGAATAAAGGATTCACATTAATTGAACTTTTAATATACCTTGGTATTTTTGTGGTTTTAATAACTGCAATTACTCTTTTTGCAATTGTTTTTATCAAGGCGATTCATAAAAGTCAGATTAAAAACGAAGTAGCTTTTGGCGCTTTTTCCGCAATGAAAGCAATGCTTTTTGAAATCAAAATGGCGAGGTCAGTTTATAATCCCAGCAGTGTTTTTAATTCACATCCGGGGCAATTGAGTCTGGCAACATCGGAAAACCCGCCAAATAACGAAACCTTAACCTATGTTGACATTTATGTTGACGGCGACAACAGACTATATCTAAAAAAAGAAAATCAACAGCCGCAGGTATTGATTTCAGAAAATTTAAGAGTGGCAAATTTGGATTTCGGATATCTGGCATCGTCTTCGGAGTCAATAAAGATTGACTTGACTATTGTTTATGATTCTTTTAACCCCGAATACCAATATTCTTATAATTTAAGCTCCTCTGCGAGCATTAGAAAATAATAATATGAAAAAAGTAATGTCTGCCAATAGACGGGGATTCGCAGCAATTTTTGCAACAACCATAATTTTGATTGCTTCGGCGATAATTATTTCAAGTGCAAGTTTTATTGCTTTCAACAGTTTAAAATCAGCGAGGAACAGTATTTATTCTATACAGGCCTACTATACTGCTGAATCCGGAGTTGAAGATTCGCTTTTAAGATTAAGCAAGGGTATGAATTTGTTACTCGACAACACTTTAACAGCGGGCGGCGGAAGTGCTACAATAAAGATATCAGAACCCATCGGCGGATCCAGAACAATAACTGTTTTGGGCGACAAAACAAGCAGAATGAGAAAGATAAGGGCGGTTTACGCAATAAATTCACAGGGAGTTTCTTTTCATTATGGCGTTCAGGTTGGAGATGGTGGAATTCAAATGAACAATAATTCCAGAATCAAGGGCAATGTTTTTTCCAACGGGAGCATCATTGGTTCGAGTCAGAAAACCTATATTGACAACAGCATTATTGTAGCCAAAAACGGAAACAAAATACAGGATATGTGGATTGGTCAGAATGCCTTGGCTTATTCTTGTGAGTCATCATCAATTAACGGAAATCTGACTTATGTTGATGGTGGAACAAATACTTGTTCAGTAAGCGGAACAACCAGCACTCAATCTCGAGAAATTCCACCAGGCACCATGCCTATTTCCCAAAGCCAGATTGAGACCTGGAAACAGGAGGCAGCGAACGGAGGGGTTGTTTCTAGTGATATTATTTATGATGGTCAATCAGTTTCCCTGGGGCCAATACAGATCGGGACTACGAGCCAACCAAAGAATATGACCATTACCAATAATGCCAAAGTAAAAATCAAAGGAACGATTTACGTCACAGGCAATATTACTTTTGATAATAATGCGGTTGTAGAACTAGACAATAGTGTTTATGGACCATTAAGCGGAGTGGTTATTGCTGATGGTAAAATTATTGTAGGCAATAACGCAATTTTAAGAGGATCCGGAGAAACAGGAAGCTACATTTTAATTCTTTCCACCAATAATTCTTTAAATCCAGTTAGCCCGGCAATTTCAGTAAGCAACAATGCTGTGGGAGCAATTTTTTACGCTAATTCGGGAATGATTGCTTTGGGCAACAATATGAAAGTCAGAGAAGTAACGGGTTATAAAATATTGTTAAACAATAATTCTCTGGTGGAATATGAAAGCGGACTGGAAAACGCTGTTTTCTCATCCGGACCTGGGGGTTCCGGAGAACTGATGGAGTGGGAAGAAATAGAATAAATATATGCGTATCAAAGATTTAATCTTTTCCAATTTTTATAAAAAACCCCAGGCCTTCGGCCTGGATATTTCTGACGCCTCGATTAAAATTGCCCAGTTGAAAAGAAAAGGCGATGGTTTTAAATTGAGAAGCTACAATCGCGTTAGTGTTCCTGCGGGGATAATGAAAGAAGGAGAAATTCTAAAAGACAAAGAATTGGTTGATTTAGTCAAAAAAGCATTTAATGAAGTTTGTGGGAAAAAAATAAAGACCCATTATGCTGTTTGTTCGCTTCCCGAACAGCATAGTTTTATTAAAATTATCCAAATGCCAAAAATGGATTTTAAGGATTTGCAGCGCGCGATTAAATGGGAATCGGAATCCAATATTCCTTTCTCGACGGATGAGGTGTGTCTCGACTGGCAGATAATTAAGCCGGTTAAAGACCACCTGGACCATTTTGATATCTTGATAAATGCGGTTCCAAAAACTCTTATTAATAAATATCTCGAGGTTCTTCATTCTGCGGGGATTGAACCTGTTGTTTTTGAAACCGAATCCCTGGCCACAATCAGAAGTTTGATAAAAGAAGAATATTCTCTTAAGCCGGTTTTAATTATGGATCTCGGTTTTAACCGGACTAGTTTTGTTATTTTTTCCGGTTACAGCATCAGATTTACCAGCAGTATTGCAGTTTCCAATTATCAGATGATTAGCGAGATTTCTGATAGATTGAGGATAGAATGGGATGATGCCGAAACATTAAAATTCAAAGTTGGTCTCAACAAGGAAAAAGATAATGGGAAAATGTTTAATATTCTTCTTCCGTTCTTAACAAAACTCACTGACCAGATAAAAGAGTGTGTTTCTTATCACAATCAACACGTTGAACATGAACATGGGTGTGTGGGCGGAATTTCTAAAATAATTCTTTGCGGCGGAGGAGCAAATCTCGAGGGGCTGGTTGACTATCTCGCTTCATGGTTGAATATTCCCGTAGTTTTGGGCAATCCTTGGATAAATATTATTCCGTTTAAAAACAAAGACAGAGACATTAAAGATGTGCCGGATATTTATTATGGAGAGTCGCTGAGCTATGCCACTGTTCTTGGTTCGGCTCTTAGGGGAACAAATTTTCAAAATTTTCAAAAATATGTTAGTGATAAATCTTCTACCAATTGAACAGAAAAAAAGATTAAAAATACATTTTATCTATTGCAATGTTGTCGGGTCGGGACTTTTTCTGGCTCTTCTGATTCTGGTTTTAATTGTGTTTTTGGCTGGATTTTTGGCGTTTTTGGATTTAAAATTTTATTTTATTGGCAAAGAAATCATTAGTGAACAGAACAGAATTAGCCAAATTGAGACAATCAATGGTATTGAAAAAAAAGTTAGAAACCTTAATGTCGAAATCAATAATCTGGATAAAATTCAGCAGAACCAAAGTAGATATTATCAGGTTTTGTCTCAGATATCAGAGAATTTGTTATCGAAAGTGAGGGTTGATAGTTTAGAGATAGACAGAGGCACCCAAAAAATTACCATAACCGGTTTCTCCTCCACGAGAGAAAATCTGCTGGCAATCAAAGATATTTTGAAAAATTCTCCTCAATACTATAAAGATGTTGATTTCCCGCTTTCGAACCTAACCAATCCAAAAAATATTAATTTTAGATTCAGCTTTATCTATAATGGACAATAATCAAAAAATTTATTTGGCGGGAGGCATTATTTTGGTATTCATCATTCTGGCTGTATGTTTTTTGATTGTGCCTTTGATTGGCGAAATTAAGGATTCTTCGACCATAGCAAAGGAAGAAAATAGCGAATTGCAGACACTAAAGAATACTGATAGAAATTATATAAAGAAATTGGAATCAGATTATACAAATGCCAGAGACAATATATCGCTGTTTAAAATCAATTTAAATGAAAAGCAGATAATCGATTTTATTGTGGACCTCGAGAAGGCAGCCGATAGGAGCTCAAATTATTTAGAAATAAAATCAGCCGAGTTTCCAGGATTCAATCTCGCCATTGCCGGAAATTTTCAGAACTTGATGAAGTTTTTGGGATGGATTGAAAATAGTACCTATTTAATCAGTATAGAATCAGTAAATATCAGGCAATTAATCGATTCTCCGGGAGACCTGAGGACTATTTTAGAGATAAAACTTCCAACCAATAAATTAGAATCGCAAAATGAATCTACAAAAAATAAATAAAAAAATACAGGAAGTTATCAAAAAGCAGTGGAGGAACTGGACAATTTTGGCAATTTTTGGTATGATTATATATCTCGGGTCTATATTCTACCAATACATTTATAAGCCGTTCTATGGCGCAAAAGAGATTATTTCACAGAAGATAGAAATCAAAGAGAGCGTTTATCAACGGGTGATGGATGCGTATTTTCAAGAAGGAAAAAATATTAATGAGACATTTAATAAAATCTATATAGATATATTTAAGTAAAATCATGAAAAAATATTTATTTTTTGTTTTAATAATTTTATTTTTAGTTGTGCCATTTATTGTATTTGCCGCAGAATGGAAATGGGGCGACCCATTGGTGATTTGTGGACGAGAGGGAACAAATCCTTGCACTCTTTGCGATATTTTTAGATTGGCAAAGATTATAGTTCAGTTTATTACTACTGGTTTGTTTGTTATTGCCCCGATTTTTATTGTCATGGGCGGAATCAGGATTTTGATTGGCGGCGCAAAGCCGGACGAGGTTCAATCAGGCAAGAAAATGATTACGAATGCGATTATTGGAATTGTTATTGCTCTGCTTGCCTGGGTTGTTTTAAATATGATATTTAACGAATTGGCAAAACCCCCTGGTCAGGCAGGTATTCCTTGGCCGTGGAATAAAATTACTTGTGTTGGTGGAGGAGTGGTCGAAAGCACAACCCTTACTTACTGCCATATCCAATATCGCAATCAAAATGATGTTATGGCGCAGAAATACGAAAACAACACAGCGTGTTCTCAGGGCTGTGCCAAACGTTGTAGCGACTTAAAAGACTTATGCGAAGACTGGTGTTGCCTTGATAGAGATTTAAATGGCAAAGACGATGTATGCAAGCCCGTAAGCGAACAGCAATGGTGCAAAAGAACTCCGCCATCCGGATCAGATAAATGGATACTGACCAGCTATATTCAGAATCCGAATGGTCAAAAAGGGGATGCATCTACGGCACTAACCGATTTTCTCAATTGTATATACAAAAAAATATCCAATCTGCAAATTAATGCGATATCATCAAATGATATTTGCAATAGACCCACTTGTAATCCAGCAAAAGAGAATTGCGGCCACGCTATTAATTCTTGTCATTTTGGCGGGACTAGATGTAAAGGCTCTTCATGGGCTGTTGATTTCAACATCAATGTTACTTGCAGCAATATAGCGGACGCAGCAAAAGCATGTGATTCGAGTGCCTGGATTCTTTGGGAGTCAGATCATACTCACGTAAGTATAAGTGGCAGGACGTGCGGTTGTGCCGAATCACAAGGAACTTCTATTGAGTGCAAAGGACATTAAACTTATGTCGCGAGAAATGTTTTTACAAGAAGAAGGAGGGCGAAAAAGATTAGATGAGGGCGTAGACGATAAAGAAGTAGAACAAGAGATTTTAGCAGCCATTAAGCATAGCGAGCATATTGGAGTCGAAGAAGAACTTAAGGGTAAAACTGAGAGAGAAAATGTTGAATCACAAGTTATTAAAAAGCCGAGGGGGAAAAACGGATTAACGCAAAAATTAGGGATTGCAGAGGCGCTTAAAACCAAAACTATTATTCCAAATAAACGCGGAACCAGTGACGCGCCTCCAATAGATGATTCTTTAAAAAAAATAGCTCAAGAAGTAGTGGGTGATTCAAAGCCAGAAAAAGAAAAAGGAAATGATTATGAATATGAGTGGGAAAGACAAGTTGATATTTGGGTTGAAGAAAAAATTTGGGAGGAGATGAGGAAAAAGGGAATAGTAAAGCGAGAAATTGCTGAACAAAATATAAGCGGTAAAATAAGAAGAGTTTTACAGCATATTTTAAAAGATTTTGCGGTTCATGGGGTAGGAGAAGGAGCAGATCATACAGATTTAGACGGAATGGTGTGTCTTGGGTTAATGGAATTAGTCGGTTGGAAAATAAAAGAACAAGGAAAGGGTAAAAATGTTTCATTTATTGACCATAGGGAACGTTTAGATAGAACCGTTCATTTGGACGTTGGTCAGTATGACGGAGTAGCGTTTTTGCAGAAAACAGATGAGGGTTTGCAAGAATTAAGTTTTTCAGACGAAGAAGGATTAAAAAAGAGGAAAAAAGATAAACCTCTTACCTTTTTTAGAAACTTGGGTTTAATTATAGATCATCATCCCGAAGGAGCGCCATCGGCATCGAGCATGTTATCAAGATTGCTTTACAGGTTGAGATTATTTGAAGGATATAGCAAAGAGGACATTAAAAAAATTGGAAACATGGTTAGATTTGTTGATTTGATTGACAGCAACGGTTTTCAAGAAATTGGTAAACCGGAAAACTGGAGTAAATCCGATAGAACGATATTGGGCCTATACAGGTTTATGAGCTTTCCTAATTTGCAGAAATTCTTTAGAGAAGACGGAGATTTTTATAGACCCCTGACAGATGAGCAATTAAGAAAATATGGATTGATTTATAGAGGGAAAGAAGGAAAGAGTACTAATTATCAAGAAAGGCAAAGAAAGATAATAGATAGCTCGAATCAAAAACTAGAAGAGTTGAAAAAAAATCAATTTATTATTGATACGAAATTCGGGAAAATGATTATTGATATTAATGGTAAATTAATTGGGAGTGCGGCAGCAGCGCAGTCAATTGGTGCCGGGTATCTGAAATGGTCCGCAGAAAGCAAGTCTTTTTTTATGTTTTCTAATCAAGAATTAGATAAAAGTTTATTTGACAGGGGCGTTAGAGTCAGAAAACGTGTCTGGTTAATACCTAAGACCGAAAACGGCGCAGGAATGGATTTGAGTAAAATAATTGAAAAAATTGAAGGGAAAGTTGTGTCGGGAAGTGAGTTGGAAAAATATTTAAATTCAGAAAGGGGAAAATAGTTTTGCCCCCATAGCTCAATGGATAGAGCAGTGCTCTTCTAAGGCATTGATGTGGGTTCGATTCCTACTGGGGGTATTGCATGCGAAGAGACAAAATATTTCTTTTTTTAATTATAATACTGATTGGAATCAGTTTTTTTGTATTTGATTTGTCCCGATATAATCGGGATGATTTTTTCTTTGAAAAAATCATTCCGCAACAACCAATATGCAGCAAGGGAATTTATATCACATTTCGCACTGCTGGCAGTGAAAGGATAAATGAAATTTTGGATTTAATCAAAAACACAGAATTAAATACCGTGGTAATTGATGTTAAAGATTTTACCGGACATATTGGATTTTATACCCAAAGCGAATTGCTTCATCAAATTGGCTCGGAGAGAAATTATGTTTCTGATATGGAGGGATTAGTCGAAAGATTTCACAAGCAGGGGATTTATACCATCGCCAGAATTGCGGTTTTTCAGGACGATTATTTATCGCGCAAAAGAACGGATTTGGCTTTAAAAAGGCCGAATGGAAATTTGTGGCTGGACAATAAGAGCTTAGGATGGCTTGACCCCATTTCTCAAGAAGCTTGGGACTATAATCTTGAAGTAGCCAAAGAAGCAGTTAAAGCTGGATTTGATGAAATAAATCTTGATTATATTCGCTTTCCTTCTGATGGCGATATTGGTAGTATTGTTTATCCTTTTTGGAATTATGAAACTCCAAAAAAAGAAATTATCCGCCAATTTTTTGAATATTTTAGTCAAAGAATAAAACCCTCGGGGGTCTACTTATCCGCTGATTTGTTCGGTTTAACCTTGACCAGTCCCAATGATTTAAATATTGGTCAATGGCTAGAGGACGCTGCATTGTATTTTGATTATATTTGCCCAATGGTTTACCCCTCGCATTATCCGCCAACATTTTTGGGTTTTGAAAATCCAGCTCAATATCCATATGAGGTGATTTATGATGCGCTTAAAATTGGGAACGAAAGATTGGCGAGTATTTCTTCAGGGGCGAAATTAAGGCCATGGCTTCAGGATTTTGATTTAGGCGCGATTTATGATGCGAATATGATTAATTTGGAGAAAAAAGCTGTTTACGATGCCAATGCTTTTGGCTGGCTCTTATGGAATCCGAAAAATGTTTATACGGAAGAAGGTTTAGAAAATGAATAAATCTTGATTCCGGAGAGAAATTGTAGTATTATAAAAAAATAATGGTGCCCATAGCTTAATGGTTAAAGTTCTGGTTTGTGGAACCAGCCATACGGGTTCGAATCCCGTTGGGCACCCAAAATACTTGACAAAGATAATCGTCTATGCTAAACTGATAATAGTATAAAAACTGTTATCAGTTTTTGTATGAAATCAAAAGAAGGAGGATTAAGATGGGAAAAACTCAGAGACAGAGAGTAGAAGATAAAAAGATGGTTAAAAAAATTATCAGATTAGTAGAGAGAGATGAGGCGGATTGCGACTATGATCTTTTTATGACTTTTATGGGAGCCAGTATCGATTATAAGGATCTACATGTTGTTGTTAGCATTTTTGGTATCAGTATAAATCTGGTAAATATTCATTCTTCTTTGGGCATGAGGATAAAGTTGATGAGAGAGCTGGTAGGGTCATACGACAGAAAGAGACAGAGACACGATGATACCCAAAAGGAGAAAGGTATTAGCGCCCTAAAGAACATTGGAGGTATTTAAAGAGAACGAATTAAGGGGTGGTTTTTTCGGAACCCACCCCTCTTTTTTTATTGTCAATTTTTGTCATTTTCTTGACTTTTAATTATCATTGATTTAAGATGGATATTTAGTGAGCCAAATCAAATTTTAGGAGGGTTTGGCTTATTCACTCTTAAAAAGGAGGACGGAAAAATGCAACTAGAGGTTTTAATCGGAAAAGATTTACGAGAATTTGAAGTCGTAGAATTTACCGAGGTGTATCGTGTCGACGACGATGGCCGCAAAACAAAATCTGTCGGTTTTTTCCGGAACGAGACAATTGCCAAGGCCTTTGCTCAAAGTCAGGTTGATAAAAATTGGCATCAAACAGGAAGGGTGTTTGTTCTTACGGATGGTAAAACCGGGTTTATTCTTAAGGAGGTTCCGATAACGATTCTTGACGATGAACAAGCCACACTTGAAATTCGGAACAAAGCCCTGTCTAAACTCACCCCCGAAGAAAGAATAATTCTCGGGATCGGGATATAAAAGGAACAAAGAGCAAAAAAGATTGTCTCAAAAGCCCATTTTTCTATATAGATATAGGAATATGGGCTATTTTTTTTATTTAATATATTAAACAGGTTCTAATCCGTTCCCCATCCTTCGTTAAAACTACGGAGGGCAGGCATTCGTCCACCTCAGCAAAATCGCTTTTAATTAAGGCGATTTTTTGATAGAATAAAGGTATATGGGAATAGAATCGTTTGGAGAAAACAGAATAGAAGAACAACTTGAAAAACGAACAGAGAGTCAAAAGAAATTTTTACTGGAAGCACAAAAATCAGGATTGCCTTTTATTTTAACTGGCGGATGGGCAGCAAAAATAGAAGAAGTATTTGAAGACAAATATAACCCTAGAGATATAGACATGTTTTCAAAAACAGAGGACTGGACAAAATGGGAAGAATTTCTTAAATCTTCCGGCTTTGAAATAGAAGATATAAAAGATTTATCAAAAAAAGTATGTCGGCGCGAAAACATTGCTGTTGATATGCATTTTCTGGAAGAACAAGAAAAACACTATACTGAAACAGCGCTACATGGTACTTTCTTTTATCCGAAAGAAGGTTTTAAAACGCAACAATGGGAAGGAGGAAATGTTATCGTTTCTACGCCAGAACTGATGTATATTTTAGAAAAAGGAGGACCAAAAAGAGAGGGCAAGCAAGAAAGGCTTGAGGCAATGGAAAAGCAAATTGATTATAAAAAACTAGATTCCATCTCAAAAGATTTTAAATATGTTCCCAATGTCCAAGAAGAGAAAGAAGCGTAATTCAAAAAGGTCCACTCTTTTTATCTCATAATAACGCCAAACAGGTTCTAATCCAACCCAGTCGCCGACTCAATTTTTACTTGACAAATGCTTAATAATAAGATAGACTGGAATAGTTAGTAAGTTTTCTTATTTTTTTTCCTCTTGCATAAGTTAGTTTGTAAGTCGGGATAAGTGAATAAGAGAGGTCGGCTTACTTCTAATAATTAATTTATGTAAGCAGAAAATTATGGCAAAAAAATTATATGTTGGCGGTTTATCTTACAGTACTACCGGAGATG
>Ga0315279_10002189_pt1 | contig 30136 bp, 43 predicted proteins | sample YL17G06_20_MG_FD_203694 | JGI IMG/M metagenome (GOLD analysis project Ga0315279, IMG submission 203694) | Sediment microbial communities from Yellowstone Lake, YNP, Wyoming, USA - YL17G06_20 | ecosystem: Environmental > Aquatic > Freshwater > Lake > Sediment | place: USA: Wyoming | collected...
TGGTCAAAGCATTGAGATTAAAGAAGGAACAGAACTCAATCACGGATTACATGAAGATTCCGATTCCATTGTCGTGCCAAATGGTATTCGAGCGATTATCGTCAGTTTAGCTCATTTGAAAGATGGAAGTGTCGAAATTTCTGTGCCCGGTCATGAAGATTGGTCTCCGTTGTTTTGGCACCAACCAGAAGTTATTAAGCCTCCTTTAGGTTCTTGACCCGCGCGGTATAATACAGTGATTCTATGGTAGCACCCGCTAAAGAAGCAAAATTTGATACTTCGGCCCGACCATCTCCCGCAGGAGAACAGAAATTTTATTCCATGGAAGAGCAATTGATTTTGGCGAGAATGGAAATGCTCATGAACGCTAAACCGTTCCATTATTTGGATATAGATACATTAATTCCTCAGGCCGATAAACTGAAAAAGAAAGCAATAGTCCTGGCACTGAATACATTGGTTACCGATATCCGTCTGAAGAAGAAAGAAGGAAGTGCGTTGTTAGAGTACCAGGATATTCATTTCGATGAACCGGATCATGCCTGGCTTCGAGAATTACATCCGGGAGTGAACGTGAACGGATGGCGCGTGTTTATGGTTCTTATGGATCCGCTGAGGTATGGACAAAATCTTAATCGTCCTGAACAGCAGGTGCGCGGAACCATCACCCGCCGATCCGCGAAATCCTGACGCATATTATCGGGGACGCGCCTGGACAATAAAAATATTGCCATTTGGTTGAATTAAAAGCTCTATATCCTGATAAGTTTTGAACAGTTCCTCAATCCTTTTTACCATCCCCACAACCTCGAGGATAGTTTGTTCCGATATGGTCTGTTGGACCTGCCCGACCGACTGAATTTCTATAGCATTGGTTCGTCTATCGACGATAATTTTGAGATAATCGCGTGCTGTTCTGGATACGATACCTTCAGGTGACCCCGCTGTTAATTCAATAACGATGGTATTTCTATACGTAAAAACGACCGCTCCCAGTGATCCTGATTTGACGGGAATAAATTCATGTACTCCGACGCCGACAGTAATTTCAGAGGGAAGTTGTCCCGCTTTGAGCATGTCAATAATGCTTGCAGGAGTAAAGTAGCTTGCTATTGTGGTGCGAATTGCTTCTGGAACTTTGCTTGTCGGTACATCCATCACCGATTGGTACAATCCGGCCCTCGATTGTCCGGCGCCGTCTTCACTGCCGGTCGAACGGATCCCGTAGGAGGAAAATCCATAGTGTGCAAGCGTATGCATTATATGATTTTCAAGAGATTTCGGAAGCGGGGTAGAAAGAATTTTCTTTTGAATTATTGAGGTAATTTTTGTCAGTTGTTCCTGATGCTGAAAGTTCTCTTTGTCCAACATGGCGATAAATTGGCCAACTCCGATTTCTCGCAGGTAGCGCTTGATGGCTTCTGAACTTATAGCGAAGCCATCAGGTGTAGGGAGGCCGATGGCGGCCATCATCGCAAGACGCGCCATTTTGAGCCCGGCTTCACCTTTGGATAACCGTTGCACGTCGGAAAGCGGAATGATCGCGTTGTAATACGGATCCAGTGCTTCGACCGTCCCTTTTCCGTCTTTCCCGCGGAAAATTTTTACTTCGAGGCCGTCCGGATAGTCTTTTTCTCCGACAAACAGCACGCTGTGCCCGGCTTCAGCTAGGACTTTGACTGCGTGACCCGTGGTAATTTCTCCCCAACAGAGTGCAACGAGTCGGCGTATCCCGGGAACCTGCGTGACTTGGGTAAAGATATCTGTGGTCCGCTCGCGGTAGGTTTCTGGTGTGAAGTAAACGATTGCGTCCGGACCGCGGATTTTTCGAACGTCTCCAGTATGAGTTATACGGATGACCGGCGCAGTAATTATTTCGTCTGGTTTCAGGTGCAGAAGATCCATATCGTCTTCGGGTTCCCACGGTGCAATCTCCCGTATATAGACGCCGTCTTCTTGCACCATAAATTCGATTCTGGCGAGTGGGCGTTGGGAAAAAACCTTTTCCGCTTCGCGTGCAACTACGAGTATTTGATCATCGGTCAGTGCCTGTTCCGTCTCAAACCGGGCAGGTATGGGGAAGTGTGCGTCGTAGGTGCTTCCGGAGAGTGGTACGGTCGTCTCATTTTTTATTGCAATAGTTTTGTCATAAATTATTCCTCGTTTAGGGTCAACAAGGTAGATATCGCTTGGATAGCTTTTAACTGCCTCGTCAGCGCCGAATGTTGCGATAATTTTCATTTGATGTTCACGGCCGGGCTCCGGGTGGAGGACAACGACGCCTCCGGGCCAAGGCAATGTTTCATTTTCGTATAGCGGTATGCCGCCGTACGTCAGCCGGGGATCCGTGGCTTTTAAGAATGGGTGAAGGATAAGAGCAATGTCTGCATTTTGATGAGCGTTATAGTTATGTTCGATGACAAACTGATAGAATGTTTCGACGGTACGGACGTACTCGTCTTTATCATATATCCCGGCCGTACGTGGTCCATTCGGGTTGTCTATGCCGGGTACATAGAATGCCCGACCGATATATGCACCGCGTGAAGGATTTTTTGTACGGATTTCATCAAAAACGCGGCCGATGGAGTTCTGAAGTTCGGGCGTCATCGCGCCGTGTTCTAGATAGGTTTCAAACGCAGCATGTCCCAGAACCATCATGGGTGACGGCGCTTTCAGATGATATGAGAATAATTCTTTAAACCCCTGGATTCTAGACGCCGGACTTTCATACTGTTCGATCGGAACGACAAACGGATCCATTTGAGGCCGCAATTCTGATTCAGGATTAAGCTCGAGTCCTCTCATAGATAAATGAGTGCCGTATTATAGCATTTGCGGGGAATAAATCCATTTGCAAAGCCTTAAATGCTGTGATAGGATGAATGCTGTTCTGTCAATGAGAAATTATGTATGGCATTTGCAGCAAAACAAGAAGCACCCGTTGGTCTGCCAACTGTCCCCGATGATGACAATCTTCATTTAAGAAAAAATGCGGAGCGTATACTTCATTCCACTCACCGGCTTGATCGCAAGTTAGATCCACGGTTATTACCTATTGCAGGGCTTCGGTCTGCCATTTTGACGGAGCAAGAGGTAACAAAAGAGGTAACATTTCGGGAGGTACTAAATCCCATCTATCGGCCGGTTGTAATTTTTGATTTAGATGATATTGTTTGGCCTCACGCCCCTGATTTACTCAGGGCGATTTCCCATGTGACGGGAGTTGGGGCTACTGATGAAGATTTACAAACATATGGTCATACGCGCAGGATTCCACAATGGCAGACGCCGGGAATTGATGCGATACAAGATGAGATTCAGGCCAACCGTCATCCGGACGTCAATCCGTTTGTCAACAGAGCGTACCAGCGGGCAGTGGAAACAATACACGCAGTACATGCCATGGGGCATCTCTATACATATTTCACCGGACGAATGTCAGAAATGTTTGCTACCACGAAGCGGGTGATAGAGTGGAATGGGTTACCTATAGACCCATTGACTCAACATGTGGACGCGCGGACACACCCTGAACCTAAGCGGGGATATCTTTATTGCAGCTGGGTAGATCCTAAACACGTGGATGAATATAAAAATACCGTCATGAATTCGTGGCTGCGGAATTTACGTTCCGCCGGCTGGCGCGGCCGTATGATTATCGTGGATGATACGCCGAAAGCGTTTAAAAACGAAATAGAAAACGGAGACGTCGTGGCCATTGCGCTGGACGGGCCGTTGAACCATAATTATTTTCCGTTCCAAAACGAAATCCGGGTAGCCGACTGGGATAAGATTTCAGAGTTTTTGGCACACTATCACGGGAAGGCGCTCATTGAAGACCCCTCGCCGGTCCGCATTTTTGATTGCAGGGAGCTACCGGATACGCAGCTTGTGGTACAAAAAGACGCATCAGGAGTCGGGTACTTTAAGCTCGAAGACTTGCCGCGCAAGGCATATGATTTTATACCGAAGATAACTGTACCGGGCTGTAGCTAAAGGGGACGACGATATCCGCGTATTTTTTCATCGGATCGATATACTTCTGGTGATTTTTTTCAACGGTGATCGACCAGGAAAGCGTTTGGATATCTGATCTGCCTTTTTTTTCATCCCGGATCATGCGTCGTGCCACGCGCAGTTCGGTGGGGACATCGATGTAAATTTTAAGATCCGCAAGTTCGCGAAGAGGGGAATAGAAAGAAAATATGCCTTCGACGACGAGAAACTTCGCATCACGTGGCATCTGAATCGACTGCGTTCCCGTATGCTCGCTTATTTTCATGTCGTATTTCGGAATGGTGACGGATTTTCCGGAAACGAGTTCGCGTACTGCGCGCGCGCAATCCGCGATGTCGACGGATTCCGGCGTGTCAAAATCATAGGAGCCGTCGGCTTTTGGTTTCATCTGGGATTTCCCGAAGTAAAAGTGATCCATTTCAAGGATAAACGCGTGGCGGAACAGTCGTGCGAATACGGATTTGCCCGAACACGATCCGCCGGAAATGAGAATAATAGAGCGATGTTTCATAGTATAGATTGTATCATGCGCTGTCGAATATCACCGGCCGGCAAGCAGTAATCCGATAAGAACCATCGCGATACCCGCCAGTTGTCTGTGGTTGAGATGTTCATGCAGGAAAAGAAGTGCCAGCAGGACGGTGATGATGGGGTTTGCATTGGTTGCAACCGCGACAGCACTGTTTTCGGCGGACCGCATGCCGAGGGAATAAAAGTAAAATGCGGCCGCGGAAGGCACCGTACAGCCAGTAAGACACAGAAGATTTTGCCGGGTCGGTTTCCAGTTGATGCGGGAGGTTTTCCATCGGGCATACGCCAGTTCAAAAAGAACGCTTATGAACAAAAAAAGAATATTAAACAGCATCCATGCGGATCCTGCAAGCGTACGGCCCAAAAAATAATACGCGCCGATCCATGCGGCAAGAGCGGTTAATGCATACGGTATACCGGGATCCGAAACATTTGCGTTTTTTTCTATACGTTTTACCGATGCGGTCAATACGCCCGCACTCACCAACACTATCCCGATTAATTTTGCGGGTGAAAACGGCGACTGGTTTGTCGCAACGGCAATAACAGCGATGCCGATGGGCCAGGAAGCGGCGATCGGGGACAGAAGGGAAATTTTACCGACCTCAAGGCTTTTGTAAAAAGCCAATCCCGCAACAGACAGAAGCCCGCCTGCGATAATGAGTAATCCGAGTGTACTGCCCCGGGGGACCGTTACCGGAAGTTTGCCTGCCAGCATAACGAGGATAAGACACACAATGACACCCATCGTCCCGGCGATCAGCGCGGGGAGAAATCCTATGGATTTTGAGAGGCGCCCAGAAAAAAAATTGCTGATGCCCCAACCAAGCATGGCGACAAGACCGTAGATCATATGGGTATAGCGTTATTTTAACAGCTCCAGCCCCCGCGCAGTGTACGTATTGAGCATACGAAAATCAAACGGTATGCCATGTTTTGTATCCTGAAGGGCACCGAAGGCAGTTGCCACAAGAAGCCGGCGCTGTTGGGATGTTATATTAGTGGTAAATACCGTTCCCTATAGTTCCCACAATTCCGATAATTGCCCCTTTGTATTCAGGATTCATGCCGGTTGTTCGTCGCGCAGAGCCATCATATCCTCGGCTGATACACCCTGCGGCAACTGTTGAACCGGTCTGGGTTCAATCTTGCGACGGCGAGCTCGAGGTTCGGTGGGAAATTGCTCCGTTACTTCATGTCGTAAAGCGAGGCATGCTTCTACATCAATATCTTTGTGTATAACATGCACGGGTTCTTCTTTGATATTTTTTCCTGCCATAGGTTTCTTCTAAAGTGTACAAACTATATCACATTTGCCCTTCATTGACAAATCCGTGGCTGTCCCGTAAGATTACTGCATTAGCTATGGCAGATGCAATGAAATACGTTGAGGATCTAACTAGTTTCGAGATTAAGTTTTCGCGCATTGTAGGCTTGAGAAAACTTCATTCAGCCGGTTTAAGAACCCCCTTTGTTAAAATTATTAATCATCAGGCCTTCCTGACTTACAAGAAGGAAGGTATGACCAAACCGCTTCAAAAAGAACTTGAAGCGGTTTTTTTTGAAATTAAAAATAAAGACGCCAAAAGAAATATTTATGTAGGTCGGGCTTACTTCATACCGAATTTTCACAATCCGCCCGGTCCGCGCTTTGTGATTGGAGACCCCCAGAGTTTAGTTAAAAGAGTCGCTGACCACTTTGATTTTGCCATCCAAAACAAGTATGACCGCGTCAAGGAAGCCCAGATCGGGGTTATCCTTCACCCCTGGATTAATCCGCGAATTCCCCTGGGTGGAGGTTGCGTTACTCTGGCGGAGGAGAAAAAGAAAACCATTGTCGTGGAGGCCATTTTCGGTTTGGATGAGGGAGTTCAAAGTAATCCTCACGACTTTTATATCCTCGATTTTGCCGAGGGAAAAATCATCGATAAGATTGTTGCCGAAAAAAAAGAATGTTTGGAAGTTGATGCGAATTTGCGAGTGACATCTACGCCTGTACCAAATAAATTTTCGTTTCAGCCGGTCTTAAACGAGAAAACTATTTTAACCATTGCTCGGGATTTTAAACGCTTTATCGGAAAATTTGGACCTCACCGCTTAGAATTTGCTCTTCAGAAAGAAGGCGTTTATTACCGTGAATGTTTGCCCTTTGTTTTTCATAAAGAAAAAGTGCCTCAAGTTGATGAAAAAGGTCGGGTTTTTAAACTTAATACCCAAACTGATTTGCCCAGGATAGGCAAACAACAGCGGATTATTTTTGTAGACCCCATGGTCATTAAAAAAAGAAAAACGAACCTTTTGACCTTTCTAGCCACGACTACTCAGGACAAAAAGATCATCCTCTATCCTGGGGCAGCGACTACCGGTCATGCAGCTACCATCTTCCGCGAGGCCGGTCACGTGGTTGTTTTTGTGGCTGACCAGATTTTTAAAGACGATGATCGGGTTTGGGTCAAAACAGAACAAGGTGAACTAATAGTTAAGAGATTATGAAACCTCTGATTTTATCCCTTAACGAAATTAAAACAAAGGAGCACGAGGCTATTGTAGGAGTTAAGGCCTTTCATCTGGCTCAACTTTTACACCAAGGGTTGTCTATCCCTCAGGCTTTTGTCGTTACTACCTATGCTTTTGATCTTTTTTTTGAAAAGAATAATCTTTTTTATCTTCTGGAGAGGATTTCGACCGAAGACAATCGCCGTATTCTGGCAGAAATTTATCTGGAGTTAAGAAGAAAAATAAAGAAAGGCGTCATGCCGTCGTTGCTAGAGAAGGAAATCGAAAGAGAGATTAACAAAAAGAGGTTCCCGTTTATAGCTGTTCGTTCTTCGGCTACGGCCGAGGATCTGGCTTGTGCTTCTTTTGCCGGCCAGTTTGAAAGCTACCTGAATATTCCCCGAGCCAGACTTTTTGATTCTATCAAAACCTGTTGGGCCTCTCTTTGTGAGGACAGAGTGCTTCCTTATACCTTATATCATAAGATTCCCATGCACAGGATTAAAATGGCGGTTCTGGTTCAAGAAATGATTAAGGCAGAAAAAGGCGGGGTTATCTTCACTAAGGACATTTTAAGGGATAATGAAAGGGTGATGGTTATTGAAGCGGTCAATGGTCTGGGAGAAAAAGTTGTTTCCGGAACAAGCGAACCGGACCGTTATCTGGTCGAAAAACAAGACTTAAAAATCATTGGCCAAAAACTTAAAGGCAAAAAAGCGGTTCTTTCCCACGAAGAGATTTTTTCCTTAGCTTCTTTAAGCCTTCAGGTTGAGAACTTTTATCATTCTTTTCAAGATATTGAATGGCTGATTAAAAACGGCAAAGTTTTCCTCCTCCAAGCTAGACCCATTACAACCTAGGCGTGGTAAAATGATCGCATGATTCTTTCGGATCTCACCCTCGCCCGTTTTCGCAGCTACACCAAGCGCACGTTTATCTTTGCCCCGACAACGACGCTTATCATCGGTCCGAACACCGCCGGTAAAACAAATATCCTCGAGGCTATTATGATGCTGGCTACCGGGAAAAGTTTCCGGGCAGATCGAGACATCGAAATGATTCAATGGGGGAGTCAGTTGTCAGTTATCAGTTGTCAGTTATCAGCAAACGATGATAAAACAAAGCTGGAAATACGTCTTACTCCGACAAAAAAATATCTCGTGAACGGAATACCCCGTCGGCAAATAGATTTTGTCGGGAATCTGCGGGCGGTCCTTTTTTGGCCGGAACATCTGGAGCTGGTTACCGACAGCCCGTCTCTGCGGCGAAAATACCTGGACGGGGTACTCGTGCAGGTTGACCGCGAATACCGAAGGAATCTACTGTCCTATGAACGGGGGCTGAGGCAAAGGAACCACCTCTTGGATCTTATCAATGAGGGGAAAGCGAATCACAACCAACTTTTATTTTGGAATCAGCTTCTTATTAAATCTGGTGGCTACTTAACAGATGCGCGCGCCGCGTTCATTGATTTTATTAATCAATGCCAAATGCTAAATGCTAAATGCCAAATAGAATACGATAAAAGTGTTATTTCTGAAACTCGATTGGCGCAGTATGCTCAAGAAGAAATTGCCGCGAAAGCCACATTGGTAGGTCCACACCGCGACAATTTTTTTATCACGAAGAACGATCTTGACTTGAGTAAATACGGGAGTCGTGGTGAACAACGGCTGGCGATTTTGTGGCTGAAACTGGCGGAACTTGCCTACATAGAGAAGGAAACAGGTGAGCGCCCGCTTCTGCTTCTTGATGATATTTTTTCTGAGCTAGACCGCGAACACCGGAAGTTAGTGCTTGATCTTCTGGGCAAACAGCAGACGATCGTGACGTCAGCCGAGGAAGAAGTGGTGGATTTGTTTAAAAAACACAAAATTTCGGTTGACATTATCCGTTTGTAATCCCGCATGGTGCGGGATTTCGGCTGAAAGAATAGTATATAATCAAGGAATCAGCCTCAATACAATATGGAAATCGTTACAATCGATGATGTCAGAAAAATACGTTTGCCGCGTCCCGGTTCGCATAAAGGCCAAAACGGAAAGCTTCTTGTTATCGGAGGGTCGCATCTGTTTCATGCGGCGAGCTTGTGGGCATTAACCGTGGCCTCGCGGATTGTTGATCTCGTCCATTATTCCTCGGTGCCGGAAAACAATATGCTTGTTGCCAACGCCAAAGCCGAGTTTCGGAGCGGTATTGTGGTTCCGCGAAGCGACGTGGATGCGTACATTAAGGAAGACGATTGTATTCTCATCGGGCCCGGCATGACGAGGGACAGCGAAACGGAAACAATTACGAACACACTCTTTGCCAAATACCCAACAAGACAGTGGGTGATTGACGCGGGGAGTCTGCAAATGATGGACGTTCGTTTAATTCCCAAAAATGCCATTTTGACGCCGCATCATGGGGAGTTTAAGCTGCTTTGCAGCAAATCACAAATCTCAAATCTCAATGATCAAGAAAATGTTACAGAATTTGCGAAGAAACACAAGTGCATCGTTCTTTTAAAAGGAGATAAGGACATTGCATCGAATGGTAAGGAAACGCGGGTGATTGAGGGCGGGAATCCCGGAATGACCAAAGGCGGCACCGGAGACGTACTTGCCGGACTTATTGCGGCTTTAGCTTGTAAAAACGATCCGTTTCTGGCGACGATTGCAGGATCGTTTATCAATAAAAAGGCCGGCGATGCACTCTACAAGAAAGTTGGTCCCTACTTTAATGCTACAGATCTCGCCGATCAGATTCCGTTAACGATGAAGGAATTGCTCTTCTAGTTATTATAGACACTCCCGCGGTAATCGATGGTAATGACCCGTATTATCTGTGATTCGGGATCAAACGTATAAATAATTCGTAACGGCCAAACCCTGAGACTGTACTGTCCCTTGTGGTTTCCTTGAAGGGATTTTCCGGAAATTGGGTGATTCTTTAGTTGTGGAATTTTTCTTAGGATCTTTTCTCTGTCTTTTGCACCAATACGTTTTAGTCTTTTAAGCGCCTCATCTTCAAAGATAAGTTGCATGTTTTATTTTTTCCAGCCAAGGATTTTATATGCTTCTTTTTCAGTATAAGACTTTTTAGATTTCAGTCCTCGTTTGATGCTCGCTACAAGTTTTTTATCACTCATAATGTCGATTGTTTCTTGCCACCCCTCGAATTCCGCCACTGACATAACAATAATTGGCGGTTTGCTACGAGGAACGATGGTAAACTGGCGCATATCCTCGCCAGCTTCATCCAGCATTTGATAGAAATTCGCGCGTGCTACGTTTGCCGGCATAGCAGAAGGTAATTGTTTCATATGATGGAATAGTACCACTAGTGGTACATGTTGTCAACTACCTAAAGCGCTCCGCCTTTGAAATTCGGGCAATTAGCCTTATACCACGCCATTGCTGCCCCTGAGCACGCCGCTTGCTTTTCCGGTGTAAGAATGGGCATGCAGTCCACGTAGCCGCTCGGCGGACAGGTATAGCTGGCTGCTGGGGTCACGATCGGTTGACCAATAAATTTAAACGTGGAGAGGATTTGGTTAAAGAAAATTTGAGCTTGAGCCGGCTTTTCTAAAATGTTTCCTAAGCCACTCTGAAAACCTATTAAATAATATTTATTGTTAACAGCAATATAAGCATCAAAATTTAATGTTTCTCCCTGGATAACATAAGTTGCCCAACTCCTTCCTAGCGAGTCGGTAAATATTTTTGGGTTTAAGTCTTTGTTGTCGTATTCCGATTTTGATAAAGATTCACCTCCGCTAAAGTTAAATACCGTTTTGGTCCAACATGTAGTGTTCATAAATTCTGGTGTGCCCTCCAAATTTATATCCTTTTTACAGTTTTCATAATCGGTTGTAGTATTTTTAAGAAACATTACTACTCCGTTACTGAGAGTTACATATGAATAATTTTCAGGATACTTAAAAGAAATTCCTTTTGTTGAATCGGCATACGTTTTCCAATCCTTCGGCTCCGCTCTGGACAAGGTTGCCGTCGGGGTAGGGAGAAGTGTGGGGGTTGGGGTAGCGCTCAGATACGGAATGCGGATGTTGGACAGAAGCGCCGTTTTATTGATCGCCAGGCCGACGAGAATGCCGAGAAAAAGCAGAAAAATGCCGATGAATATGCCTGAATTTTGCTTTGGAGGAGGCCCCTCCTGCGTCCCGGCTTCGCCGTGGACTACGGCGGGCGAGGGCGGGGGTTGTTCGTTCATAGATTCAGTATACATATTTTTTTACGTAAAGACTTCGCTTTCCAGTTTTTTTGCTTCTCCCAGAAAAAAATTTTCCATGGTTTTTCTATCTAGCGGTACGAGCATTTTTGGGATATCTCGGACTGTCACCACGTGTGTGAGCGCCTGTCCGAGCTGAATTGGATCGATGTGCCAATCGAATTTTGCCTTGGCCAATGCAACCATTTTTTGTAGGGGGAGGTTTGTATGCTTCATGATGAAAAAAAGATCGACAAAATCTCTGTCTCTGGGGTGCGTGTAGATCGTGTGGATTTTATTTGCCGCAATATCCTCGAGGCTGTCTATTGCCAGAGTCTTCCATCTGCGGCCTTTGTTGATTCTGGCAAACGGGTAATAATTGAAATCTACTTTCAGCTCCGATCCCGGCAGTTTAAAAAGATAGGTATACAGGCCGAGATATCTTTTGAAGCCGACGTCTCTTGCCCCCAGCTTTTTTCCGGCGATTGCCACGAATTTGTTCACGCTTGGGACGTGAATTTCCTGATATTCCGAAAAAAGATCAATGTCTTCGGACTCACGATGGTGAAGATAAAACTCGGAAAGGACGGTGCCACCCGTCCAATAGAACCGCTTGAGGATATACGGCTCTTTTAGGACAAGGTCCAGAAATTTTTGATGATGTTTTTTGAGGATGGACGTTTTCCCCATAAGAGATATTCCAGATATCCTTTTGCATTTGGATCTACCCTGTCCTTAATTTTTGGCCAGGCAATGATGAGCTTCTTTTTGTCCAGTTTTTCGCGGCCTAAGCCGTAATTAATGAGCTGGGTGAGTTTCCAAAGTTCATACGCTTTCGGGTGTTTCTTTTTAAACTTTTTTTCATCCACAGACCAGTTGTACATGTCTCTATTGTACCAGATATGGCTTACTTTTGCCCTGAATAACTACTAGTTTTTTGTACAAACCCCGCCGGCATCAGGGTAATTTCCGTCAAGTTTACAAAAGTAGCCTTCAGGGCAAGTCACTCCGGCAATGCCGCCGCAAAATTGTTTCTCGCAGGGAGAATCGCTCATCTCATACCAGGCAACATCTTTATTTGAACAAGCTTGACAAACAGAACAATAGCTTTTACCGTCCGATCCGCAGATATACGGAGGCGGTTGAAGGCATAGCATAGAACAAATTTGCGGACGTGTGGCGGGACAATTGACCTGTTGCCCGCCTGTCTGGTTTCCCTGATTGTTTTGATCTATAAACTGAAACGTGGAGAGGATTTGGTCAAAAACTTTTTCGAAGGCCATATCAGAAAGAATAAAATGATACCGTACCCCGTTTTTATACATAAGTATCTCTATCCATTTTTCCGGTATTGGCGCAGGTTTTACTTGTGTAAAAGTTGCCTTAATACCTGTAATTTCACCAATTGTAATTGTTTCTTTTATTGATTGAGCGCTTTCAAAACTTGACAGCTCGTCTTCTTTTATTGGTTCTCCCTTAACTGTCCTAACCTCAATCGTATAGTAGCTATCTCTTGGACCACACTGAGAACCGATTTTAGGTGTTTTGTCCAAAGCAAATATTTTTAAATCATCGCAGAAAAATCCATACAAACCATTTGTTTCATCTGGATATCGAAACGCAAATTGAAACTGAGTATTTGTATATGTTTTCCAATCCCTCGGCACTGCTCGGGACAGGTCTGCCGTCGGGTCGGGGGGTAGGAGATTTTGTTGTTCTTCAGGCGTCAGCGGCTGGGTAAACCGCTTCCCGTCGCGGGTAACACAGACAGCAGGGTAACTTGCCTGCATCGCGCTGCCGGCAGCTTTGCTGCACGCCTCAAATGTCGTTATTGCCGCCTGTTGTTTTTCCTGCATGTATTGATAGGCAAAATATCCGGCAACACAAAGAGAAAAGAGTGCAATGAGTACCATCACCACCGTCACGAGCACGTTTTTCGGTTTGGTAGGTGCAACAGGCGGCGGTACCACAGGCGGCGGCGGCGGAACCGGTTGGGCGACCTGAGGAGTGGTTGGTTGGGCAACGGGTGTATCCATATTTTTGTTATTTGAGTTTCGAAATATGTGCTTGTCTTAGTATACTTGCGAGTGTTTTCCGTTTCAAATCTTTGTTGTGCATCGGCACGGTGACCCGCAACTTGAGTGTGGGATGAAAAAGGTGGAGATGGCTGCCGATTTGACGAAGTTCAAAAAAGCCCTGTTTTTTGAGAATTTTCACAATCTCCCTTGGCTTATAGCTGGGCAGTTTGGACATACCAAATGGTTATATTCCGGTAAGCGCGCTTCCACGGGGAAGCTTGATGTCGATCATAGCACTAAAAGAGCGGGAGTCTGGCTCGGGAATAGATTCGCCAGCTTCGGAGAGAATTTCAAGATACCCTTTGATGGCATCCTCTACATTTGCTTTGGCTTCCTCAAACGTATCCCCTTCGGTGACTACGCCGGGAAGTTTGGGCACAGTCACGGTAAAGCCGCCCTCTTCACAGGGTTCAAAGATGGCGCTATAACGAAGGATTTTTTCGACGATACGTTGTTTCATATGCGTATTATATCACACTTCTACCCATTTACCAGCGGCTTTTTTAACGCGCTGCCAGAAGGCATTCTGGCGGCAGAGGCGCGACAAATCCTCTTTATGTTTCAGCAGTAATTTGATACTTTCCTCAAGCCATAAATCCCCCTGGGAACCTTTGAAAAGAATAAGGGAGCGATAGGGAATATCTGAGAGCGCTTGATTGAGTTCGACAGTGGAAGGAAACCACTTTGCATTTTTTACAATCGGCAGAATGAAACGTTTTGTTAATGGCCCAATTAAATAAAGAGTATTGGGAATAGTGCCGATGGCGCGAGCGACAGCCTCGTGTTCAATTTGCGATTCGTTGCCCAGCTCGAGCATATCGGCAAGAACAATAATCGTGTATCTTTTTGTTTCCTTTTTGAGCGTTTCCATCATTTTCAAGAATGAAAGAACAGATGGTTTGGATGCATTGTAAGAAGAGTCGATGATGATCGAATTATTGATTCCGGCCAGTAAACTTTCGCGGCCGCGCGGCGGAACAAAATTTTTCTCCAGGTTTACCCGGATAACATCCAGCGGGATCGTGAGTTTGTAGGCAGCAAGAATGGCCGGAGCAAACACGTACGCAAGGTCGCGCGGGAACGCGTAGCCTTTAAACTGAAGAGTAATCGACGTATCGCCAAGAGTGTACGAAAACGTCGTTTTTTTCGTATCGACGGAATAATCAGTGATACGAATCGTCGCATCACTCGCGGTACCAAATGTTACAATTTTTGATCCGTGCAAGGAATTCAAAAATACGTTATCACCATTCACGATTCCCAATTCGCATCTATCCTGTCTCACCATTTTGGCGTCTTCTTTAGTAATCGCTTCGATAAGAAGTTTTAATCGTTCACTATCCGGCAGAATTTGTTTTGAATCGAGAATTTTTTCAAACTGCATGGTATGAGCAGCGGATTCGTCCGTGATAATACCGATATCGGGCTTGACGATAGTGATCAAGTACCCCATGTTTTTGGGCGGATACGGGTCGTCAATGCCCATTTCGACGATAACGTAGCGCATGTGTTTCAAAAACCCGATGCGAAATGGGGCAAGTATCATCATCCGTGCCCAATCGGCGGGGGAGTAGTCATGGGGAAAAAGCCCGACGAGTCCCAGCGGTACGCCGGTTTCAGAATTTCCGGAAACCATGTGGGTGGGAGCGATATCTTTTAAAATTGCATACAGCGCTTCACGGGCACTCGTTTTACCGACGGAGCCGGCGATCCCGATGATGGTCGCCCTGGTTTGAGAAAGGGCAATGTGGGCGATAGCGCGCAGGTACCAGAGGACGAAAGGAACAAAAAGCGTTTTGACTTGCTTTTGGCAGCTCATGCGGTTATTATACCCGGTAGCAGAAGTCCAATGCAAAAAATAGCTTCAGAATAATCTATTTTATTTATTCATGATGGAATATTTTTTGCGGGAATAAATCGGACTTCGCAACCGGGCAGGCACTAAATTTATGTATAGTCCCAAGTTTACGATCAGCAATAAAATCCTCAAATACATCGGTGTGGTGGAGTCGGCACGCGAGGTTATCGAGAACGCGCCATTGGTTCCCGCCTGGGAAGCGAAATTCCGGGAAGAAGCGCTCGTTCGGACTGTCCATCACGGAACACACATCGAGGGCAACGAACTCAACTTGAACGAAGCGGAAAAGGTGTTGGCGGGTGCGAAAATCGTGGGGCGCGAACGGGACATACAGGAAGTACTCAATTATCGAAATGTATTGCAGTTTATTGAGCAGTATAACAATAACGAAATTTCCGCCGAGACCTTAAAACATATCCATTCCCTTACGGTTCACAGAATGTTATCCGACGATCTCATAGGGGAATATCGAAAGACGCAAGTCGTGGTAAAAAATAGTCAGACGGGAGAGATCACCTTCCGCCCGCCGCCGGCTGTTGAAATTCCGTTTCTTCTCGATGCGTTTTTGCGCTGGCTGAACGGCGTCGGGCCCGATGATATGCATGCAGTCCTTAAAGCCGGCGTTGTCCATTACGAGCTGGTGCGCATCCATCCGTTTTTGGATGGCAACGGACGCGTTGCACGCGCAGCAGCGACACTCGTCCTTGTTAAAGAAGGATATGATATCAAGCGCTTTTTCTCGCTTGAGGAATATTTTGACCGGGAGCCGTTGGTTTACTACGAGGCCCTGCAGAGTGTCGCGAAGCTCGACGGAAATCTCACAAACTGGCTGGAATATTTTACCGAAGGACTCGCTATTGAATTGACGCGCATCAAAGAAAAAGTAAAGTCACTTTCCACAGATTTGAAGATCAAAAAATCGCTGGGCGGACAGCAACTGGCACTTTCGGAACGGCAGATTAAGGTTGTGGAATTTATTCAGGAAAACGGATTTTTGCAGAACAAAGCATTTTTCGAGCTTTTTCCGATGATTTCGGAAGATACCGTGCTTCGGGAAATCAAGGATCTTATCAAAAAAGGGATCCTGCGGAAAGAAGGTTCCACCAAAGGCGTCAAGTACGTCTTGACGACCGGAGGAGAGTAAGAGATGATAGAAAGGTATGGATCTTTCCGGACCGGGCGTGGTCTACGCGCTCATGATTATCCCGTCCTTGTTTGTGCTCGTTGTGATCCTGCAGGGGATAGAAAAGGTAGCTAAACACGAGCCGGACGGCAAAGTCGCGATAGGATTCGGTATTCTGTTTCTCGTACTTATCGTCGCTGCCTATTTTCTGTACATCAAATGACATTCTCCGATTTAGCCAAGTATTTTCAGCGTCTTGAAGCCACTGCGTCGCGAAATACCATGACCGAAATTCTTTCAGAGCTTTTTCGCCGAGCCAAACCTAAGGAAATCGGGGAGATCTGTTATCTTTTGCAGGGGCGCACGGTCCCCCTGTATGAAGCAATTGAATTCGGCGTTGCCGATAAATTTATGATCCGGGCCATTGCGCTGGCTTATGCGTGCGACGAAAACAAAGTTCGGCAATCATTCAAAAAGTTTGGAGACTTGGGTAAAGCAGCAGAGGACTGTTATCATGCCCGCCCGCCGGCGAGGCGGGTAACGGAACATGATAACAAAGGTCTGTCCGTTCATGAGATTTTTGTTAGTCTCGATACGCTTGCACGAGTCGGCGGAGCCGGATCGCAGGAGAAAAAGATCGGGTTACTTGCAGAACTGTTGCGCGGCACTGATGCACTTTCCGCCCGGTACATCGCGCGTATACCTTTAGATAAACTTCGTTTGGGCTTTTCGGATATGACCATTTTAGATGCGCTGTCGTGGATGGAAGCGGGAAATAAGTCTCTGCGGCCGCGTCTGGAGGCGGCATACAATGTCCGACCAGACATTGGCTACTTGGCTTCGACGTTTAAGTCCGGCGGCATTAAGGGTCTTGCACACGTTCATGCGAAAGTAGGCGCGCCGATTCTTGCGTCGCTGTGCGCACGGCTTCCCAATGCTGACGAAATGGTGAAGAAAATGGGAGAGGTGGCCGTCGAGCCCAAATATGACGGCGTGCGGGTGCAAATTCATTTTAAAAGGGGGCATGGGACAAGGGACACGGGACAAGAGGTTAAGTCATTTTCCAGAAATTTGGAAAATACATCTGCGATGTTTCCGGAACTTAAGGATATCGGCAAAGAGATTGCCGCAGACGAGGTGATTTTGGACAGCGAGGCAATCGGGTACGATGCTGTGCACGACAAGCTTGTTCCGTTTCAGGAGACGGTGACGAGAAAACGGAAGTATGGTATCACCGAATCAGCCAAGAGTACGCCATTGAAGTTCTTCGTATTCGATATTCTCTACAAAAATGGTAAAGAGTTATTGTCTCTCCCGTTTCATGAGCGCCGGAAGATTTTGAAAGAAACCCTTCGCAAAAACAATCACCTTATGCTTTCTCCGCAGATTGTGACGCGTGACGCCAATGAGATCCGCCGTTATCACGACGAACAAATCAAAAAAGGGTTGGAGGGCGCCGTGGTGAAAAAATGGGACAGTATATACGAGCCGGGCAGGACGGGTTATCACTGGGTAAAATTTAAACAGGAAGAGGGGAAAACCGGTAAACTTACGGACACGATCGACGCCGTCATCATGGGCTATTACCGCGGGGAAGGCAAGCGCGTGGGTTTCGGGATCGGTGCATTTCTCGTCGGAGTCGTTCGCGGCGAACGTATCGTGACGGTTACCAAAATAGGGACCGGCGTCTCCGACGAGCTCTGGAAAGAAATCCGCAAACGCTTAAACGATATTAAAGTTTCAAAGCAGCCCAAAGAATATAAAGATGTCAATAAGCTGCTTATTCCCGACGTGTGGGTGGCGCCTAAAATTGTGGTTGAACTGGCAGGTGATGATCTCACCCGCTCGCCGACACACGGGGCCGGTATCGCGGTTCGGTTTCCGAGACTGGTCCGCGTTCGCGATGACAAATCTCCCCACCAGGCAACAACGGTCGGTGAGCTTACCACCATGTACAAAAATCAGAGATCTCGCGTATAATACGGGTCATTATGACCAGAATGTATTCCGTCGTTATCCCGACTTTGAATGAAGAAAAATTTTTGCCGAACCTTCTGGAATCGCTTGCCCGTCAAACGGATAAAAATTTTGACGTGACCGTAGTTGACGGATCATCCAAGGACAAAACGGTTGCAGTCGCCAAATCGTTTACATCCAGACTTCCGAAACTCAAGGTTATTGTGAGCAAGAAAGCAAGTTTGCCTTTGCAGAGAAACCTGGGGGCGAAAGAAGCAAAAGGGAAATGGCTGGTGTTTGTCGATGCCGACAGCATACTGTTCCCCCATTTTATTGAACGTATTACCCAATTTATTGAAGAAAAAAAGCCTTCGTTGTTTACGACGTGGCTGCGGCCGGATTCCGATACCCCGGGGGACGCAAACATTGCCCTGTTGGGTAATTTAATCTTTGAGATGGCCCTTGCGATGCACCGGCCGCTCCCGTCCGGCCCCATGACTGTCGTTTCCCGCGAGGCTTTTGATGAGGTCGGCGGATACAACGAGCGCCATGCTTTTAACGAAGACATCGACTTCAGCGCGCGAGTGTTAAAAGCTCATTTTCCGGTGGACGTCATTCCAGAGACACTGTATGTGTGGTCTTTGCGCCGGCTTCGCCACCAAGGGACCCTCAAAGTGATCCAGCAGTATATTCTTTCTGCGCTCCCGGTGTTATTTTTCAACAGACCATTGAAGGCCATGCCGGGCGGATACGTCATGGGCGGTCATCCGTACGATAAAAAGAAGAAGGCAATTTCTCAGACGAATCTCAAGCGCTATCAACGAAAACTAAAAAAGTTGTTGAAAGAACTCTTTGAATAACCCCAGGCCATGCAAATAATAGCAGATTTACAACTACATTCTAAGTATTCACGGGCGGTATCGCCCGAAATGGCGTTGCCCCAGATTTGTGCGTGGACGCGCCGTAAAGGGATGGGACTTGTGGCAACCGGCGACTGGACCCATCCGTTGTGGATGCGGGAGATCAAAACGAACCTCGAAGAGCTCGGAAATGGGTTATTAAAACTCAAAACCGCGACACCGGATGATCCGTTATTTCTGCTTGCCACCGAGGTGTCCTGCATTTATTCGCAAGGCGGCCGCGGCCGCCGTATTCATACGCTGATTTGGGTGCCGTCCCTTGATTCTGCTGACAAAATTAATAAGGAAATGACCAAGCAAGGCTGCAATCTCATGAGCGATGGCAGGCCGATTATCGGACTCACCTCCATACAGGTGGCGGAGTTGGTACTGGCGATCGAGCCCAAAGCGCTGATTATCCCGGCTCACGCCTGGACGCCATGGTTTTCCGTATACGGGGCCATGAGCGGATTTGATAGTTTGGAAGAGGCATTTGGGCCGTATGCGAAAAATGTGTATGCCGTTGAGACGGGTTTATCCAGCAGCCCGTCGATGAACTGGCGGATTAAAGAGCTCGATCATCGCTCCATTGTGTCTTTTTCCGATGCACATTCAGGCCCGAAGTTGGGGAGAGAAGCGACGGTATTTGAGTTATCCGAACTCTCATACCAATCAATTTATAACGCCATCAAACAAGATGGGTCTTCACGTATCGCCTACACCATCGAGTTCTATCCTGAAGAAGGAAAATATCACTACTCCGGCCATCGCGCATGCAATATCCGTTGGGGGCCCAGTGACATCGAAAAGAACGGTACTATGTGTCCGGTCTGCGGGAAACCGCTCACACAAGGAGTGGAACAGAGAGTAGGGGAACTCGCCGGCAGAAGCGAAGAAGACCTGCAACTTACAAAGACAAAAACCGGAATGATTATGAGTAAAACGTATCCAAACCGGCCGCCGTTTGTTATGTTAGTGCCACTTCAGGAAATACTTGCAGAGTGCTTGGGTTCTCCAGTAGCGAGTCCTAAAGTCCAGACGCCGTACCGTCAGCTGACAGACGCGTTGGGCGGTGAGTTTGCGGTCCTTCTTCGCGCGTCGCATGAAGACATTGCGAAGATCGCCGGCGAGCGGGTCGCCGTGGGTGTCGATAAAGTGCGCTCGGGAGACATTGTCATTGATCCGGGTTACGACGGCGTCTTCGGAGTGGTAAAACTCTGGCGGGAAGGCGAACAAAAGCCGCTCGTGGATGCCTCACGCGAACAACTGTCGATATTTTAGCCATTGACGAAGAGCCAAGTATTGGGCTACGCTTAAAAGAGGAAAGGTGGTGATTTGAAATGGCAGAGAAAAGTAATGAAAATTTACTCGCAGCAGCATCTTATCTTTTAGGATTCGTGACCGGTATCATTATTCTTCTTGTTGAAAAGCAGAACAAATTCGTCCGTTTTCATGCGATGCAGTCAACCATATTGTTCGGCGGGATATTCGTCATCAATATTTTCTTGGGATTCATCCCGATATTGGGATGGTTGACGGGCTTATTACTGTCTTTCATCGCATTTATTCTCTGGATCGTCCTTATGTGGAAATCATTCCAGGGAGAAATGTATAAAGTTCCCTACGTTGGGGAACTCGCAGAAAAACAGTTGGCGAAAATGAAGTAAGCTTGTGTTTACGAACCGAAACGAAGCCGGCATGCGTCTGGCAAAAGAACTTCTTTCGCGCCGTACCACGGCGGATCTTATCATAGGCCTTGCGCGCGGCGGTGTTGTGGTTTCGGCAGCACTATCAAAAGCGTTACATATTCCGCACGATGCTTTGGTGGTGAAGAAAATCGGGAGTTCCGAAAATCCCGAACTTGCCATCGGTGCACGGGTGCCTGAGGGGCAATCGCTTGATGTTCGGGATAAAACCGTGATTCTTACGGACGACGGGGCGGCAACAGGCGCCACAATGGATGCTGCGATCCGTTGGATGAAGGAACACAAAGCAAAAAAAATCATCGTTGCCTTGCCGGTTGCCCCGCCCGAGATTGCGGCAAAACTTCGGACCATCGCGAGTGACGTCATTATTTTGGAGACACCTGCGGATTTCTATGCGGTCGGTCAGTTTTACCGGAATTTCCCCCAGCTGACGGACGAAGAAGTGGTAAAATTATTACTATGAAATTAATTGTCGGTCTCGGTAACCCCGGTTTTGAGTATAAAGATACACGTCATAACATAGGATTTATGGTCATTGATAAATTAGAGAAAGAGCTTGGGGCCGGCGTACCACCGACATGGCAAAAGGATGAGAAGAAGAACGTTTTGACGGCAAGAATTGGCGAAGTGCTTTTGGTGAAGCCTCAAACGTTTATGAATAAATCCGGGTTTGCCGTAAAGGCACTCGTGGATTTCTACAAGCTCACACCAGCAGACGTCTGGGTCATCCACGATGACATCGATCTGCCTATCGGCAAGATTAAAATCCGTGAAAAGGGGGGCAGTGCCGGACACAACGGGGTAACGAGCATTATTGAACAGCTGGCAACTGATGCGTTTGTCCGGTTCCGTTTAGGCATCGGAAAAGGAGTCGATACGACGGGCGCCAGCGAAAACAAGAATATGCACCACCGGTCGGTGATTTCATTCGTCCTTTCGCGCTTTCGTCAGTCGGAGGCCGGTGCATTTAAGCATCTTATCAAACACGGTGCTCAAGCAGTCCAGATGGCTCTTCTGAAGGGAATAGATAAAGCCATGAACCGATTTAACTAACATGCAAACAGTCGGAGACATCCTCAAGAAGTTCAATCCGCTCGAGGATAAATATATTTCCCGCGAGTTTCAGGCCTACGGCATTTATTTGGCAGAAACGCTTAACGATTACAAACACAAGGCCCTCTATATTCGCCTCGCAAAAACCGTGCCCCGGGCAATTTTGGAAAAAGCGCTCAGTTTTGTCAAGGACGCCAATGCCCGCAGCCGCGCAAAGCTCTTTATGTGGAAAATGGGTGAGTTACGCAAAGGAAAAGAATGAAACGCGTACATTGTATTATTTCCGGTGACGTCGTGGGGGTAGGGTATCGCGCATGGGCCCGCAGGCTCGCTCAGGGTCTTCGACTTACGGGTTGGATAAAAAACCGTGATAACAAAACAGTTGAACTTGTGGCGGAAGGAGAGAAGCAGGCGCTCGAAAAATTCACTGCGTCATGTAAAAAGGGCCCGGATCTAGCGTGGGTGGAAAATATCGATATTACATGGCTTCCTGCTTCGGGTGAATTCTTTGACTTTTCCGTAGTATACTAGAACTATGTTCAAACAGATTGTAGCCCGGAAGCCAGCATTTTTCGTTGTCGTTTCATTGGGATATTTGGTTGTCGTTGGCCTATGTAAATGGTTTATCCACCCGTCCCTTGATACACTGTGGTTTATTATTGGCGGCGTCATCGGCGTGTATCTGTTGGATGCGGCGGAGGTATTTTTTGCCATTAATCCTTCGCCGTTTCGCAGCATCGTGTTTGCCGGAGCATTTGTTATCCTGTCGCTCTTTATTGTGACGAGCGCAAACGCTATGCTCGCCGACGGATTAGTGCTTACGCTCTATTTAACTATGATCCTGTGGCAAATCGGCGAATGGCAAATTACCGGTAATCTCAACGCATGGTACCGAATGATCGAAGGACAGGTATCCATCCAGCGCCAAAAGTGGGGGATGATTATTTTTGCCGTATTATTTGTCGTTGAAACGCTTTTATTTCTTCGCTGGGCATGATAGAAGAAACATCCAGGCTTTGGCAGTATTTATCGCCGGATATGCGGGCCTTGGCACGCGACGGGGAGTTTTTGATCGCTGATAGTGTCCGTCATCACGATGCGCCGCCGACGGATTTTTCATATCTCGTATTCCCATTTGCCAAACTCTATGAGGGGTTTTTGAAAAAACTATTTATAGATGCAAAAATTATTACAGAACGCGAATATCATAGTGACCATTATCGTATCGGTAAAACATTGTCCCCGAATATGGCGCGCAGGCTCGGGGATCGCAGTGCATACAAGCAAATTGCCGACCGCTACGGCGCAGAGCTTGCAGCCCGACTCTGGCATACCTGGAAAGAGGGGAGGAATCTGGTCTTTCATTATTTTCCGCACAACTATCGTTCACTTTCCCGTCCTGCGGCCGTAGAGCTTGTCAATCAACTGGTAGGCACCATGCGCGAGGCAGCAGAGATTATTCACAGGTAATTATTATTGTATGGATGAGATAGGAGAAGTTACAGTTCCCAAATTAGAAGGTATTACGCCGGAGCAAAACGCACTTGAGCAGTTCTCCGGTTTTTTTTACCGTTTGGGCGCTATTACATCTAAAAGCCGTATTCGAAATACCGAGAGTGACCGCCCTTTTTCACTCCTTGCAAAGAGATCAGAGCTTTTTCAGCAGGCTAAAGACGCCCTACATGAAAAGGATACTAACAAAGTAAAAAATGTAATACATGAAGCACATTTGAGAGATGAGATCGCCAAACAATATCTGACACAGGGGGAAGTAACGATCGACATGAAGGGTTTGGGACAACAGACAGCCCGGTATACTGAAGTAAAGCCGCCGCCGGAGCGTAATAAAAATCTCCCAACGATTTTTCTAATTCCGGGAATATCAAATGATCTTGATTGTGTCGGGTGGCTTATACAGGAGCTGGCCTGGGAAGGGAGAACCGTTGTTTGTGTCGGTTATCCTGAATCCTTCATGGGGAAGACGACAGAAGAATTCGCCCGTGCAGTAAAAAATTCAGACAGGTATGGTCCACACAGTCAATTGTTCAGCGCTGAACTTAAGACGCTTATTCCTGAAGGAGAAGTCGAACTATGGGGACAGTCGACAGGAGTACCTATACTCGAGCAGATGTTGCAGAATCCGGACATTCAGGAGATAGCAACGAGAGCCGTTGGGCTGAATCCGGCAAGTTCTGTAGATCAAACCCTCCTCTCGCTTGCCTCTGGCACAGTGAAAGAGAATGTCTATCTTACCGGAGAATTGAAAGATTTGCCCAGATACACCTTTAGCACCGGAAGAAAGGAGCGCGTTGAAAATCCTTCGCAATTAACAATGAGAAAAAATATAATGAACACTCTTCTTGAAAGAATAAGAACAAAAATGGATTTGTGGAAGACGGCAAAGGTCAAAGAAGGCGGAACGATAACCATAGTCTCCGGAGATAAAGACGACATGACGAAGAGTTCTAAGGGATTTCCTGATGAAGCAGAACTTCGGTCAGAAAATCCGCAAGTCAGATTTCTTCGTATTCCTGATTGTCACCATTCAACCGTTCTTATACATCCAGAGGTTATACTCCCTAAAGTTTTTCAGGCTCAAAGTCTACCGTTTGGATGAAAGGACATCTTGATACTTGCACAAAAATGAAAAAGTAGGGTATTGTAATAGTATGCCAGCTAAAAAATCAGTTTCGACAGTCACGCCGGTTATTCGTTTATGGGCGTGGATTCTTCTGGCGTGGAGCCTCTACCGGTATTTTTTAAAACTTCCTGAGTGGGCGGATGAGTTTATCTTTAAGCCGCTTGTGTTTGTGGCACCGGTTATCTGGTATGTCCGCAAGAAAGAAAAGGAGAGGCTTGCGACCCTTGGGCTCACCGGGCGCAATTTTTTTACAAGCGTGTATATCGGACTGGGATTCGGCGTCATATTTGCCCTTGAAGGATTGGTCGCACATGCCATCAAATACGGGAAATTGGATGTCAATCCGATTGCCGCATTCCAGCAGTACGGATTTTTCCTCATTATTTTATCTCTTGCGACGGCATTTTCGGAAGAACTACTCTCGCGCGGGTTCATCTTTAACCGCTTGTACGAGAAGACGAAAAATTTGCCGTACGCTACCATTGTTTCCTCGGTGATGTTTATACTGTTGCACGTGCCGATTCTCGTGATGATGACCAAATTGCAGGGGATGACGCTCATTCTTTTCTTCGTGACGGATTTTGTACTTGCAATAGCCAACAGCTTACTCTTTTACAACACCGGGTCCCTGGTTGCCCCGATTTTGGTCCATATCTTCTGGAACATGACCGTGGCGCTGTATCTCTAATAAACTAGTCCAAACTCGTTTACAATTGTCCAATGATATTGAGGTATTCTTCGATAGACATATCAAGGGTTCGTAAGTTGGTGCGGATAATAAAAACAGGGACTTCTTTGTCAGCAGTTATGACAACCGGTCTTTTAAGACCCGGACGAACGTAAATCAAATGATCGCCTTTTGTACGTTTGAGGGTACAGCCAATAAGGCGAAGAAATATTTCAAATTTGCTTCGTTTTATGGGGGCTAGTTTTGCCATTTATGCTGAAAGAGGAATGGTAACTCTTTGAAGATCATGTCCCACAGAAAATGGAGGGGTCCAGTGGTGCTGGACCTTGGTCCACCCAAGGTTTGCAAGAACTTCGTCAAGTGTCCCCATGTCCACAAGCTCCTCAAAAAATACCTCTATAACCTCTGAAAAACGCTCTTTTACTTTTTTAAAAGTGGAAGCGGATGTCGATAGATCCAAAATGGGACAATAGGCGATATACGCGTCGCCTTCTTTAAAGAAAGATACCGGGATATTAGCAGAAAACTTTACTTGTTTCATACTGTGTATTATAGCAGGAAGAGCAATAGATGGGAAGGAACCGCGGGGGTTTCAAGAAATCAGAACGTATTTCTTATTTAGCCTGAGTATTAGGAGCTGCCGCTTTTTCGAGAAGCCAAAGAACATCTTCATTGGCTTCTGTTATAGATGTAGTCTCAAACATATATGCTAGAGCATATAGTGCCCAAGAGGGGCTAAAACGATATCTTTGTTTGGCGGCCTCACGGTCGACCCTTCCGCTCTGTACGCCGGGTATCGTGTCAACCGTGTGATCAATAAGTTCAGTAAATCTTTTTCCAAGCGTCTCGTCTCCGACAACAGCACTATATGCTGCTACAAAGGCAGAGTAAAATTCTACATAACTTTTCACTCGATTAATAATGTTACTTTTAAGAAACCTACCCCGTGCGTCCTTTGCCGCCGCAACTAACTCTTGCGGACTTGACGGTACTTCGTGGCGCGCATCTGGCGGTAAACTCATAGTAAACAAGTATTCTAGTGATTTTTTCCCTGAAGTCAAGTGCATGTATACTGGAGGAGTGAAGAAAAAAACGAGAAAAACCTCGTGGTCTACAAGAGCGCTTCTGGCCCTTGGTATCCCCATGGTGTTAATCCCCGGCATTCTATTGGCCCACCAACGCGGTTGGAATCCGGATATCCGGACGGTTTTTCAAAAACCGGTACAGTTTCCGCATAGTGGCATTGTGAAAGCAGTAGAAGATGGGGATACGTTTACCCTAACGAGCGGTCAGCGGGTACGTTTGATCGGTATCAACGCGCCTGAACGGGGAAGTAATGGATTTACAGCGGCAACAAACGAACTTGACGGTTTCATCGCTTCGAAAACGGTCTTTTTGGAATACGACCGGTATCAGGATGATAAGTACGGGAGAATATTGGCATGGATATGGGTGGGGTGTGAAGGCAATCCGGTATTTTTGCCGGCCGACTATATGCATATATCCAAAAACCAGTCCCGGCCGGGGCTTATGGAAAATCCCAAAGGGTGTATGAACGGGAAGCTCGTTAACGAGGAGATGGTACAGGCCGGATTTGCCCAGGTTGTGACGTATCAAGACAGGGGAGAACTGAAGTACGAGATTAGGCTGAAAAACGGAAAGTAACCTCTTGACATAGTTTATAGTTTAGTGTAAACTATAAACTATGAAGACGGAAACAGCTTCGAAAATACTTGATTTCATCAGGAAAAAAGGAAAAGCACGGCCGTATGAACTCGTGAGATTTTTGGGTATTAGCCAAGTAGCAGTTCATAAACAGCTTCGAGGACTGATTCAAAAAGGATTACTGGTCAAACAGGGGACTAGTCCGCGTGTGTACTACATCCATTCGCATCAGGATATAAACAAGATTATCAGGATATCAAAGCCGATATTACAAAAATATAATGTTAAAAGGGCCGCATTATTTGGCTCTGTTGTGCGTGGCGATATAACACCGACGAGCGATATCGATATGCTCATCGATCCTCCTCCCAGATTTAGTTTATTTGATCTTGCAGGCTTAAAAGTAGACCTCGAAGATATATTAGGTCGGCCTGTCGACGTTATCGAATATGAGTCCATTAAACCGCTCATAAAGGATTCAATCCTGAAATATGAACACCCCTTCCTTTAATCCAAAAAAGAATTATGTGGTGTACATTTCAGACATTATTGATGCAATTGAGCATATTGAGGCGTATTGTAAAGGTGTGAATGAAGCGGATTTCTCACGGGATACACTCCTGCAAGACGCGGTTATCAGGCGATTTCAAATTATCGGGGAGGCCGCGGGGAAAATCCCCGATGAACTTCGGAGGAAGTTTCCAAACATTCCATGGAAGAAGATTGTTGCGCAACGAAATCTGATTATCCATGATTATGCAACAGTGCGATACGAAGAGGTATGGATGGTTATTCAAAAAGATTTGCCGGTTCTCAAGCCGCACCTTATTGCAATGAAAAAGCACCTTCAAAAACACCCGCCCGCATCTTCCGGAACATGACCGTGGCGCTATATCTCTAACTTTTACACGAAAAAACCCGCCGAAGAGGCGGGTTGTTTCGGTTAAACATGTTCTTATTTCATTCCAATTGCCTGGATGGCTTGATTTATTCCAGCTGCTTGTCCGATGTAATATCCGATAAGTCCGCCGAAAATAGCCATAACCAAAAGAATGGTGATACTCATGACGTCTAATTTCATTTTTGTTTTTGCCATACGTATCACCTCCTCCTTATTGTGCTAACCAACCTCCATCAATATACAGCGTGGTACCTGTGGTGTAGCTTGCTTCGTCTGATGCAAAATACACGACCGCTGCTGCTATTTCTTCCGGTTTTCCGAAGCGTTTCATGGGGATTCGCATTTTCATGTCTTCTGCCCGTTTGGGATCATTCAGTACCTCTTCGGTCATTTCAGTTGCAATAACTCCGGGGCCTATGGCGTTGACGAGAATTCCCATCGGGGCAAGCTCGTCGGCCATCACTTCAGTTAGACCGACGACACCGCCTTTGGAAGCACAGTACGCGGATATCCCGACAAATCCTACACCGACGCCGCCGGACGCGATACTTGCGATATTCACGATCCTACCCCATTTATTCTTGGCCATTTCGCGGGCGGCGGCCTGGGCGACGAGATAATACCCCTTGAGGTTCGTCGTAAGAACTTTATCCCACGTCGCTTCCGTCATGTCTACAAAGGGCGCGCCGTCTGCGGTACCGGCATTATTCAGAAGGATATCCAGCCGGCCGAATGTTGCGACGGTTTGTGCCACTGCATTATCGATGTCGGCTTTTTTGGTTACGTCCATTTGGACCGCCAGGGCATCGCGGCCTCGGTTTTTGATTTCGGCAACAAGCGCTTGCAGGCGGTCAAGCCGTCGTGCTGCAACGACTACTCTGGCTCCCTGCATGGCAAGAGCCAGAGCGGAAGCGCGGCCGATGCCGCTTGACGCGCCAGTCACAAGGGCTACTTTTCCTGTTAAATCAAACACAGGGAACCTCCTATTTCTTAGTTTCCAATAGATAGCTTTTGAGTGCAAGGAGGAAAAGGACAAACATGTTGACGGTGCTTATGGCACACCACGTACAGACGCCCCGGATGACAAAGAGTTCGGTATACGTAAACCAGAGGGTAAAGCAAACGCCAAATGCGGTCATACCAAGAATTCCTTTTAAAAGATTTTTATTTGTACGAGATGTGCGTAAAAATGCGAGGATTGCGATAATGGAATAACCAATCAGGCCGATTGCCGACACGGGGATGCCCCACGGGTAGCTTGCAGGACTATTGCGCACCACCTCGCAGCCGCCTGTCACACATATGATGCCGATTTTCCGTACCCAGCTTTGCGTCACATAGATGGCGATAAGGATGCCGAGGAGAGCAAGGATGAACATAATCCGGTTCAGAAGTATGGTTTGTTTCATGTATTTACTATACCACGCCACGCATGGAATACTAGAGAGATATGACTGACTGCCCGTATGGACCCTAGCGTAACAAAAACACTTGAAACGTTTTTCGGAAAATATACGGGCCTGAAATACAAGAAAGGCGAAATTATTCTCCGTGCGGAAGATACCCCACAAGGCGTGTTTTACCTCAAGAAAGGCTACGTTCGCCAGTATATGGTGAGCCGGTCAGGTGCGACACTTATACTCCATATTTTTAAGCAGAATTCATTTTTCCCGATGACGTGGGTCGTCAATGACGAACCAAATAGGTATTATCTTGAGGCGGTGACCCCTGTCGAAGTGTGGCGGGCGCCCAAAGAAGCGGTCAGAGAGTTCTTGCACGATTATCCTGCGGTTACCTATGACTTGACCCGACGGTTGCTATTGGGGATGAGCGGACTTCGGCGTCGGATGGAATATCTCGTCATGGATAGCGCCAATACAAAGACGATTCTTTTGCTCCTATACTTAGCACACGCCCTCTGTGAAAAAGAGGGGTCACATGTCGTTCTTCCCGTTCCGGTGACCCATCGGGAAATTGCGGCATGGATCGGCACCACCCGCGAAACAGCAAGTCTGCAGGTGTCAATACTCAAAAAACGGGGACTTATCCACTATCGACGTCGCCAACTGGTAATCCCCAGCCTCACGTCACTTGAAAAGGAAATAGCACGGTAGGGAAACCGACAATTCTGTTGCCGGAGATTCTAATTCCCTCCGACCGAAGCATACGAATTTTTTTGGTAATTCCTTTATTAAATCCTCCAACCATTCCATCCGAGGCAACCACACGGTGGCAGGGGACCCTTCGACTTCGCTCAGGGCAAGCTTGATAGCTGTACGGATTGTGTTTCATAAATTGTCCGACGGCGC
>Ga0315279_10002190_pt1 | contig 30130 bp, 32 predicted proteins | sample YL17G06_20_MG_FD_203694 | JGI IMG/M metagenome (GOLD analysis project Ga0315279, IMG submission 203694) | Sediment microbial communities from Yellowstone Lake, YNP, Wyoming, USA - YL17G06_20 | ecosystem: Environmental > Aquatic > Freshwater > Lake > Sediment | place: USA: Wyoming | collected...
GGTTTTAGCTTATATTGATTTGGCTTCTACCATAAGCAATGACTGATAAATAGTAAGTTTCAAATAACGGCTTAAAACCCTTTACCCATCCTACCATTGTACCAAAATGGCATTTTTTAACGATTACTTAGATATAAATTATCACATGCTCTATTTGTTTGTCTTTCAATTAATACATATTATATAATGGACAGATCATAAAATCTGCCCATTGTGATTCTAGTCATATACTGATCTAAGGTAAGAATATGTCTAGGTTGCTTATATGACTTTTATTTTTATAACAAGTGTTGGAAGCAAGTTATTCCAATGAAATGTTTTTAGGCATTGTCATAACGACCATATTCTTGTCTTAGATCAAGCATCATCTGGTATCTTTCTGGCGGCATACCATTGAAAGCCACGTTACTCGTACAGAATATGTATCCACCGCCCGGCATACCATCTCTTAGCGATCTCAATATGTCTGCTCGTACTTCTTCATCTGTCCCGGTTTGCAGAAGACCGCAGTTTACGTTACCTGCCAAACAAACCTTGTCACCTACGAGTTTTTTGACCTCAGCTAGACTTACCTTCGCTTGTGGGTCTACTGAATGAAGTGCATGCGGTCTGCACGAAACAAGTTGATCCAATATGGGCATGATGTTGCCATCGGTATGCTTTATAACGTAAGCACCGTTCTTTCTGTGACCTTCTATGAGCCGATGTAGATATGGTGTCACGAATTCAGCGAACATCTTGGGTGACAAAAATGGTCCGTCGTTAAAGCAGTAATCAGCGCACATTGTCAGACATTCTGCGCCTGCTTCTATCTGTGTCCTGCCCCCAGCAATGCCGTTGTCAACTGATGTTTCGAGACCTTTTTTGATCTCATCTCCATGCTCAAAGAGTCTGAAGGAAAGGTCAACCATGCTTTTCCCATCGGGGATGCCCATAGTTCCATCAGCCTCACCGCAGAGAAGGTATTTTTTGTTTACTCCCATCTCTACAAGCTTTTTGAGCATCCTCACGTCACCGGTTCTTATTATGGAATAGTCCAGTTTTTCGGTTATCTCAACAATGAAATCAGCATTATAACTGATAGCCATGTCAAGGTCTTTACCTTCAAGACCGTTATAACCTTTGTAGCCTTTCTTGAAGAATTCGTCTGTAAGCTGGAATTCTAGCTCAAAGGTCGGGACAATATCGTCTGGTTGCCTTAGTTCGAGAGCGGCGATTACTCTTTCTTTCGGGGTCATAGGTTTCCTCCATGTTTTAAATTATTAGCATATTATAACAAAATAATAAACTCGTCCACTGTAAGACCTGCACTCCGTATAATAGAACGAAGTGTACCACGGTCAAGTTCTCTATGATCGGGAACAGAAATTTGAGCAAAAGGTTCTTCACGACGTAAGATTATATGGCTTCCTATCTGTCGTTTGAAAACAAATCCTGCACTCATAAGAACCTTAACACATTGATGTCCAGAAATTACTGGTAGTTTACTCATACTGCGATTAATATTGATTCAAAAGAATCTTCTGGAACAGGTAAATTATCCTCTTCCAGGACAGTAATATATGCTTCAATAGCTTCTTTTATGTTGGCAGTAGCTTCTTCTTTTGTCTTACCCTGACTGATACAGCCCGGTAAACTCAAACATTCAGCTACCCAGTAACCATCTTCACCGGAATAGATAATAACTTGTCTCATTGCGAAATTTCCTCTTCTTTAAGAGATGGATCATAACTTGGGTCTGATTGAGATAGTAAAACTGAGATAATACGCATGACTTTAGTTGAGTTAAATATTGCTCTTAAAATTTCTATAAATTCGTCTTCGGATTTTGCTATAATTTGACGTGTTGTGGTTCTCGCCCCTTGATCATAAAATCTGGGTGGAATATCCTTCCATATATCTTCCTCTATATTTATTATTACTGGATATATAGACATTCCATAAATTATATCCAAAATCTTATATTGATAGTCACTCAAAGCAGGAACTACAATAAGAAACGTATAATGAAAACCAGATCGGAGATCAGAATCAAGTCTTAGATCATAAACTTTTCCTTGTATGATATTTTTAGTTTTTTTCCCCAATAACGCAGCTTGTTGACGTAGTATTATAAAGGGAGTTATGATCTTTTCAACCTTAATTTTATCTGGCCACAAATCAATAATTTCAGTCATTTCAATCACTCCTTATCAAAGCTTATAGATCAAGCCTAAACAACAATGGTAAATGATCAGAAGCAACATTTTTATCTGGTATGCCACTTTCATTCAAAAAAGAAGTTTCACCATCGGATGTCAGAATTTTCAAATCTTCATTACTAAACCTATTCAATAGATCAGGACGGATCAATACTTGATCGAACACATGCCAGAAAAGTGCTTCATGTTCAGCATTAGGATAATAATATGTTCCTGGTGGGTTTGAATTAAAGTCACCAAGAAAATTCCACATTGGGTTATAAAAGAAAGGATATTCTTTTCCTTGAACAATACGTTTTTTCTTGTTGGCAATGATTCTGCTCATAGTACCATGTAAACCACCAGCAGAAATAACACCGCTTTCAAATGGACTTGTATTTAGATCCCCGACAAGAATCGTTCTTGAGTGACCTATTACCCTTTCTGCCCATTCGATTTTTTTAGAGAAACGATACCATTCAAAAGATTGACTGCTATCAGTCCAATTATCCTTGCTTACAAAATGAGTGACTAAAAGCAAAATATCAGTCAATCCGGGAATCTTCAAATGACGCATTGTAAGTCTATCAATTTCACTCAATGGATCATCTATTGTCACAATACATTCGCTTGAAAACCTTGTGTATATATCAATCTTTTTGCAATTATCATCTGGAGCATAGTCGTATAAAATATTGGTATCTTGATTCAAGATAGAAAGCATCGTTCCCGGCTGAATTTCACATTCAGCCAACATGATCACATCAACTTGATGTTTCAAAGCAAGTTTGCGAATGATAGACTGTATTGGTCTTCTATTTATATTCCAGAAAAGAAAAGTTGTTTTCATAATTTACTCGATTATCTTCGGCACTTCAAAAAGCCCATCAACAGGACTAGGGGCGTTGGCAAGTGCCTCATCCTGCGTAAACGATTTCTTTATGGCATCCTCTCTGACAACGTTTTTAACGGGAATTGCGTGTGACGTTGGCTCTACGTCATCAGTGTTGAGCTTGTTAAGCTGGTTTATGTATTCCAATATTTCACCGAGATGTTCAGCGAGTTTCTTCTTTTCTTCCTCATCAAATCTTAAACGAGCAAGGTTAGCGACATGCTCAACCTGCTTTATTGTTATTTTTTCCATGCTCTCCTCCTAAATTATTCTATATCTTCTGAAGCTTTGCATACTCAATCATAAGCGTCTTTTTTATACCTATATCAAAATCAACCGTAACCATCGCACTTGGCCCTGACCCACTAACCGTTTTAATAACCCCTTTACCAAATGTTTGATGACGAACCTTCTGCCCAACCTTGAAATTATATTCATCATTATTGCTGGCAATTTGCGAAGCAGAGGCAGATGATACAACCTGACGTTCTGGTGGTTTTATAAATACAGTATCCCTGTGTTGCTCTTTTAACTCTGGTGGAACTTCATCAAGGAAACGTGATGGCGGATAATATGACGTATTTCCAAAAAGCAAGCGTTGTGCGGCAGATGTAAGATAAATCCTCTCTTTTGCACGTGTGATTCCAACGTAGCAAAGCCTGCGTTCTTCTTCCATTTCTACATCACTTTCGAGTGATCGCCATGATGGAAATATACCGTCATCCATACCTGTCAGAAACACAACTTTGAATTCTAACCCTTTTGAGCTATGTAATGTCATTAGTGAGACTTTCTTCTCCTGATTATTCCACGCATCTATGTCAGATTTTAGCGTTATACCTTCAAGAAAACTTGACAGTGTAACGTTCTGTGGGTCTTCCTGTCTTCCCTCAAATTCTTTTGCTTCTGAGAGTAGTTCTTTGGAGTTTTCGATCCTGCTTTGTGATTCTATTGTGTTTTCTTCTTGCAAAGCCTTTATATATCCAGTTTTATCAAGGACATCCTGTATAACTTGCGTTGGGTTGCGATTTGGATCAAGGCTTTCTATTATACTCACGAATTTTGTTATGGCTTCACGAGCCCGATTTTGAATGTCTTGCACGTAATCAATGTCCAACAATGTCTGATAAAGCGTCATACCCTCTTGATAAGCGAATTCTTTTATTTTATTCAGGGTCGTCTTTCCAATATGACGGGTTGGAACGTTTATTATTCGCTCAAGACTGATGCTGTCATTACGATTCAAAAGAATGCGAAGGTATGCAATAATATCTTTTATTTCCATGCGCTCGTAGAATCTCAGTCCGCCAATGACAGTGTAAGGTATACGTGAGACACGCAAAGCATTTTCCAGAACACGGGATTGCGCATTCATTCTATACAGCAATGCAAAATCGCTGTAATCATAGCCTTCTGAACACAATTTGCTTATTATATCCGAAACAAAAGATGCCTCACCTTTTTCGTCAATAGCCTCGTAGCAGGTTATCTTTTTGCCTTCTTCGTTTTCCGTCCAGAGTTCCTTATCCTTCCTTTTAATGTTATTGACGACAACGTTATGCGCCGCTTTGAGGATGTTCTTCGTTGACCTGTAATTCTGCTCAAGGCGATATACAACCGCATCCTCGTAGTCTCGTTCAAAATCGAGGATATTGCGAATGTCTGCGCCACGCCAAGAATATATTGACTGATCGTCGTCTCCAACTACGCATATATTCCTATATTTTTTAGCTAGAAGGTTTGATATTTTATACTGAGAATGGTTTGTATCCTGATATTCGTCTATCAATATATATCTAAATTTCTCTTGATAATACGCCAAAACTTCTGGTTGCTCTTCAAATAGTCTTACGGTCATCATCAATAGGTCATCAAAATCCAGCGCATTATTCTCTCTAAGGTGCATTTGATATTGTTTATATGCGTCTGTAACTTTTTGCTCAAAGAAACTCCCTGCGTTTTTTGAATAATCCTCATAATCGAGTAAATTATTCTTTGCATTACTGACCGCACCCAAGATCGATCCGGCGGATATTCTTTTGCTGTCAATCTGAAGCTCATCAAGCACCTGCCGCATAAGTACTAACTGATCTGTCTGGTCGTAGATGGTAAAATTGCGATTATACTTTAATCCGAGTTTATCTATATCTCCACGCAGGAAACGCACACATGCCGCATGGAAGGTACTTACCCATAAAAGTCCGCTGTGTATAGGACCTATCAAATCACGGAGTCGGTTCTTCATCTCCTCAGCCGCTTTGTTTGTAAAGGTTACGGCAAGAATATTTGTTGGTGATATACCTCTCTCTTTTATGAGATAGGCTATCCGATTCATAAGCACCCTCGTTTTCCCGCTACCTGCGCCTGCAAGTAGCAAGAGCGGTCCATCACCATGCTGAACTGCCTTTTTTTGAACTTCGTTTAATCCTTCAAAGATATTCATAATATATTTCCAGTTAAGGATATTTATTCTCCAGCCATTTTTATAACATGATTATATAAGTTATTGCTTATCCAAAATCCAGCTTTAATTACAAGATCATCAAGGATCGGTTTAACTAAAGAGATGATCCTATTATGTTTAGCTTCTATAAGTGTACCTAGCAAACCAATGGAGTTAATATTAAGCTTGGAAGAAATGTTGTATCCATGTCGTTCATCAAGTAATAATAGATCGGCTTTCATTTCTAAAGCCAAAGTGATTGCTTCTGCTTCTCCTTCATGCAATTCAAGTAAAAGCGACTTGAGAAAAGAATGGTTAATTATGGATCGTATTTCAATCCATGGTAATGTCTCATCAGATTTGCCAGAAAGAAAATCCGAAACTTCATAAGAAACTGCTTCTGGTATATATACTCTATGGTACAGGCTTCTGAGTATATCCAATTGACCGACAACAGCAAGATTCAATATTGGTGAAGTATTACTTACAACTATCATATTCGATCAATCTTTCTTAACGTCTCTAAATCTTTATCAAATTCCTTAACGTCATAATGGATCGGGATTTGTCGGCTTGCAAGCAAATGTTGGAATTGAATTCGATTCATTCCAGCAAGATGACTGGCTTGTGCCAGAGTCATTTTCTCTTTTTGGAAAAGCCAAACGGCAATTTCCTGCTTAAACTCTTGCTCATTCATGTGTATCTGCTGGAGTAAATCATCAGATATTATTATACTCATAACTATCAACTCCCTTCGTAAACATAATGCACGCAAGAATATCATCATGAGTTAATGCTTCATATTCCTGCAATATCTCATCTGTTGTTTCACCATGAGCCAATAGATTTAATATATAACGATTCTGTATCACCATATTACCCGATTATATGCCTTCGATATTACCAAGTCCTTAGTCACAAGATCCGTGTCCGTCATAATAGCTGTTGCAACGATAACTCTGTCGTGAAGTTCTACGCCTTTCAGTCCTTCTGATAATTCCATGAGTTCATAAGTTAAAGGCATTATCTCAAAAGCAATATCACGTTTTAGAGCATCTTTCAGTGACTCAAAAGATATGGGATATTTGCCCTTCTCAATCAGCCATAAAATTTCCATTAAAGCGACTATTGGCACATAGATAGTTCCATGTCTCTCAGCTTCGTATATTGCATCAAACGCTTTTTTAGAGAGTTTCACATTACTATCTTTGTGGACATACCAGATCAACGAATGTGCATCTATTGTAATTCTTTTACCTTGTTCCACTCTTTCACCGCCTCGTCAATATCTTCCTCTGGTATAGGTCCCCCGCCTTCAAATATCCCTCGTATAGAAAAGCGTTCCCTCTTTGGTCTCTCCTGGACATCCTTTGATCCTTTGTTGACAAACTCATTAAACGCTTCCTTACTTACCCTCACAATGGAATTTAGCTTAACAGCCTTGAGTTTTCCAGCTTTGATCCAACGATATACAGTGTTATAGTCAACAGCTAGTATGTTTGCTATTTCGTGCATAGTATAAAATTGTTTTTCTTCAATCATCGTTATTACCTCCAATAGTAATATATTACAACCAACAAAAAACTACAAGAATATATTTTACTCTACACTAAATTCTGTTGAAACACTGTTATTTTAATGAGATACGACTGCAAGTTTCAGCCCATTCTAGCAACTTTCACTTTTAATGTCCTTAGCGAATATGCCATATTTCCCCATTCGATATTGTAGTGTTCGTCGGGATATGCCTAGATTTTTCGCCGCTTTGACTTGATTTCCACCTGTTTTTCTCAAAGCTTTAAGTATAAGGTCTTTTTCGACTTCTTCAAGGGAGTTGGAATTAGAAGATGTAACAACCGTTGAATTAATAGAATAGAGATGTGCAGGCAAATCCGAAGGCTGAATCACTTCATCTTTACCCATTACGATAGCTCTTTCTATGCAATTCTCTAGCTCTCTCACGTTCCCGGGCCAATCGTGTTGCTCAAAGATTGAAAGGACTTCTGGTGAAATCTTTTTTACTTTTCCTCCGACTTTGTCTTTATGCTTTTCAAGGAAATGCTCAGTTAATAGCAGAATATCCTCGCTTCTTTCTCTTAAAGGCGGCATACATATTTGCACCACGTTAAGACGATAATATAAATCTTTTCTGATCTTTAGCTCTTGCACTGATTTTTCCAGATCAGCATTGGTAGCAGCAATAACTCTGGCATCAACTCTGATGGGTTGTGTACTACCAACACGCTCAAATTCTTTCTCTTGCAGGAAACGCAAAAGCTTAATCTGGACATTTTGATTAATATCACCTATCTCATCAAGGAATATCGTACCTTTATCTGCTTTTTCAAACATACCGATCTGCCTGCTATCAGCCCCGGTATATGAGCCTTTCTCGTGACCGAATAATGCGCTTTCCAGCAAAGTCTCTGGAAGTGATGCACAGCTAACCTTTACAAAAGAGTGATCCCTTCTGGTACTATTGTAATGTATCGCATGGGCGGCAAGTTCCTTACCTGTGCCTGTTTCACCAAGAAGAAGGACGGTTGCGCCAGATTCTGCTACTTTTTTTAAAGCAGAATATACTTCCTGCATTTTGTTGCTATGTCCAACAATCTGACCAAATCCATATATACTCATTACTTCTTCACGAAGCTGTCTATTTTCTTCCAATAGATTCTTGCTTTCTAAAGCCTTCTTTATGAGAACTTTCAGATGGTTAGGATCAATGGGTTTAGTAAGATAATATGACGCACCTTCAGCCATAACCTGAACTGCGGATTCAATAGTGCCATAAGCTGTCATTAATATAACTAAGGTATCGGTATTAAGCCTTTTTATTTCGTGGAAAAGCTCAAGCCCATTCATATCAGGCATTTTTATATCTGTAACCACAACGTCAGCAGAAGTTTCTTTGAATTTTTCGAGAGCATCACGACCATTAGATGCAGTTTCAACATCATAGCCTTCTCTAACTAACATTTTCTTCAGCATAATTCGCTGAGTTTCTTCATCATCTACAATGAGTATAAATGGTTTCATTTTTTTATCATCAAATTGTTTATTTACCGTTTCGCTTTTATTTTAGTATTTCCAATTGCTCATTTTGCATTATCGTTTTATTTGTTTTAATAGGCTCTACTGAAAGATGAAATCCCAATGCCTGCAATATAGCTTCTAAAATGTCAAATCTTGGATTATCTTTATTAGCAAAGAAATCATAAACATCCTGCTGACTTAAATTAGTATGCTCTGTAATTTTATCAATTCCACCTTGTGCCTCAGTAACATCTTTCAGAGCAAGCAAAAATGCTTCTGTATCGCCATCTTCTTCGTATTCCTCAAGGACTACGGAAAGAAAAATTCTAGCGTCTTCAGGATCACGCAAACTTTCCATAAGGAGATCGTTAAAATCCCTATACTGTCTCATTTTTTAAACTCCATTTATAATCATACCAATAATATTTTACTCTCTGAATATCACGTTCTTGAGTACTTTTATCTCCACCTGCCAAAAGCAAAACAATTTCATCACCGACTTGACCATAATAAATTCTATATCCAGAACCAAAATGTAACCTTAACTCGTAAAGTCCTTCACCAATTGACCTATAATCACCAAAGTTACCAATCTTTATACGGTCTAATCTTGCTAAAATGCGTATTTTGGTATTATTGTTTTTAATAGATTTTAGCCAATCGTTAAACGGTTCATTTCCATATTCGTCTTGGTATATTTTTATAATCATAAATTATTACTGCGTATATTGTTTTTGTTCAGGAGTTTCAATATAAGGAAGTCTTGCGGCTTCTGCTTTATTTTGGAGGTTGATGTCCGATGTCACCAAAATAACGTTTGAACCTAGATTTTGCCTTTGTATCTCTAATGTAGAGGCTATAATCCTATCGTCATTAACACTTTCATCTAACCAAGACAAAACTTCCTTTGCTTTTGGTTCTTTTGCAACTGTTTTTACTGTAACCGTTTTATAAATTGTTACACCATCAAATAAACTTCCCTGCTGACGAAAACCTTTAATTCGACTAATTACAGATTCCACTTTTTTTCTAAATTCCTCTTCTCGTCTTATAATTTTTAAATTATCAAGTTCACCTAGAACCGTTGGTATAAAAACAACAGTATATGTATTTGAATTTATACTACTACCATAGGTCTGTATATCTGGATTCCTGATCAAAGCGTTTACATCTGGAATTAAAATAATGCCTTGTTCGCCAGTTGATTTAAATGAATCTAAAAGACTGCATAAATCAACAAAATTAGATTGGATAGTTTTCTTTGCCTCTGGAATAGATGATGGAACTTCCCAGAGAAGAAATCCAGCTTTCTGATCTACGAAATTCATTACTGATGTTTTTATCTCATCAATTTTGCTTTTAACATCACTTGACTTATCAGAAAATATGAATTCGATGATTTCATAAATTGAAGTAAAAGACTTCAATGCTTTTGATTGTTTAATAAGACCTTCGTTATCTAATTTATCCCAATAACGCCATGGTCCAAGCCATACACACCCCTTATCAGGGTCATGAAGATCAGTATGAAAATTCTCTATTTTGGCAACATCTAATAGATCATAGATTAGAGTTTCCAATTTATCCAATTCAGAAAGCAGGTTTTCCAAAAAAGAATTAGTTACCATCAAATACCACCTTGCTTATACCGCCTTAGTTATTAAAAGAACAAAGCTTGTGTTTTCCATATATCCAATCCTTTTTTAGCAATTCTACCTTGCGCATCGGTGACATCACGCACTGTATTCTAAAATTCCTTGTTCTTACAGGGCAAACAACCTTTTTCATTCAGATATGCCTGCAGAAGGATTGCCTCAACTAATCCTGAAGAGGTTTTTATGGGATTAGTAAGAACAACATACTCTATAGTAAGAGTACCCTCGCATTTAGAAAGCTCACCAAACCATTTATTGGCTAAGATGTCATTTTCTCTTAGTTTTTTCAATCTCTCAGGAATGTCTTGCTTTACAATTTTTCCATCTTGCTTTATCTTTCCCGCTCTGCCAATATAGAGAACTTGCCAATCTGATTTACGGCGCACCACATAAATACCATATACCTTTTCTCCGTTGTATTTCTTAAAATGGGCAGTGGTACATCCCGTGAATTTTTTATTTGGGTAGTTCGGATCTGGATAATCATAACAACAATTACGGTGTTTACTTTTCAGATCTGCTAATTCATCTTCAAAGTCTAATATTGGTGAAGTATTACTTACAACTATCATATTCGATTCATCTTTCTTAACGTCTCTAAATCTTTATCAAATTCTTTGACGTCATAATGGATCGGGATTTGTCGGCTTGCAAGTAAATGCTGAAACTGGATTCGGTTCATGCTTGCAAAATGGCTTGCCTGAGCTAGTGTCATTTTCTCTTTTTGGAAAAACCAAACAGCAATTTCCTGCTTAAACTCTTGCTCATTCATGTGTATCTGCTGAAGTAAATCATCAGATATAGTAATACTCATTTATTATCAATACCTCCTTAGAATAATCCTTTTGTATGATAATTGGCACAGTAGAATCATTAACCACAAAAACACTAAGGACACAAAGAACACGAAGATTTTTTTCCTCTCCATTATTCCTTTGTGTAGTTAGTGTCTTCATGTTATATTTTCATTATTAGATTCCTGCCTGCGCAGGAATGACAATTAACGATTTACCCAGTAATTCTGATATTCTGAGATAGCACTCAAGACCGCATCAATATTTTCCAATGGCACATCAGGATAAATGTCAACTCGAAGGATCAATCCGCCTTTTGGTGAACCAAGCCTTGTGACAATCTCGGCAATATGGTTGTATGCTTCTTCTGGTTTTCCGAAAGGTACAACTGTTTGTCTGTCAACGTCAGCAATTATACACATCCTGCCTTTAAGACGTTTTTCAATAGTATCCACACCGACGCAATTCACCTGCATATTGAAAGCGGTCAAGCCTGCTTCTAAAAATTCTTCCCATAAGTCAACTGTATATCCATCTGAATGTTGAGTAGTCAAAGCGCCGTATTGTTTACACAGGTCATACATTTTCGTGTAACCGGGTTTAAAGTAACGCCTGAAAGTAGCCGGACTGATCATGCACCTGTCCTGCGCTCCCCAGTCATCTCCAAAACTGACAATATCAACAGGCGATCCAAGTTGTAAAGCATGACGAAGATACGTCATATTATATTCCAGTATTAGATCAACGATTTCTTCAATCTCAGGAGTACCGAGTGCCATATCAGCAAGGGCATTTTCCACCCCTCGAATGAAGTGAACTCGCTCATAGAATCTTTCTCCGCCGATAACCACCGCATTACCACCTGAGCGCGCATTCTGGCAATTGCGCACAAAGCTACCCCAGTCGTGAACACCTCGCTCTGTATAAACCAATGGGTCGGGAGCTTTGTAATGACGAAGATTGTGAATGTCAGAAAGTGGATGATACTTGATCTGCCCTTCCATGCCATCACGAACGCAATGCCAGACACATCCCCAGTTGTCTAAACATTCCTCGTTTGCACGGTTTGCTGGTCCTACCCATTGGCGAGCATCTGCACCACGAGGAAGTTGTCCGAATGGAACGTCAGGATGCTTATCTAAAACATCATTTAGTTTTTCACCATATCTTATCCAGGTTGCCAGCGAAAATCCACCCCATATAGGTACTTCCCCTGTTCCTCGAATTTGAAGCGTATCACGAAACTTTTGTCCATTAGTTCTATGATCCGCGCCCATTAACACACCCCCTGTTTTTAATGTAGAGCAAATTGCTAGTTTGCTTTATACTTTAGCAAATTAGCAATTTGCTCTATTTGTTTCAATATGTAATATATCTACCAAAGGAAGCAAGATCGAAAAGGTTGATCCTTCACCTTCCTCACTGTTTACTCTTATCTCTCCACCATGTGTCTCAATTATCTTATGCGTTATAGCAAGTCCAAGACCTGTGCCATCTGGTTTTGTTGTAAAATATGGCTCAAATAGTCTGTCTAGAATCTCTTGTGAGATACCTACGCCGATGTCTCGAATTTCGATAATAGCTTTATTTATTTCAAAATCTGCTGATATACTCACGTAAAGTTCTCCGCCATCAGGCATTGCTTGTATGCCATTTATGACGATATTAGAGATCGCTTGTCCTAGTTTATCTCGATCAATGTTGGCAAATACTGGAACTGTTGAATAACTGCAAGCTAATTTCACCTTTCCAACTTCCAGAAGTGAAGTATAGTTTAGCATCAAGTCATTTATAAAGTCATTCATATTTGAGATTTTAAAGTTCATAACGGTGGGACGTGACAATTGAAGGAATTCCTCTACTATACGATTCAACTCCTTTACCTGTCGTGACATGATGTCAAGACACTCCTTCGCTTCAATTTCAATATTCTTAATGTCAGATGGACTTTCGTGAATCTCGCTTATTATGTCCTTCAGATATTGGATAGTGATAGCCATTGAGTTAAGAGGATTTCGTACTTCATGAGCGACACCGGCGGCAAGATTACCGAGTGATTGCATCCTTTTTTCATTCTCTAAGCTGATCTGCTCAATCATTCTGTTGATACTTCCACTTAAACGCCCTATCTCATCTCTTGATGTATCCCTTGCACGTACCGCCAGATCACCGGATTGCGCCGCTGTTATAGTTTCCATAAGTCTTTCTAACCTTCGTACAATAAGATAGCTGGTGACAGGATTTATGAAAACTGTTAGCGTAATTGTAACCAGAGCAACGTAAAACAGATGTTTAGCACGCAATTGGCGGATGTAGCTAATGATTTCATTAGTAGAAAACATTATCTTTAACTCGCCAAGTATTATACTTTCATCTGTTTCAGAAGATATAACGTAAGGAAGCGTGAATTCAATAACCCAATGTCCAAAATATCCCTTTGGCGGATAGCGAACGCGCATCTGTCCTGATGTTACTCTCTGAATCTCTTCATCGTTGTCTAACTGCGTGTTAATTGCATTACCTGTAAGGCTTGCAATCACGACCCCGCTAGCATTCGTAACAATTATTTCAGCAATGTCCAAACCCGTTCTGTGAAGGTTTACCGTTCTGATTATATTTGCTATCTCTTCAGCATCCTCTTTACCCGCTATGCGCCTCTGGATATCGCTTGCTATGTCACGCATAGATGCCCCTCTGGAATGATCCCTTATCACTGCTTGAGCAATATTTTTCTCTAGCATCCTGTCGTCAAACCAAAAGAATGCGCTCATAGTCAGAAGGATAAAAACGTTTATGAGTAGTGTATATTTCCATTCAAGGCGCATATTATATTTGTAGGGGCGAAGCATTTGCCTCATAAACGCTGATTATATAATAGTTCACAATAGCAAATGCTTCGCCCCTACTTCCCTTGGGTCTGTAATTTCACCTGTAAGTGCGCTAATAGCTGCTGTTGCGGGTGAAGAAAGATAAACATAAGACTTTGGATTTCCCATTCTGCCAAGAAAGTTTCTGTTGGAAGTAGCTACGCACACTTCGTCATCAGCAAGTATACCTTCGTGTATTCCACAGCAGACTGCACAGCCGGGTGAGCTTATCGCCGCCCCTGCTTCTACGAGTATATCAAGTAATCCCTCTTTACTTGCTTGCAGATAAACCTTTTTGGACGCTGGTGTTACCAATAGTCTAACGTCAGGATGAACAGTTTTGCCTTTCAGAATCTTAGCGGCGATACGAAGGTCATCAATACGGCAGTTTGTACATGAGCCAAGAAAAACCTGATGTATCTTTATCCCTTTTGCTTCCTCGACTGACTTCACATTGTCAACGGTATGGGGAAATGCCACCATCGGCGATAGTTCTGAAGCGTCAATTTCTATGATTTTTTCATATACTGCGTCATTATCAGGAGCGATCTTACGGAATTTTTCAGGGCGTCCATACTCTTTTAGATACTCATAAGTAACGTCATCAGAAGCAACAATTCCAGCCTTTGCACCGGCTTCGACAGCCATATTGCATAACGTCAATCTACCTGACATATCCATATTCTCAATAGTGTCACCGCAGAACTCAAGAGAGCGATAATCTGCGCCATCTGCCCCGATCAGTCCTATTATGTAGAGTATAAGGTCTTTTGGGAATACACCGTTTTGTAGTTTTCCAGTGACGTGTATCTTGAAGCTATCTGGCACTCGAAGCCACGTCTTACCCAGAGCCATTGCTATGGCAACATCAGTGGAACCCATTCCAGTAGCAAACGCACCTAAAGCGCCTGCTGTACAGGTATGAGAATCTGATCCGATGAGTATGTCACCGGGGCAAACGTAATCTTCAGACATAACCTGATGGCATATTCCGCAACCGACGTCTGATAAAACTGCACCAGTCTTACGTGCAAACTGTCGCAGGAGTACGTGATCATTTGAAAGCTCTGCTCTGGGACTAGGAGAAGAATGATCTATAAAAAGAACCGTTCCTTTAGGGTTATGGACTTTCTCCATGCCCAGCTTTTGCAGTTCCCTGACAGCCAAAGGACCTGTGCCATCCTGAAGCAAACAAAGATCAACTTTTATAACTGCCAGATCACCGGCTGATACGTCCTTTCCAGCATGTTCCCCAATAATTTTTTCAGCAATCGTTTTTCCCATATTTAGTTTTTCGTAGGGACACGGTGTAGCGTGTCCCTACTCCTTCTCCTCCAATTTTACTAGCTCTTCAAACCTGATGTCTACGCCCATTATGCCAATTATGTCTTCAGAATCGTTTCTGATAGGTGCTGATACCGTTATACATAACGCTCCAGTATATCTGGATATGTAAAAATCAGTTACGTGTGCCTTACCATCCTTTAATGGACCTACAAACCATGGACGATCAGAGAAGTTGTCACCGATACCAACGTTTTGATACTTCCCTTTATCCTCTGGATGGACTATGTTTTTCGTCATCATGTTACCATCAAGGTTAGTAACGTATATCCATTGAATGAATGGATTCTCGTTGAGAATTTTTTGCATTACAGGCTCTTGTTGCTCAAGATCCATTGATTTTATATCTGGCATTTCAACGGCATTTTCAACGAGATGAATGGCTATTTCTCTGGCTTTTATCTTCAATTTGTCAAGATCAGATTCAAACAGATCGGGCAAATATTTTTTCGCCTGAAGAAGCAACTCCTCAGATGATATACTCGTTATTCTACCTTTATCGTATTGAGTCTCTACCCAATCATTTATCCTGACTATACCGGGATGGCGCTTATCAATCATATCATCACCACGAAGCTCAAGACGTCTATTTACCCAATAGGCAACACTCGCCAACCCCGACTTGTGTGCAATAATCACATCCACAGGACGTTTTAGGATTTTATCTGTATCAAAGATAGTATATATCTCCGGGTTTTTAAGAACACCATCTGCATGAATTCCTGCTCTCGTTGCGTTGAACTCAGACCCAATAAATGGATAATTAGCAGGTATCTTATATTTTAGCTCATGTTCAAAGTATTCTGCAATTTCAGTAATGATTGTGGTATCTACGCCATTATTATCGCCAATTAAGCCTATGTAATCCATTATAAGCCCTTCGATAGGTGGATTACCCGTTCTTTCACCAAGACCTAGCAGTGTTCCATTTGCGCCAGAACAGCCATATAACCATGAATTTACTGCATTGACTTGTACTTTATGAAAGTCATTATGTCCATGCCATTCAATTTGTTCTGAAGGGACACCGCCTTCGTGTCTAAGAACATGAATTATTTTTGGAACACTTCGAGGAAGCGATGCCTCTGGATTACTGATTCCATATCCCATAGTATCACAAGCTCTGATCTTGACAGGTATTTTGCTTTCTTCACTTATTTTCATAAGTTGCTGTACAAAAGGTATTACAAAACCATAAAAGTCCGCCCTTGTAATATCCTCAAGATGGCATCTGGGAGTAATTCCCGCTTCTATAACAGCTTTAACTACGTTGATGTAATCTTCAGCCGCTTGTTTTCTCGTTTTTCCAAGTTTGAGAAAAACGTGATAATCAGAGATAGACATCAGTATACCAGTTTCTTTTAACCCCATCGCTTTAACAAGTTTAAGGTCATCTTTATTAGCCCTTATCCAGCCTGTTATCTCTGGAAAACTATAATCTAACTCAAGACATTTTTCAACTGCTTCCCTGTCTGTATCGCTATAAAGAAAAAACTCCGTCTGTCTTATAACTCCGTTAGGACCGCCTAATCTATGCAGGAAGTCAAACAAGTCTAATATCTGTTTTGGAGTATAGGGTGGTCGTGCCTGCTGACCGTCTCTGAAAGTCGTATCGGTAATAAACATATCATCTGCTGGTTCGATGGGAACGATCTTAAAATCAAATTTCATTCTTGGTACTTCATCATAAGGATATATGTCCCTTAGAAGGTTCGGTTCAGACACGTCTTCAATTTCATAAAAATCCGAAGCTGGTTCCAGCAAGCTTCGCTTTTGAGTAAACTTATTCAATACGATCAACTCCTTTACTTATAGGCTTATAAGAATATGGGATAATAGGGCTACAAGCTCATAAACCTATAGTCCTATATCAACATAGCCTATGCTAAATTATACCATGATTTCTGACTTACTACAACGGTTTTATTGAAGGTATTGAAGGATTGTAGTTGACATAGAAAAAAAACATGCTATTCTCTCTGTCGTTGGAGGTTATTTGCCTTTTCATTATAAAGGAGTTGATAAAAAGTGGCAATTTCACAAAATATAAAGATACTAGAAAAGTATATAGAAGCAGACGGGGTAGATAACTTCACCGAACAAGCAATAAAAAAACTTATCCGCCACAGTTTGCAGAAGGAACAAAAAGAATCAGAATTCTAATTGGTGAAAGAGAAAACGAAAATGTACCCAAACCTAGCATCATACATGAATGATCTTGAAATGCTTTTCATCTGGAAATAGGAGCCATAGTTTTTCTTGGAATTGAAATTGCGGAGACTGCGGCAAGTATAGGCAAAAAAGCTGATATAGCCATAGCTGGAACGACGTTTCCTCCGAAAAAGTCGGCAATAACTCCGAAGAACATGGCAATTATTGCGGCTACCCCCCATGATGCACCCATCATAAGAGAAGATGCAGTGCTGGCGCCTTTCGGGATAGCCTCTTGTGCAATGGCAAGGTTCGCAGGATTGGCAAACGAGATCATCATACCTGAAAGCAATAGGAAGATAACAAAAATAACCCCATTTGTATATAATAACGATATTAAAAAAGGCGAGGATAATAACATCGAATATATAATAATACTCTTTCTGCTTACCCATCTGGAAACGTAACCACCAAGAAATGTTCCCAGTGCAGTTGAAAGTGAAAATATGAATAATACAATAGCACCGATCATAAGTGAAAGATCACGTTGTTTTATCAGGAGTGAAAGAAAATTAACGTATACTATTGTCGTTGTTGATCGCAGGGTGACTATAATAAATAAAATGGTTAGTAGTTTAATCTCTGGTTTAATGACTTGCAGAATTTTAACGGATTCTCGTTTTTGCACGGTTTCTTTCTTTAGAGAAACGTATTTATAAAGCAGTATTGTTGTAACAATCCCAAGTATAGAAGCATAAGGCATCCTTTTGGGTCCGATGAAAGGTGATGACATAAGATATGCGGCAAACAAAGGTCCCAAAGCATAACCAATTGTACCAATAGCCATGAATACCGCAAGACTAAAATCCCTGTTTTTGCCTGTCCCAGCCATATCACCTGCGGTGCTTGCCGCATGAGGATGAAAGGCTGAAACCCCCAAGCCACCTATAAGAAGAATAACTATAAGTGCATGATAGCTTGGTGCAAGACCTATGAATGTCATGAAAATACCTGCTATTATAGGTCCGCTTACAATAAATAGCTTCCTGCTCCACCTGTCGCCAAGATAGCCAAAGACTACCTGAAACATTGACCCGGAGATACCCATAACAGAGATCATCACACCGATTGAAGTTTTAGAAAGGCTGAATTTATCTACAAAAACGGGAAGTAATGAGGCTAGAAAATTAGCAAAAAGATCAGTTACTCCATGTCCCAGTGCTATCACTGCTACACTGATTTTATTTATCCGAGAATTATCCATTAAATATAAGCTTTCATTTTATCTTAATAGTGGAGCAATCTGCCAGATTGCTAAAAACATAGCAAACTAGGATTGCGAATTTAATAATTTTATTTAATACTTGAAAGTTGGGTTTCGTTCCTCAACCCAACCTACTTTTTCTGCCAGATTGACAAAAACATAGCAAACTAGCAGTTTGCTCCACTCTATATTACATTGGCAGTAGAATTTTTGCTTTTTCTTTCGCCGATTTATACGTTGCCAGAACGATCTCGACAGCTTTACGTCCTTCTCTGCCGTCAACGATACACTTTTTGCCTTCGCTTATGCAGTCAACGAAATGCTGAAGTTCTCCAACAACGCCATCTGCACCCTTGTTTGGTGGAATATTTTCAGTCCACTCTCTTTCACCCATAAGTTTGTGATACACGTTTCCCGAATCCATATCGAGTTTCATAGAGCCTTTCGATCCATCAATGATAGTTCCACTACTACCCCTCGAACCCATGAAAGGACCCCATCTGAGGATCCCAACTGCCTTAGACTTGTATCTTATAAGCGACATTGTGTAATCTTCCCAGTCAGGATCGCCTGAAAAGCTTCCAACTTCAGCAGATACTGCAATGGGATCAACGCCAAACCAGTTGATAAGGTCTGCTTTGTGTATTCCGTTCTCCAGAAGCCCGCCCATTTTTCCGAACCACGATTCTGGTTTATTTCTCGGACCTGAATACGTTCCGCAGTAATCGGTCTCTAGGTAGACAATATCACCGATCAAGCCATCATCAACCATCTTTTTCCCAAGCTCATGCAAAGGATAAAACCTTAACACCTGTCCGACCATCAATACAATACCGCCGGCATCCGCCGCAGAGATCATGGCATCAGCATCTGCGAGAGTCGCTGATAATGGTTTTTCACAGAATACGTGAATGCCCTTTTTAGCGGCGTCAACCGTAACTGGTGTATGTTGCCAGGGCGGAGTCGCTACTGTAATGGCATCTACCTCGTTAAACATCTCGTTGTAATCCGTGAAAGGTTTAACTCCGAACTTTTCACCAACAGACTTAACTTGATCGGGTCTTACGTCAGCAACTGCGACAAACTGGCAGTTCTTAACATTGCGAAGAGAGTTACAATGCGCTTGTCCCATTCCTCCCACGCCGACTGTACCTATGCGTACCATAAACGCACCTCCTTGAAATTGCAAAAAAGCGTCAGGTTAATATCCTGACGCTAACATTCATCTGGTCAAGCACTGATCAACCACTAATACTAAAAACTAAAAACTCAAAACTGAAAACTACTTCGTATATATATCCTGAATCTGGTGAAGTAGGGATATGGATTCGTCCTTTGCTCTCTGGAAAGCATTGCGTCCAACGATTGACCCAAATGATCCACCATTTGCAAGCTGTTTAATCTCATCAAGAACATCCTGATCGCTTTTAGCTTCACCACCAGAGTTGATCACAATACGGTGTCCGTTAAAGGCTGATTTAACAACAATTTTAGTTCTGTCAGCCAGAGTATCAATAGGTACACCGTTGTAAGTACCTCTCTTGACGTGATCAGGCAGACCAATCACAGCTTTGGATGGCTTGCACTTAATTATATGTGCGCCCAACTGTGCGGCGATATGAACTGCGTAACACACAATGTCAACTGCTGTTTCTACATCTTTAGAAGGCAGTCCGCTACCTCTCGGATAAGCCCACACGACAACCACAAGCCCTGCGGTTCTGGCATCGCTGGCAAGCTCTCGAACTTGCTCGTACATTTCAGCACTGTTCTCTGATCCCGGATAGATTGTAAAACCTACTGCGGCGCAGTTTAAGCGAACAGCATCATCAACCCATGCAGTCACCGCAGGGGCAGGATCGTCATCATCGGGCATCATCAGGTCATGGGAATTAACCTTCAGAATGGTTGGCAAACTTGCGGAAGCTATAACGTCAACTGCGGCTTCAATCTGTCCCAATGGAGCGGCATAACCATTACATCCAGAATCAATTGCCAGCTTTGCGTGATACAGTGGATCATACCCCGCCGGGTTAGGCTGGAAACTTCTTCCCGGTCCATGCTCGAAGCCTTGATCAACGGGAAGCAATACGAATTTACCAGTACCACCAATACGTCCATAGTTGATGAATCGCAAAAGATTATACTTTTGTTGATTAGTCATAGCTGGATACCAACTCAAAATTTCAGAAACTCTGTCTGCACCCATTTTTTCGTCCTCCTTAGTTCCGATTTTAATACCCGTCACTCGTTACTCGTCACTTTATTGAGATACGATCTCGCATTTAGGTAGAGAATTCAAAAACAATTTGCCATAAAACTTAGTCTTTACTCTTGGGTCCAAAATAACAACGATGCCCGTGTCATTCTTGGTTCGGATCAATCTGCCAAATCCCTGTTTCAGCCTTATTATAGCTTCAGGAAGATTATACTCCATAAACGGATTACCGCCTTTATTCTGGATATCCTCTATACGTGCTTCGACTACGGGATGCGTTGGCACTGAAAAAGGAAGTTTAACTACAATAACGTTGCTGAGAGCTTCACCCTGAACATCAACACCCTCCCAGAAACTTGATGTACCAAACAAAACTGAGTTTATATCTTTTCTAAACTCCTCCAGCATATTATGTCTTGATATCCCATCACCCTGAACGAAAATTTTTATATCCTGTTCATCAAACCATTGATTTAGAGCATTATGTACCTCATCCATCATCTTGTAGCTAGTAAAAAGCACAAAAGCCTTTCCATTAGTCAACTGTATGTATTTCTTGATTTTTTCGGTTGCGGTAGATACAAAAGCCACGTTATTTTGAGGGTCTGGCATATCCATTGGAATGTGAATCTTTACCTGTTTAGCATAATCAAACGGCGATCCGAGCATTACTTCACGGCAATCTTTGAGACCTATTCTCTTCTTGAAATAATCAAAGTTTTGATTTGTGGAGAGTGTTGCGCCAGTCATGATCACACTATTCATCATATCAAACAGATTTGGTCTCAATTCCTCTGAGACGTTGACAGGAGCGGCACTCATAGTCACATTGACGAATCTACCTTTGCTGATCTCAACCCAATAAACGAAGTCATCTAGTGAACGACTCAATATAATATCCAACTCATCGCTCATCTTTCTGCATCTCTCAATATAAGCGGATATTTCCTTCTCTTCCTCGTCAGATTTAGCTGAATGTGTCAATTCTTGTAATATCATTTCCAGCTTTTTCAACGGAGTTTCAAGTGAATTTTCAATAAAGTTGCTTTTACGGATCCTCTTAGTTCCCGAAGGTTCATCACTAGCCCATTTCTCGACTTTATCAAAGAAAAGGTCTATCTCTTTTCGTGTAGAATCCACCACATCTAATTGAGAAATTTCTCCAAGACGGATAAAAAGACCGCCTTTTCTATCACGGTTGCAAAGCGAATCCATGAGATACCTTGCAGAAAATTTGCTCAATGATATTCCGATATGCTCCGTAGCGGCATTTTCAATGTTGTGTGCCTCATCTATTATGAGGTACTTGTATCCCGGCAAAACAGAAAACCCCGGGTTAATCTTCCGCAGAGACATATCGCTGAACAGAAGGTGGTGGTTTACGATCATTATATTGGCGTTGTATATTATATTCCTTGCTCTCTGGTAAAAGCATTTTTTACTATGAGAACAGACCGCCGGACCCATGCACGTATCTCTCTCAGAGCATACCTTATTCCATACACTAGGTTTCGGTTGTGGCGAAAGGTCTGAAAGACTGCCATCTCTTGTAACTTCTGACCACTGGCGAATTCTGTTTAAGTCGGCAACTTCATCCTTTGTCTCAAATAACTCTCGCTCATAAGTCATCAAGTTTTCCAATCTGCGCAGGCAAAGGTAGTTAGAGCGACCTTTCACAAGCACAACCTTGAAATCATAGGGCAGTATCTCTTGAAGAAAAGGAATATCTTTATTGATAAGTTGTTCCTGAAGGCTTATAGTATTTGTTGATATAACAACTCTTTCAGAATTTTCGACAGCATAGTCTATGGCTGGCATGAGATAAGCAAAACTTTTTCCGACACCAGTTCCTGCTTCTACTATTAGATGCTTTGAATCCTTGAAAGCCATAGAAACTGCTTCAGCCATATCAAGTTGTTGAGGTCTATACTCGTACTTTTTGAGATTCTGCTCAATTAATCCTTTTGCGCCAAATATTTCTTTTAATTCCATTTTTCTTCTATCTGTGTTTATCTGTGGTTAATTTTCTGATTTTAAAAGCGTTACATTGATGTAAACCATACTCGTTTTTTCGATAATTAATACGAGTTTTTCAGTTATGGACAGAAATAGCATAAGTAGAACATGCTTCAGCTTGTTTTGTGAATTTAATTGACAATTTAACAAGCTAAAGCATGTTCTACAACGCTAACTGAAAAACTCGTATAATTAATTGTCAACTGCTAACATTGTATCACAAAAATCAAGCATTGCCAAGATATAACGAAAATATCAAAATTGTATACTTGTTTTAAACCCCTTTTTCAGTTATGATATATGTAATCGTTAAAAAATGGGTTTACAGTAGGATGGGTAAATGGTTTTTGCTTGCGACTTAAGTCTAGATTTTCCAGAATTTGTTCCCAAAGAACTGATTATTTTCAGGAGGTTTTATATGAAAGAGCTAAGTTTAATACTAACAGCATTGAATTGTTTTATAAACGTTAATCTAAAAGAGGTAAGACCAAAGGAATCCAATGAACTATTTGCTAACCCCGGCATGGGATGGCAAACATTTCATTGCTTTGCAGATGAAGACAAAGCTTTGCAGGAACTACCAAGCACTTCCGCATATTTTCGTTTTTATTGGATTGATATTGAACCAATTGAAGGACAGATAGATTTCGCAAAATTCGATCAGCTTCTGGAAAAAGCGAAAAAATCAGGTCAAAAGCTTGCTTTCCGTATAATGTGCGCTGGAACTGATGATAGGTATATGTATGTTCCTCAATGGCTAAAATATAAGGGATGTCCAGGATTTGAATATAAGTATCAGGATAGCGGTCCGGCACATTGGGTACCGGATTTGAATCATCCAATCTTCCAAAAAGCGCATTTTCGTATGATTCAAGAGCTTGGCAAAAGATATGACGGTCATCCATACATTGATCTGCTAGATATAGGCTCAGTGGGTCTATGGGGTGAGTGGCACATGAGCGGTACAGGAGTAGAAATGCCAATGCTTGAAACTCGTCTTGCTATAATTGACGAATGGCGCAAGGCTTTCCAGACGATCCCCAAAGTCATGCTTATTGGCGATGAAAATGGAATGATACATGCAACACAAAATGGCTGTGGTTGGCGTGCAGATTGTCTTGGCGATATGGGCGGTTTTTCAAAGACCTGGAATCACATGGACTGTTTCTATCCACAGGAAATCGTGAAGACTAACTCACAGGACGTGTGGAAATCAGCACCGGTTGCTTTTGAAAGCTGTTGGGATATGCAGAAATGGAAGCAAGAAAACTGGGATATTCGCTATATATTCGATTATGGACTTGGTTATCATGTCAGCTATATGAATAATAAATCAGCACCCATTCCAGAAGGCACTATACAGGAAGTTGAAAGATTCTTGCGCAAGATCGGTTATCGCCTTGTTTTAAGGCAATTTAGCCACAGTAAATCAGTAAAAGAAGGTTCTTTGCTTTCGGTTTCTATGATCTGGGAAAACGTCGGAGTTGCTCCACCATATAAAGATTACCTGCTTGCGTTTCGTCTTAATAATACAAGCAATAAAGCATCTTATGTTTTTGTAATTGATGATACCTCAATCAAAGGTTGGCTTCCCGGTATAATTGAGATAAACAAAACGATAAATTTGTCTGATAACATTAAAGCTGGAAGGTATGATCTTGCAATTGGCGTAGTTGATAAGGTCACGAATAAACCTGCTATTCGTTTAGCCATAGAAGGTTGTGATGATGATGGTTGGTATCCTATCAGTAATGTTGAGGTGATTGGAAATTGAGGTTCCGATGAGTTGCTTCGATAAGTGGGTTTATTACCCGATTAATTATTTAATCTTCATAATGTGGGAGTATCCTTGCCGAAATTATTATGAATAAAACAAGAAGAAGATTTATAGCTGAAGTTACTGCCATAGCAGGTGTAGTTGCTATTGATGGATTCGGACTTTTGAAAACATCATCAGCTTTACAGGCTAGTTCTCAACAAAATACAACTGAACCGAGCAGAGATATAAGAGATTACCCTCACATCACTGATATATTTTCATCGAAAAATATCGGGATTCACTTTCCTATGTTAGTTTCTGCTTGTGCTGACTACAAAGGAAATTACCTGTCTCAGATACCTTTCCTTATCGAGTTAGAAGTGTGTAAAATGTGGAAGGAATCATTGTTTGAATGGGATGCCCTTTCAAACGCCGGTGCCGGGGGATTACAGCAGTTAATGGATTTTACTGCATCAAATGATCTTGGCTTAACCATTTTGCAAAGTGCGGAACTTAAAGGATTGAGTTCCGCAGTGAATGATTATAATAAGCTGTTAAAAGAAATTTCAGCAAAAAGACAATCTCTATACACCCTCGTAGAGTCTGGAAGTGGGGATCTGACCCAAGAAACAATTAATAAAATTAATACCATCAGATCAGAAATGACTGATCTAGAGACCAAAAAGGATCCAGCCCTTAAAAAACTAAGAACAGCAAAATCGTCTTATGCAGAAAAAATTCATTCAATTAAAAAAGAAGAATTAGGCAAATTTGATGGTAGATTCGCTCCTGAAATAGCGATCCCTGCTGGCATGAAGTATTTAGCAGATATTATCCTTGAATGTAAAGCACATTTTGGTGGACCGATTGAGATGAACGTATGGCGTGGTGTTGCCGCTTATAACTGCGGGTTGAAGAGAACGAAAGATTGGGATGGTATGCCTTTTATTCGGGAAACTGTCCTATATACCAGAGATATACTATATAACCTTACGAAGATGCTGGAACTAAAATATGCCTATTCAACAGGTGATAGTGTTTTAATCGCAAAGACAAAGCAAAAATTCGGTGTGTAAATGCAGAGCTTGGTTAATGATAAGATTTTTATATTGACCAGCAAAGGCTTTTCTAGGATAATTCTTATATGTTGAGTTATTTTAGTGGTCAAACTAATTTATTTTTAAATAGAATAATTGAGAAAGTGAATTATATGTCTTTAATGTATAAGACTCTAGTGTTTTTATTGTTGATATTAATGGCTTTTTATGGCTGCGCAAAGAAAGATAATCAGGAACCAGTGGTTGTTGAGCAAGAGATTAATCTTAATAACGTTGTGAATGTAACAGTTCCGGGGTGGAAGGCTGAAAAAGAGCGCGTTATAGAAAATGAAAAATATCTGAAGCAATATGCAGGTCGTCTTTCTGACCTTTATATCGCTTATGGGTTTAAGAAACTCGTATCAAAGGAATACAAAAATTCAAGCTCACTTTCGATAATAGTTGAAGCTTATGATCTGGGAACGAGTAAAAACGCTTATGGTTTATATTCATTCGATACTGTTGGGAAAAAACTCACTTTGGGTCAGGATGCTGTATATGGTCATGGGGTCATACGATTCTGGAAAGGTAGATTGTTTATTCAAGTCGTTGCAGAAGAAGAATATCGGCAACTAGAAAAAAACGTTATTGTATTTGCTAGGGCTGTTGATCAAAAGATACCATATACTAGCGAAAAACCAAATCTATTGAAAATGGTTCCAGAAGAAAGAATGGTTCCAGACAGTATTCATTTCTTTCACCAAAACATCTGCTTGAACAATATTTACTATATACCAGAATCACATTCATTAGGGCTCTCGGATCAAACAGATGTTGTGACAGCACAATATAGTTTTGGTAAAGAAATGTATCCAAGACTGATTTTGATTGAGTACCCGGGTGAGCTTTCAGCGCAGAATGCCTATAATGGATTCACTGTTCTATACTTTGATGAAGAAACCCCTGTATATAAGGATGACAATATCAATGTCGTTCGTACAGAGGAAGGTGAGTATAATTCCATTTCTATAAAACGTAATTTTGTAATACTTGTTTTTGAATCACGTTCAGCAGATGTTTCCAGAAAAATAGCAACCACAACAATAAAAAAACTCGATTAATTCAAGGAGGTATTGATGCCTTATCCAAGAATGGTTAGAATAAGACAAAAATTTGAATCTATTCCGGGAATAGATGATATAGAGAGAGAAATCCACGATCAGCTTGACAAACCAGAAATAATGTCAAACCTCAAACCCGGAGATAATGTAGCGATCACAGCCGGCAGTAGAGGTATAGCCAATATGGACCGTATCGTCGGAGCCATAGTTAGAGAGCTTAAAGAGTATGAAGTAAAACCCTTCATCTTCCCGGCAATGGGGAGTCACGGCAATGCTAATGCTGAAGGTCAAAGGGAGATACTAAAGCATTACAATATAACCGAAGATACTATGGGATGCCCAATCGTGTCGTCTATGGAAACAGTACAAATAGGAAGTACCAACGATGGGATACCTGTATATATTGATCGCAATGCCTTTTCAGCGGATCGAATCGTTGTCGTCAATAGAGTTAAACAACACACGGATTTTTCAGGAAAAATTGAAAGCGGTCTCGTGAAAATGATGGCTATCGGGATCGGAAAGCGTGATGGTGCATCAACTTATCACAAGGCTTCGCTCAAATATGGCTTCGAGAGAGTTCTGCGCGGTGTAGTTGAGACTGTCCTTGCAACAGATAAGATCGCATTCGGGTTGGGTATAGTTGAGAATCCTTACGATCAGACCGCAATACTTCATGCGACAACATCAGACAAACTTATAGATACAGAGGAATATCTGCAGGAACAGGCAAAGAAATTAGCGGCACGATTACCTTTTGACATAATGGATGTCTTGATCGTTGACGAAATCGGTAAAGACGTAAGTGGGTTAGGTATGGATACTAAAGTAATAGGTCGTATGATGCAAACCGGTGAGGAAGACCCCGAAACACCAAGAGTTACAAGGATATTCGTTCTTGATCTTACACCAAATACAATGGGTAATGCGGCAGGTATTGGTTTAGCGGATTTCACAACAAAAAGACTCGTTGATAAGATTGATCTGGAACCAACTTATATGAACTTCATTACGTCCATGGGTCCACAGAAAGTAAGGATACCCATACATTTCGATACTGACAGAAAAGTTCTAAACGCAGTTTTTGACACAATCGGTATGGTTAATCCAGAGGAAAGCAAGGTTATCAGGATAAAGAATACTCTTCGACTTGACGAGATTGAAGTCTCGGAGGGATTTCTGGATACTGTAAAATCAAGGGCTGATCTGGAGATAATCGGTGAACCGAAAGATTTTGAATTCGATGAGAACGATAATCTTAAACAAATCTGTCTTCACGATATAGGACATTAAAGGAATTGATTGATAGTTACTTAAATTAATGAAATATATCGTCCTGTTCTTATGGATGAATTAAGGTGGTGATAAAAGTGATTCGCAGGATGCAAGTTCTTCATTATCGTGGTCTCAAATATATTGATGTGAAACTTTCAAACTTTCAAATACTAATAGGTCCAAATGCTAGTGGAAAAAGCACTTTTTTGGATGTTATCAATCTAGTAAGAGATATTCTTAATAACGGTCTTCGTCCTGCTATTGAGAAAAGATCATCCCGCTTTGATGAACTTGTATATAATCAACAAGGAGATGGATTTGAGATTGCTCTTGAGCTTGAAATACCTGAAGACCTTAAACAGAAATTAAAAAATAAAGATTATTCTCTGGTAAGGTATGCAATAGCTTTACAACTAGACGATGAAAAAGGGATAATAATTAGCAATGAAAATGTCTGGTTAATAAAAGAATCATCAAAGGAAAAAGAATTAATACAGCTTAATATATTTCCCAGAGAATTTGAAGAACCTGAATCACTAATTCCTCGTAGGAAACACACATCAACTGGATGGCGGAATGTAATATCTAAGACTCCTAATAATGATTATTTTAGATCTGAAAATACCAAATGGAGCATGACATATAAATTCGGACCTTTGAAATCATCATTAGTTGGAATGCCTGAAGATGAAGAACGTTTCCCGGTCGTATTATGGACTAAAAACTTCCTTATGGAAGGTGTTCAATTTTTGCAACTTAATAGTAGTTTAATGCGTTGGTCATGCAGGTTTGATTCACCAATTGCTTTTCAAACGGATGGTTCTAACCTTCCAAAAGTGATTCAGCATCTAAAAAAAGAAAAACCTGATTCCTTTACTCGTTGGCTAAAGCATGTTCAAAGTATCCTTTCTGATGTTGAAGATATCAAAGTTAAGGAGAAAGCGGAGGATCGATCCCTTTACCTTAGTATATTATATAAAAATAACCTTGAACTGCCATCATGGCTTATATCCGATGGTACTTTACGCCTTTTAGCACAGACTATCATTGCCTACTTACCTGAACGGGATAGAATATATATGATTGAGGAACCCGAAAATGGTTTGCATCCACTTGCAATAGAGAGTGTTTTTCAGTCATTATCTTCTGTATATGACAATCAAGTTCTTCTGGCTACACATTCACCAAGTATTCTATCACTGGTGAAACTTGAAGACATTTTGTGTTTTTCCAAAACCTCATCGGGTGCAGTTGATATAGTAAATGGACGAGATCATCCTAAGCTAAAGGATTGGAGAAAAAGTGTTGACCTTGGAACACTGTATGCGTCTGGAGTATTGCAATGAATGATATGATTGTTCTAGTGCCTGATAGGAATATGCGATTCGGGATAGGTTCTTTACTTTGTAGGTACGAATCCTTAAATATACGACAAATATCTTATGACATACTTATCCATCCAAGACACGATCCCGGAATATATTGTGAAGGAGTCGAGTTCCTGAGAGATTTTGCAAATCAATATCGTTATGCACTTATATTTATTGATCATGAGGGAAGTGGACAAGAAAACGCTTCGGTTGATGAAATTTCAAATCATATCAAATATGGACTTGAGAATAATGGTTGGCAGGATAAAGCAGAGGTTATTGTTTTTGAGCCAGAACTTGAAATTTGGTTATGGGCTGAATCAACACACACTGCCAATGCGTTAGGATGGGATGATTATAATACATTAAAAAATTGGCTTGTAAGTAAAGGATTGTGGAAAGAAGATGCACCTAAACCAATGAGACCCAAAGACGCATTAGAGAAGTCTTTAGCAGTAAAACGAATTTCTCGTACATCATCCATCTACGAAGAAATCGCAAGCAAAGTAAGTTTACATAGATGCAAAGTTTCATCATTCCTGCAATTCAGGGAAATATTGCAGAAATGGTTCCCAAAACATGAAGGAGACTATTAGATAAAAGTCAAGGATTTTTTTCATAAGACAGAATCTACCTGTCACCTTCATAATGCGTTTTTTGAGAAGGCGTTAAAACAGCATTTGATCAGTTTCAAACTGAGTTTGATCA
>Ga0315279_10002191_pt1 | contig 30107 bp, 24 predicted proteins | sample YL17G06_20_MG_FD_203694 | JGI IMG/M metagenome (GOLD analysis project Ga0315279, IMG submission 203694) | Sediment microbial communities from Yellowstone Lake, YNP, Wyoming, USA - YL17G06_20 | ecosystem: Environmental > Aquatic > Freshwater > Lake > Sediment | place: USA: Wyoming | collected...
ATTAAAAGATTGAAGATTAAAAATTAGCAATGTATTCAATCTTATAATCTTTAATCTGCAATCTTCTAATTGATCTTCTATATATCGCTCCGCTGGAGCTAATGTTTTTACCTGTTTTTTCTATAAACATAACGCTCCTCTGGAGCTTAGAACTTGTATTGATATTATGTAACATTGCATCCCTTAAGTCAATGCCATTCAGGTTAAGGTCATAAAAATGGAATTAAAAGAATATCAAAAGAAGACTCTTGATCAAGTAAGAGCCTATCTTGAGGCTTTATCTGAACTTAAAGCAAAAAATGAAAAGGCTTTACAAATAGACCCTGAATACTCATTTGATTTTGTGTCAAGAGCTTGGGAAAAGGTTGTTAATAATACATACCGTCCATCTAATAATGGTATCGGTGAACCTTTGCCTGATTTTTACGTCAAGATTCCCACAGGCGGAGGAAAAACGATAATTGCCTGTCATATAATCGAACTTATAAACAGGATTTATCTTAATAAGCAAACTGGAATGATCCTCTGGATCGTTCCAACGAGCCAGATATATAGACAAACACTCACTAACCTAAAAAAGCGTGATCATCCATATCGCCAAGTGCTAGACATAGCAAGCGGTGGACGAGTTATGATCCTTGAGAAAACCGATGGTTTCACCAAAGTAGAAGTCGCTGAAAACCTTTTGGTTATGGTGTTGATGTTGCCGTCAGCAAACCGACAAATCAAAGAGGTTCTAAAAATATTCAAAGACAGCGGGGCATTTACTGATTTCTTTCCAAAAGAGTATGAACTAAACAAACACAAGGAACTGTTAGAGAGATTTCCAAATTTGGACTATTTCGGCGATGACAATGAATTTTTTGAAAAGATAATAAAGACTTCACTTGGAAATACCCTTAAAATACAGAAACCAATTGTTATCATTGACGAGGGACATAAAGCATATAGCGAAGGCGCAAGAAAGACTATAAGAGATTTTAACCCATCAATCATAGTGGAATTATCTGCTACACCACCAAAAGAAGGCAATATTTTAATCAACATCAGTGGGCAAGAACTAAATCGTGAAGAGATGATCAAGCTTGATCTCCACATCACCAACAAAGCAAGCCCTGAATGGAAAGATACGATGCTTTCCGCAGTAGAGAAAAGGAATTTATTACAGCAAAAAGCTAAGGAATATGAATCTAATACAAGTGAATACATACGTCCATTATGCCTTATACAAGTGGAGCGCACAGGAAAAGATCAAATAGGTGCAGGATATATTCATGCAGAAGATGTCAAAGAATATTTGATTAAACAATGTGGTATTCCAGCAGAAGAAGTAGCTATAAAAAGCAGTGAAAAAGATGACATCGAAGGAATAGACCTTCTAAGTAAAGATTGTAGAATAAATTACATCATAACTAAACAGGCATTGCAAGAGGGTTGGGATTGTGCTTTTGCTTATCTACTTACAATTCTAACGAATCCCAATTCTCAGCTAAGTATCACTCAGCTTGTGGGCAGAATTCTTAGACAACCAAAAGCAAAAAAGACGAATGTAAAAGAGCTTGATGAGAGTTACGTCTTTTGTTTCCGTCCAAAAGCAAAAGATGTATTGGAAAATGTCAAAAAAGGCTTTGAAGAAGAAGGGTTTGGTGATCTATCAGGAAGATTAATCTCAGAGAATGAAGCAGGAGGTTCTGATTCGATAAAAGAAAAATATTATGGTTATCGTGAAAGATTTAACCACTTTGAAGGAAAGATATATCTTCCTAAATTTATTATTCAGGAAAACAGTGGATGGCGTAACGTTAGCTATGAAATGGATATTTTAAGCAGGATCAATTGGACTGAGATTAATGTTGAATCATTAAGAGATATTACACTATCAGAATTAAGCCTAAAAGACCAGATAATAACTGCTGGAGTTAGTGACGATTCGGGTAAAGTTATAGAAGAACATGGACGAATCATAAAGGAAAGCGGATTTGAAGTTAGCGAGTTACTAATAACTCAACAGATAATGGATATTGTTCCAAATCCCTGGATCGCCTATAATATGAGTGATAAAATAATCGGAATTTTATCTGAAAAACACGAAAAAGAGAAGATTGGTGACAATCTTACTTTTATAATTGAGGAATTGAGAAAACATATCGTAACAGAAGTTGACAGATTAGCAGAGCAAGAGTTTAAAGCAATGATTGAGCAGAAAATATTGTGGTTTTTCTTACTATCAGATAAAGGTGGATACAAGCTTCCAGCTACAATATCAGTGAAAATAATAAATAACAGAGAACCTAAACGACTTGTGAGAGATGATAACACACAAATTGAAAGAAGCCTTTTTGAATTCGTTGAAGAAGATAAATATAATGACTACGAAAAGTCAGTGGCAGTATATCTTGATGAACAAGAAAAATTATTGTGGTGGTACAGAAACTTATCAAGGCAAAATTACTTTATACAAGGATGGAAAAGAAATAAAATCTATCCTGATTTTGTATTTACAAATGTAGATGAAAAAAAACCAAATGATTACAGCAAGGTTTGTGTGATTGAGACGAAAGGTAAGCATCTCAAAAACGAGGATACAGATTACAAAATTATTTTTGCTCTTTGTAATGAATTGGGTGAACAAAAAGATTGGAATGAACTTAATATGGAGTTTGCAGATAAGCAAGTAAGATTTCAGGTAATATTTGATGATGAATGGAAAAAGAGAATCGCCGATTACTTTAAAGGAAAATTATATAATGAATGTTCAGGATAGCATCAAGAAAGCGATTCCCCATCTACTAAAGCTACAACGTGATGATGGACGATTTGAGGGTGAATTATCATCAAATATCTATCCGACTTGCGCTTATGCTTTGGTTCAGCTTGCGATTGGTCAGTCAATAGATGACGATCTGATAAGATGGTTTATCAAATCACAGAATGGCGCCGGTTTCTGGGGATTGGATATGGCAGGCGGATCTGATAAAGACTCAACACTCTTAGCCAAACTTGCATTAACAGAGAGCAACAAAAACATTGCAAATAAAAATATTGAATCAACCCTGAGTAAGATACCCGATCTGAAATTAAATCAGTGGATCGTTAAACTCCTATACGCAAGGGCTGGATACATTCCATGGAAAAGTATTGATGCACCTAAAACTTTATCATCAGTTATGCAATTGGGAGAAAAGCTTGCCCCTATACTTCCAAAGTCACTGGTTTCTCGTTTTAAGCCTCCAAATAATTATGCACCTCCTGTTAGATTATTCTACACACAGGTATTTGAACACCTTTTTATCGCTGAAAAGCAAACACTTGCTCCGCTTTTTATTATCATGGAAATTCATAACAAGAACAGACGTGATGTCGTATCTGATCTCATGAAGTGGCATCTGAACAGCAGATGTAAAGATGGAAGCTGGTTCAGAGTAGGATTTATAACTGCATTGTCTGTATTGGCTTTTATTGATGCAAAGAATGCTGGATATGGCAACAGCGAGGTTGAATCAGCGATCCATAAAGGTTATGAATGGTTACAAAATCTTCGCTCTAGCGATGGAGGATGCAGAGAGGCTATAAACCTTAACGTCTGGGACACAGCATTGAGCATGTTGGCTTTGAGCAACGTCAATTCTGAAGAATATAAACCTCAACTTGACCGTTCTGCTCGTTGGCTTTTGGAAAATCAGAATGATGACGATGGATGGGCATTTTCTGGCATACCCGGTGGGAATTTACCCAGTGATGCTGATGATACGTCTCTGACGATACTGGCACTCCTGCATTCAGGAATTAGCAAAGATCATGATTCTGTAAAGAAAGGAGTGGATTGGCTAAAAAAACACCAATCCGCTAATGGTGGTTGGGGAACCTACCGACCCGGTGCTGGTGATGTAGACTGTATAAGCATTACTTCACACGTAATATCAGCCTTTTTGGAAGTTGGTAGTCTGGATAAAGAGATAAGCAAAGCCATCGAATGGATCAGGAATAGCATATCAGATTCTGGATATTGGAAGGATTTGTGGCTTGCTAAAAACACTTACGGCACAGCATTAGCTATAGAGGCTCTTATTAAAACTGGACATAAAGAATGTGAAGAGGTGAAGCGTGGAATCAAATGGCTTGAATCATGCCAGAATCCTGATGGTGGTTGGGGAGAGGATATAAACGGAAGCAGAATACAAAGTACCATTGAACAGACTGCATGGTCAACTTATGCGATTCTTTTAGATAATCCAGAAAGTCAGTTTGCCAAAAAGGGTATAGATTACATTATGAGCCATCAAAACCCCGATGGAAGCTGGAATCCAAGCTGTGTTGGCATATACTGGGAAGTGATTGGTGGATATGCAGACCCGATTGACACGTACATATTCGCTTTAATGGCTTTAAATAGTTTTCTCGATAAATAGCCGTAATCGTCAAAAATTTACGGATCTTTGGGATATAACGGGGAATTTTCCGTAGGGGCGAAGCATTTGCCTCATAAACGCTGATTATATAATAGTTCACAATAGCAAATGCTTCGCCCCTACAATATTATCCCCGTAAATTACCAAAGAACCACAATTACTTAACTACTCTTTCACAAATTTCTTCATCGGATACTGTCTCAAAAAAGAGTTTCAGAGCTTCCTGCAAATTGTCTCTTGCCTCATTAACGGTTTTCCCTTGACTCGCAATATCAAGCTCTGGACATAACGACACGAACCAATCTCCCTCACGCTCAATTATTGCAGTGAATTCTCTTTGCATATTACACCTTTAATTTTTTACAAAACTGCCTGAAGCTCTTTATATCCTTTTTTGACAGCATATTCTTTCAGGACTTTGGGGTCTGTGATGCCTTCTTCTCTGAAAGCCGTCACTGCCTGCTCCATAGCTATTGAGCCTGATTTTGGTCCCATTGGGTGATCAAGCACGTTTGAGCCTGCGAGTGGTGCAAGGTTATAACCGAATGCCTCGATATTTTTACCGACATTTGCGGCGCCCAATCCACCTGCTGTCACTGGAACAGTATCTTTAATTCCGGGTAAAGGCTCTTTGAAAACTTCGTTCAATCTGACCAGCAAACTTGGATCAAGAGAGGCAACGTGAACGTTAAACTGTCCCATAACGCCTATCTGGAAATAATCGCCTCCGCATAGCCTTGTGAGTTTCGCTATTACCACGTCATCAATACGCCTGTGTCCGGTTGATAATGCAGAACGCCCTCCACTGTGAATATATATAGGAACGTTTATCTCAGGATCAGAAGCTAGTATCTCTACTGTGCCAAGATTATTCGCCAGAATAGCGTTGAACATGACACCTGTGGCGCCATAATCAATAGCTCTTTTAGCCATGTCCTTTATTTTGTCAGGTCGTGCAGTTAGATGTGGAGCGTATATGACTTTTTTACCTGTCTGCTCAGTCGCTTTTTTCAATGCTTTCGAGACAAGCCTTACCTTCTTTTCAAACGGGCAGTATTCAGGATTCATCATCTTTTCATCGTCCTTCATCAAAACTGCCCCGCCAAGTGCCGCTTGATAGGCTTTCTCAGCGGATTCCTCTGGAGTCAGTCCACAGCATGGCTTGATGATCGTTCCCATCAAAGGCTCACCGTCCTTGAGTCCGATGAATTCTCTTGAACCTTTGATACCAAACTTTGGTCCCGGGAATTTCTTTAAGATTTTCTCTGGAAGAGTAAAATCAATAAAAGCCACGCTCTGATAATAGACAAACTCTAATATGGGACCGCCTACTGAAAGCATTGAAATCTGATAGAAAAGGTCAGAATCCATATCGAGATTCACCAATGGCGAACGTACGTATATCACGCCTTCGCCGGGAGCATACTTTTCAATCCTGCAAACGTCAGCCTGCGCTGAGTGAAATACAGAAGTTGGCGTTCCTCTACCAATCCATTTCCCGGTAGTTTCCTCTTCAGCGATCTTTTTAGCCGTTTCAACCAGATCGGAATTGGTTTTTATGTAATATACGAATAGGATGGAATCGTCTGGATCGTGTTGTGAATCCAGTTCGATCACGTCAATAGGTTCTCGACCTCTAATCTCTAAGGGAACATATTTTTCCATAGCAATCTCCAATTTTAATTATGGGTGATGGGTAACAAGTAACGGGTTTTTCTATACAAAACCCGTATGAATAAAATAATTCATTAATAGAATTCTTTGTTGTAACATTTGTTAAAAAAGTGGATTGATCTCAATTATAATCAAGTCCCAGAAGTTTATTTTAAACATTTTTTAGCCACAGATATACACGGATTAGCACGGATAAAACAGATTTAAGATCAAAATTTGGGTATGGTTCACAATCAAGGTAATATTAAATCAGAAAATTAACCACAGATGAACACAGATACACACAGATTTAAGATTGAAAATTGAAGATTAAAGATTATCGAGCCAATTCTTAATCTTCAATCTTTAATTTTGAATTCTGCTTTATCCGTGTTCAGATGAAAATCTGTGGTTTCATAATGAATTGTTACCTAAATCCGTTTAGAAAGTGAACCATTTACAGTTTTTTATAAAATATTTGTTACTTTAATATCGGGAGTTATATTATTTAGATGCTAAAACTAAGCCAAGATGAATATTTAGTCTGTAAAGTTTAGCTTTTTTACAGTATTTTTGTCATGAAAAAAAATTTAATAACATTTTAGAAATTTCTTGTATGATATGAAAATTATTTTTGATATGTATTCTAGTGAGTAAAATCAACGTTTTATGCCTTACTACTTAACATCAGTATAGCCTTATAATAGCCTTAAAGCCTTATCAGGACACGATTCGACGTAATTTTTTTCTTGACTTTTTTTGTCAATAGGTTTATTATATGGCATAGGCTGGCATGAGTTGGCATGACTCGGCAAATCGGCAAATTTGGTTAAGAGCGGTAATAGCTATTGATTCATAACATTGTGTACTTATATTCTATGCTAATGTTTGAAATTTAGCAAGTATTTTCTTGAAAATTTAATCTTTGTCAAGTTAGGGTGGTTTTTAGAATGTTTGTAGGCAAATCGGCACATACAGTTACGAAAGATGGACGTGTCAGTATTCCATCAAAAATGCGTGAGATCATGACTGATAAATATAGTTCTGACGAACTGTATGTGGTATTGATGCACGGAAACATTATATGCTTATTCCCTAGCAAAGAATTCGAGCAGTTAGCCGAAAAACTTGAAAATCCACAGGGCGGTTCTCTAACTAATTTAATGCAGGTAGAGCGAGATATATGCTCTAATGCTGAATACTGCAAGATTGACGGCTCTGGACGAATTGTTATCCCCCCGGATATGAAAAAGGTTGCTGATATAGAACAAGAGGTACTTGTCGTTGGTGTACGAAGCCACATAGAGCTATGGAATCCTAAAGTTTGGGAATGGAATCAGACTCATCGAGGGTCTGATACATTGAGGACGTGGTCTGGCACATAATCGGCGGCGTAAAAAATGATGAATTCAGGGCATGTTCCAGTTATGCTTCGAGAGGTTATTGATCAACTCGTGGTCAAAATCGGCAGTATTTACGTTGACTGCACCATTGGACTTGGCGGTCACACACTCGGAATTCTTGAAGCAGACCCAAAAGCCAGTGTCTTCGGAATTGATGTTGACTCACAGGCATTAGCCATAGCAAATGAGAATCTAAAAAATTACGGAGATCGTGTTTCTCTCATCAATGGGAACTTTACTGATTTAATTTCACTGATGGATCAGCACGGTATCTCTGAAGTTGATGGCGTATTGATGGACCTGGGAGTTTCCTCGATTCAACTCGATACACCCGATAGAGGGTTTAGCTTCAGATATAATGCTAATTTGGATATGCGCATGGATCAAAAGGCAGACAGACCCATCTCTTATGAGCTTAACAAAGAAAGCATTGATAAACTAACAGAAATAATAAAAGAATTTGGCGAGGAGCGCTGGGCAAAAAGGATTGCAAGAAATATAGTCACTGCAAGGGAAAGATCGCCCATCACTACGACAAAACAGTTATCAGAAATCATAGAGAGATCGGTGCCAAGATCAAATGAAAGTATACATCCTGCAACAAGGACATTTCAGGCACTGCGTATTTATAAAAACAACGAGCTTGAAAACCTCAAGAACGGTCTTGAGCAGGCTATTCGGATTCTCAGATCAGGCGGTCGTATTTGCGTCATCTCTTTTCATTCTTTAGAGGACAGGATAGTAAAAAACACATTTCGCACTCTGGAACATGGCTGTATATGCCCGCCAAAGATACCAATGTGTATATGTGGTCAAAAACCAGTTATTAAGATAATCACAAAAAAACCGATAACGCCGAATGACGAGGAAGTTGAGATTAACCCAAGGTCACGTAGTTCTAAAATGAGAGTAGCGGAGAAGTTATAAAGATGAAGACGGAAGGATAAAGTGAAATGCGTACGGGTAATCACAGGAAAATAAAATGGCATAAGGTGATTATCGTAGTCATTAGCTTTCTGGTGATAATGCCCTTGCTTTTTCTTCGTATATGGTTGATGTCTGATGCGGTTGAGATTGCTGTTGAAATAAATGCTCTGACTGAAAAAAAGGAATTAATTGAGGAAGAAAACAAAAGGATGTTAGTCGAAATAGGTAAACTAAAATCGCCAGACAGGATCGGTAACGTTGCAGTAAATGATCTCAATATGGTCAGGTCTCCTGACACTAAAGTAATATTTTTGGAGAAACAAGTAGCGAATAAATAGCGAATAGTTTTAGCAAAATTAATATTTTATATTGATGAGAAAGTTTCAAAAGGGTGAGATAGAGTCATTCTTTTGAAAAAGGGGGTTAGGGGTATTTAAAGGCTTTCTTATTAAGATAAAGGTTTAATTCGGACAAAGGTTTTCGCTTTTCACGACATAGGTGGTATTGCTGTGAAAGTGGATAGATTTGATCGAGTTGAAATAAATATCAGCAAAGGGACAAAACATTCGACAGGATTCGGTCGGTCTGCAAGACGTAAATCTGATTCCAGAAGCCTTCGCAGAAGAACTATAATTGCACTCATTTTTGTTGAGATCTGCTTTGCCCTGTTGTTATACCGTCTGTTTTGGCTCCAGTGCATTGATGGAAAAGAGCTGAAACTTCGTGCTGACCTTCAGCATCGTAAGACGTTGTGTATAAACCCCAGACGTGGTGCTATATATGACAAAAAAGGCAAGCCTTTAGCCATAAGCACAAAATCCTACTCTCTTTACAGTGACCCTTCTGCTTTGGTAAAACCTGAATTAGTGGCAGATTCGTTGTCTCCGGTATTGGGTGTACCAAAGGGAGACATATTGCGGAAATTTGATCCAGAAAAGCATTTCGTCTGGCTGAAAAGGCAATTACCGGAGCAGACTGCTAAGACCATCAAGATGCATAATTTCAAAGGATTGGATTTTCAAGAAGAAGGTAAGCGGTTCTATCCACAAGGCGCACTTGCATCACACGTTTTGGGATTCGTGGGATTGGATAACGTCGGTCTTGAAGGTATCGAGAAAAAATACGATGCCTTTATGCGTAGAGAATCCAATGAGATCCTGACCAGAAAAGATCGCAAAGGGCGTGATCTGGATCCGCTTAACGTATCTTACAATAGACCTGCCCCAGGACATGATCTGGTGCTTACTCTGGACAGCGTGATCCAGAGTATTGTGGAAAGAGAGCTTCAATCAGCCTGTGAGAAATGGAACGCTAACGGCGGTTCTGTCATAGTTATGAACCCCAAGACCGGTGAAATACTCGCACTTGCTAACTATCCTACATACAATCTGAATAACGCATTTTCTGTAGATGACGATTCAAAACGCAATCGAGCATTGATCGATCTTTATGAGCCGGGTTCCGCTTTTAAGATCATCACAGCGTCTTCGGTTATAAACGAAAACCTTGTCAATCCCAACGAAATAATTGACTGCGAAAATGGTGAATACCGTGTGAAAGGACACGTCATACACGATTCAGGTAGTCATGGACAGCTAACATTCAGAGAGGTTATTGAAGAATCCAGTAATATTGGAACTGTCAAGATAGCCAAAAGGCTTGGCAAAGAGCGTTTATATAAATATATCAAAGCTTTTGGGCTTGGTGAAAAAACGGGAGTGGATACACTGGAAACAGATGGAATTGTCAAAGAACCAAAAAAATGGACGGAACGATCAATGGATGCAATACCTTATGGGCAGGAAATCCTAGTAACTGCGATCCAGATGTTATCTGCAACAAATGCTATCGCCAATGACGGCGTTATAATGCAACCATTTATTGTCAAAAAGGTGGTAGATGGTCATAATTCCATTAACGAGTTTACGCCCAGTGAGAGCAAAAGACCCATATCTGCAAAAACAGCACAAATAATGAAAAGTATTTTAGTAGGTGCTGTCGAGAATGGAACCGGTCAAAAAGCTAAAATGGACGGATACATGGTAGCCGGAAAAACGGGAACCTCTCAGAAAGCATCTGATGATGGGAACGGTTACTTGTCGGGTAAATACGTCAGTTCTTTTGTCGGTTTTCTACCGGCAGATAAGCCTTTAATATCTATGATAATTGTGATTGACGAACCTCAAGGGGAGTATCTCGGTGGGGTAGTCTCATGTCCTGTTTTCAAAGAGATCGCAACTCAGATTATGCAGTATCTCACCGTTGGTCAGGGAGTATGTGTTACCAAAATGAAACCAACGAGTTAAAGAATTTCGGTTCTTTGGTAATTTACGGGGATAATATTGTAGGGGCGAAGCATTTGCCTCATAAACGCTGATTATATAATAGTTCACAATAGCAAATGCTTCGCCCCTACGGAAAATTCCCCGTTATATCCCAAAGAGCCAGAGTTTCAAAATTATAGGAATTATATAAGAATGGTTTTTTTGCCAGAACTTTTAAGTAATATAAAAATAATAGAGAAATACGGTGATCTGGACGTTCTGATCAATGGTATCACTGACGATTCCTGTGAGGCGAAAGACGGTTATGTTTTCGCTTGTATGCCTGCGGTTTACGAATCACCTTATGCGCATTGGAATTATCGTACTGATGGTCACGATTACATACCAAATGCAATTAAAAATGGGGTGTCTGCAATAGTGGTTCAGAAACCTCTCAGCGAGATCGAATTGAAGAACGGTGTAGCTTTTGTACGTGTAGAGGATACGAGATCGGCATTGGCAAAGATGTCTGCGGTTTTATACGATAATCCATCCCATAAACTTCTGATGGTAGGCGTAACTGGTACTAATGGAAAAACCTCTACCTGCTATTTATCAAGGTCAATTCTAAACGCCAGTGGAATAAAGACAGCTATACTCGGAACTATCATCCAGAGGGTCGGCGGTAAGGATGTTTCAGCAGGTATGACGACCTTTGAAGCGCATCGTCTCCAGAAAGTTCTAGGAGATGCTGTAAACGAGGGCATAGATGCAGTTGTAATGGAGGTATCCTCACATGCTCTTGAACTCAAGAGGGTTGACGAAGTAGCCTTTGACGTTGCAGTTTTCACGAATCTGACTCAGGATCATCTTGACTTTCACAAGGGCATGGAAGGCTATCTTGCGTCTAAGACTAAGCTTTTTACAAGCCTTTTAAATTATAAGAAAAACACTTATGCGGTTATCAATGCAGATGATCCGGCAAGTGAGCATCTCATTCGTAATACAAAAGCAGAAGTTATCACTTACGCTGTTAATTCTAATGCGGTTCTAAAAGTTATAAATTATCAATCTATTTCAGAGGGGTTATTCTTTCGAGTATTGGTGCGTGGCAAAGACGAGGTTGAAGTAAAGCTTCAACTATTGGGTGAATACAATTTGCATAATGCACTTGCGGCTATGGGTGTAGGTTATTCTCAAGGGTTAAGTCTGGATACAATCAAAGCCGGTCTTGAAGGTGTTGAAGGCGTTCCGGGAAGGTTTGAGCGTGTCAACTGCGGGCAGGATTATACTGTGATCGTTGATTATGCTCATACTCCAGATGCGCTGGAACGAGTTCTGACTACGGCAAGAAAGCTTACAAAAGGAAGGCTTATAACCATTTTCGGTTGTGGCGGAGATCGTGATAAAACCAAAAGACCCATCATGGGTGAGGTCGTGACAAGCTTGAGTGATTATGCTGTTGTCACTTCCGATAATCCCAGAACCGAAGACCCAACTCAGATCATATCTCACATACTCGAAGGCATAAAAGGCGGATACCACGAAGTTATTCCTGATAGAAGATCAGCGATCCAGAAGGTTATTGAGATCGCAAAGAAAGGTGATTTTGTTGTGATCGCTGGTAAAGGTCACGAAAATTACCAGATAATCGGAGTTAATAAGATACATTTCGACGACAAAGAAGTCGCAAGTGAATTTATTCAGGAAAGACTTCAAAAGTAATACGAAAGGATGAAAAAAGAAATTGGTTCTTTGGTATTCAGTGTGGAAATGAACCTTACATCCATCTCAAATCCCCCTGCCCCCTTTGCTAAAGGGGTTTAGATTTCTAAAAGACCTATTTTTTAACGATTACAGTTGGTATCCTTTGGTGGGTTGTGTGGAAAATTTTAAGATCAGCGACATTATAAAAGCTACAAACGGGAGTCTGGAGAAGGGGGACCCAGGGGGCAATGGGAGTTGTCCTGTCACATGAAGTGCAGGGATTGGATGAGCTAAAATCCAACGTTGTGATGGTTAAAGACACTACAAAAGCACTCGGAGACATTGCCCGATATTATAAAAATAAGTTTAATGTTACTGTTATCGGAATCACAGGGAGACAACCAAAGACATGGCATCGGCGATACTGTCAGAGAAGTTCAGCGTCCTTAAAATGGTATAGACAATCCTGCTGACGTTACCGCAAAAGACGTTGTTCTGGATCAGGATGGCAGACTAGAATTTACTATTTCGGTAAACAACGCATACGAAAGAATTAAACTTCCATCAGTCGGCAGGCATAACGTATATAATGCACTGGCGGCAATATCAGTAGGTAAGATGTTCGGCGTTGGACTTGACAGCATTAAAGTATCACTTGAATCGTACCAGCAAACGTCAATGAGAATGCAGAGATTGATGATTGATGGAGTAACGATCATAAATGACACTTATAACTCCAATCCTGTATCAATAGGAATTTTATTGTCAAATGTTTTATTATTTGTTTTTTGAGAAACTAACAGAGCTATTCTCCCCATTTAACGTTTTTAAGTATATTACTTTTAGGTCTATCTATGCGGCTGTAACTGCGCTGTTAATTTGTTTTATACTTGGTCCGTTTGTAATCGAAAAATTACGGGTATTGAAATTTGGTCAGACTATTCGCTGGGAAGTTCAAGACATACACAATCACAAAGCAGGTACACCGACTATGGGTGGCTTGCTGATACTTGCTTCATTGCTTCTATCAACTTTACTTTGGGCAAGGCTGGATAATCCCCTAGTTTGGATAGCTGTGCTTTCGGCTATATGGTTCGGAGGTATTGGATTTGTAGACGATTATTTTAAGCTTATCAAAAGCCACTGCGGGGTAAAAGCATGGCAGAGATTGGCTTTCGAAGCATTAGGGGCATTGGCAATCGCTTTTTATATGTACCACTTTGCAGAACCTCCATCGGATGGGGTTACGACAAACAGCACACTCTTTTTTCCGTTCTTAAAAAATATAAAACCCGATCTTGGCTGGCTGTTTATTCCTTTTGCTATGATGGTGATCGTTGGAGCCGCTAACGCTGTTAATCTTACGGATGGTCTTGATGGTCTTGCTATCGGATGCACAACTTTTGTGGCTGTCGCTTACACCATTCTTTCGTACGTCACTAGCCATGCAAAGATCAGCGAGTATCTTGGTATTGTTCACCTTCCACAAAGCGGAGAATTGGCAGTCTTTTGTGCAGCGTTGAGCGGTGCCGCTCTCGGATTCCTATGGTATAATTGTCATCCTGCCCGTGTGTTTATGGGAGATACAGGAGCTCTTGCTCTTGGCGGTTCTCTGGGAACGATTGCGGTCTTTACAAAGAACGAGATGCTTCTGATTATAATAGGCGGGATATTTGTGATGGAAGTTGTTTCGGTCATCATACAGGTTGTTTCGTTTAAGACCAGAGGTAAACGAGTGTTTAAGAGAACACCGATACATCATCATTTTGAGCTTATGGGCTGGGCTGAAAGCAAGATCGTCGTAAGGTTCTGGATAATATCGGCTATACTCTTGCTGGTTGCATTGAGTACGCTGAAGCTGAGATAATAAGGAATTTAATAATTGATTTAATGAACACAAGAGAAGATTTCAAGGATAAACGGGTAATTGTATTGGGACTTGCACGAAGCGGGGAAGCGGCGGTAAAACTGCTGATCAGGCTTGGCGCACACGTTCTGGTCAGCGATCAGAAAGGCGAAGATGAATTAAAAGACATCTTCGCCAGACTGAAATCTGAATATCCGCAGGTCGAGTTTCATCTTGGTGGACATCCAGAAGAAATTTTTGAAGGCGTTGACCTTGTTGTAGTAAGCCCCGGCGTGCCATTCAATATTCCTGTGCTGGAAAGAGTGAGAGATAAAGGCATACCAGTTATTGGTGAGATTGAACTGGCTTATAGAGTCTGCAAGGCACCGATAATTGCAATTACCGGCACAAAGGGGAAGTCTACTACCTCTACATTAACAGGACAAATATTAAACAAGACGTTTAAGAGTGGTAAGGTCGTAGTCGCTGGCAATATTGGGACCCCGTTATCTCAGTACGTTCTTGGCTTGACGGGATCTGATCTGCTGGTGCTTGAAGTCTCAAGTTTTCAACTAGAAACTACTGTTCACTTTAGACCGGCGATTAGCGTTATCCTAAACATTATGACTGATCACATGGACCGCCACAAAGACTTTGAGGAGTATTACACCGCAAAACGCAGAATATTTGCTAATCAAACGAAACAGGACTATATCGTTCTTAACGCTGATGATCCGATGACGTCCGCGTGTGCTTTTCTTACTGATGCAAAGGTAGTGTTTTTTAGCAGTCGGCAAATATTGGATAAGGGCTTCTACTTGAAAGATGGAAACATAGTGGCAAATCTTCATGGCGACGATTCTGTTCTTCCGTCACTCGGCGGAACGAGATCTGTTCTTCCGTCACTCGGCGGAACGAGAATTGTGACGATATGTCGGACTAACGAATTAAAGATACCCGGAAGACACAATCTTGAAAATGCTATGACTGCAACTGCGGTAAGCATGATATACGGCGCAGAACCAGAATCCATCGCTGAAGTGCTTAGAACGTTTAACGGTCTGGAACACGCTCTTGAATTCGCAGGTGAAGCAAATGGAATCCGTTTTATTGATGACTCAAAAGCCACAAACGTTGTCTCTCTTAAAGCGGCACTTGAAAGCATAGAAAAAGGCGTTATCCTGATAATCGGTGGGCGTGATAAAGGCAATGACTATACTCCGATTATACCTCTGGTAAAAGAGAAAGTGAAGCACCTTGTCATAATCGGTGAAAGTGCGGATAAGATTCAAAACGCTCTGGGTAGCTTCTCTGTTCCACATAGGGCAGGAACAATGGATGACGCTGTATCAATGGCTTATAAACTCGCAGAGTCAGGCGACACTGTTCTTCTTTCAACTGCATGTGCAAGTTTCGATATGTTCCGAGATTACGCTGAAAGAGGCAGGATATTCAAAGAAGCGGTGAAAAGGATAGTGGAGACAAATGCTTTATGACGAGTTTGAAAAGGCATCAGTCAAATTTGATAAATATATTCTTATTGCGGTCGGATTATTACTGATCATTGGAATATTGATGGTCTATAGCGCCAGCAATGCCTTTTCGAGAGAGCAACTCGGAGACAGCCTTCATTATCTGAAACGACATTTGATCTATTGTGGTATTGGTTTGGTTTTGATGTTCGTCGCTATGTGGATAGATTATAGGCGTTATCAACGTCTAGCATGGGTGATGATAGCTTTCTCACTGATTTTACTTGTGCTTATTTTTATTCCCGGTGTAGGAGTCAAGATCGGCGGAAGTACCAGATGGATAAAGATAGGCAATTTCACGTTTCAGCCGGTGGAGATTGCTAAACTAGCTTTGATCGTCTACATGGCAAGATTTTTGAGCAAAAAAAATGATAATGTAAAGAGCTTTAAGCGAGGAATCTTGCCGTTTCTGGTAATAATTTCGGTTTATCTCGGTTTACTCTGTGCGCAGCCGGACTTTGGATCGGTCATTTTAATAGTTTTTTTGGCTTTTATATTGCTGTTCATCGGTGGAGCAAGGGTATTACATTTAGTTTCACTTGGGTCAGTGGCTATTGTTTTTATTGTAGTTGGTGTATTGCTGGCGCCTTATAGAGTACAACGAGTTTTGACGTTCGTTAATCCATGGAGTGATCCGGAGGGAACAAGTTATCACATAATTCAATCGCTTTATGCTTTGGGCTCGGGTGGAGTTTTGGGAACAGGTCTCGGTGAAGGCGTGCAGAAGTTACATTATTTGCCTACTCCGCATACAGATTCCATATTCTCTGTCATCGGCGAGGAATTGGGGTTTGTTGGTGCTTCAATCTTAGTGATACTTTTTATGATAGTTGTATGGAGAGGGATACGCATCTCACTTAAAACAGATGATCGATTTGGAAGCTTACTTGCGGTTGGTATCTCCTGTCTTATTGGAATTCAAACGATTATAAACGTCGGGGTCGCAACGGGTTCGCTTCCATCAAAAGGGATTACGTTGCCATTTATAAGTTTTGGCGGTTCTTCGTTGCTGATGAGTTTGATAGCAATAGGTGTTTTGTTGAATATATCGAAGAATAGGGTATTGAGTGATAATGACTGATTGATTTAACCCATAAAGAAGAATATTATGCATCCTAAATACCTAATAATTCTGTCTGTAATTTGGCTATTCATATTGATAAACGGTTGTGCAAATAAAAACAAAGAAGAATTTACGATGCGAACCGATTTTTCCCAAATGGTATCTAAGTTAAAAAGAGCTTTTCCAAAACACTTTTTGGAAGATGCAATTATTGCTGAATCGAATGATATAAAGTCTCCTATGGTATTCGGAGAACCGAACCCCCCGGAAGGATTTGCAGGACCGGATCCGGCTGGTAAATACAAATTTGGAATATACGTCCCTGTGAATAGAAATGATTATTTTAAGGAAGATATTTCATTAGAACAGTGGATTCTTCATGAAATGTTTCATCTCCACAATCGAAGAAATAAAGAATACGAACTATTCATAGACAAAGCCTTTCCAGATGAAAACGATTCTTTGGTTCAGTGGATTAAGAAGGATCCCTATCATAGAACTTTCGCAAGGGAAGAGGCATTCATGAACTTAATCACATTTGCGGATGCTTCGAGGACTGAGTCTCAAAAAGAAGCTGTTAGGGAATGGTTTGACTATGTTGGAGCGGGAGATAAATCTCTTGAAGAAATTAAGAGAATTTTGAATGTAATATACCATTAATGGATTTATTGTATGGAATTAAAAGTAGTTATTTCTGGTGGTGGGACGGGCGGACATATTTTTCCGGGCATAGCAGTAGCAAAATCGCTATTAAAATTAGAGCCTGATACTAAGATTCTCTTTGTTGGTGGAAAAGGTCAGCGGGAGTCGAAGATTGTCCCGAATTCTGGGTTTGATTTTGCCCCTATACTGGTTCAGGGATTTCCACGAAAATTGTCGTTTAAGTGGATAAAAGTCTTTATCAAAGTACCAGCAGGTTTTTTTAAGTCACTGGTGATACTTTCAAAGTTTAAGCCTGATGTTGTGATAGGTACCGGGGGATACGTCTGCGGACCGGTTTTACTTGCGGGGGCGTTTCTCCATATACCCATCGTGATTCAGGAGCAAAACGCTTTTCCGGGTGTAACGAACCGAATGTTGGGACGATATGCGAAAGAGATTCACGTCCCATTTACGGAAGCGGCTAAGTATCTACCACAGGAGAAGATTAAAATTACAGGAAATCCGATCCGTTCTGAGATTGTTACGACACCCGATAGCCACGAAAAGTTAGGGCTGGATAAAAATAAGCTTACTATATCGTTTTTTGGTGGAAGTCAAGGAGCAAGGTCTATAAATCTTGCTGTTGTTGATGCTTTGAAACAACTGTCTGAATATGATTCAGATATACAGATTGTACATCAGACAGGTGAGAGTGATTTTTCAATGGTCAAAGAAGCTTATGGTAAATCTCCACTTAAAGTAATAGTTCAACCTTTTTTTAATAATATAGAGGAAATTTACGCATCAACTGACCTTATGGTTTGCCGTTCTGGTGCAATGACACTGGCAGAGATCACAGCAAAAGGTCTGCCTGCTATTCTGATACCTTATCCTTATGCAACAGACGATCACCAGACTTTCAACGCAAAAGCATTGGAAGATAGCGGAGCCGCCGTAATGCTCAAGGACAGTCAGCTTACAGGTGAACTTCTAGCTAATACCATAATCTCTTTAATCAAAGATAAAGACAGACTATCGAGCATGGCAGAGAAGAGCATGTCACTGGGAAAACCTGATGCGGCTCAAGAGATTGCCAGATCAGTCATTTCACTGATACATGAAACATAAAAAGAAAGAAGACGCAAATGTTTGGAAAAACAAGACACATCCATTTCGTTGGTATAGGCGGGGCAGGTATGAGCGGGATTGCAGAAGTCCTGATCAATCTTGGATTTCGAGTTTCTGGGTCAGACGTAAACCAAACGGAAGTTACTGACAGGCTCGCAAAGTTGGGTGGTGAAATATCCATCGGACATGCAGAATCCAACGTCGAAGGTGCTGACGTGCTTGTGTTCTCTTCTGCGGTAAAATCATCAAACGTAGAAATCGTAACTGCTCAACGTCACAAAATTCCTGTAATATCACGCATTGAAATGCTGGCAGAGCTAATGCGCATGAAATACAGCATCGCAGTTGCTGGAACTCATGGGAAAACTACAACGACAGGGATGGTTTCTTACGTACTTGAACACGGTGGACTCGATCCAACTCTGGTTGATGGTGGAATAGTCAGAAGCCTTGATACCAATATCCGTCTCGGTAGCAGTGAATTTATGGTAGTCGAAGCTGATGAAGCTTATGGATCCATAAAAAAGCTTTCTCCCACTGTTGCGGTTGTGACAAATATTGACAATGACCATCTCGATTATTACGGTACTATAGACGAGATCAAGAAAACGTTTTTGGATTTCGTAAATAAGGTCCCTTTCTATGGTTCAGCGATATTATGTCTTGATCAGGAAAATATACAGGAACTCATTCCAAAGGTAGAAAAACGGTTTGTAACTTATGGGGTCGAAACTAAGGCAGATTTTACCGCAACAGACATTCGTTTTGATGCTGATGGAGCATCATACAAAGCGAACCATCTCGGAAAGACACTTGGAAACGTGCAGATCAAATCTCCCGGTATACATAACGTATCGAACTCACTTGTTGCTGTCGCTGTGGGTATAGAGTTAGACGTTTCATTCAAAAACATTGCAAAGGCTCTCAAGGAGTTTCCGGGAATACAGCATAGATTTGAGATGTTGGGTAATGTTAATAACATCCTCGTAGTTGATGATTATGGTCATCACCCGACGGAAATAAAAGCTACACTAAAAGCGGCAAGGGATACTTATAGTAAGAGAAGAATAATTGCAATTTTCCAACCGCACCGTTACTCTCGTGTACAACTTTTGGCACAGGAGTTTGCAAGGTGTTTTTATCAGGCGGATGTGTTGATAATGACTGATATATACTCAGCTATGGAAGACCCTATTGATGGCGTGACGGGTGAGATGGTGGCAAACATAACTCGTGATTACGGTCATAAGGATATGGTATACATACCCGATAAGAACAGTATACCAGATCACGTTATCAAGATAGCACGCTCTGGAGACGTTATTATAACCCTCGGAGCAGGGGATATATGGAAGATTGGCAAAGAGATCGTGAGGAGACTTTCTGGGAAATGACTGAAAGAAAAAATATATCAAAAACAAAAAATCGCAAGCTTCCCAACTCATTTATAGTGACATTCATTATATTGTCAGTCATGATGACGTCTGCCAGTATATATGCGTCTGAAAAAATTTTTAAAACGTTCACAAACTCCTCTTTTTTTGTATTGAGGGGGATGTCAATATCTGGTAATAATAAGGTAAGCACATCTGACATTATTAACGCTACCGGGTTGGATATAGGAAATGATCGAATCGGCTCGTTTATGTCTTACGTAATCGAAAATCGTGTCAAATCCTATTCTCGTTACGTTGAACAAGTTGAAATAAAACGTGATTTGACTTGCGGTCAACTTGTAATTAACGTTAAAGAAAGGGAACCCGTAGCTATCGTCGCAGAATCCAAAGATGCTAGACTTTTAAGAATTGTTGACATCAATGGATTCATAATAGATGAATTAACAAGCAAAGATTTTGCTTTGTCCCCTTATAAAAACATTCCATTTATTTTTGAAGGCAGTTTTGTAGGTAAAAACAGGCAAGGGGACCCATGTATAGGACGTAATCCTTCCAATTTGTCTGATCTGTCTGGATTGTACGTGGTTTCTGAGTCTGCCTGTATTGCATTTAATGTTTTATCGGAAATACATTCTACCGTACCTAATATTATCAGCAAGATTTCTGATATAGATGCTCGTGATCCGGATGACGTAATAATCCATTTGAAAAATGGCTTAAACATACGACTCGCAAGCGATCGGATAAAGGAAGGTCTGATTGATGTTAAACACTGGATGACAAATCCCAGAAAACAAAATTCGGCAACCAATTTCAATTACATTGATGCACGTTTCCCTGGAGCAGTTTATTGTGGTTGATACGTGGCTTCGAGGGGGTGATTGAGTGGGAAAAGAGGACGTTGTGGTCGGACTGGATATAGGCACCAGTAAGGTTGCGGCTATCATCTGTGAAGTTGACGAGAGCGACCAGATAGAAGTACTGGGTGTTGGGGTCACCCCTTCAAAAGGATTGCGAAAAGGAGTGGTAGTAAATCTTGAATCTACTACGGATTCCATCAGGAAGGCTGTTTCTAGTGCAGAAATGGCAGCCGGGTTAAAAGTAAAATCGGTTTTTGCAGGTATCGCTGGTGAGCATATTAGAGGCTTGAACAGCCATAGTGTAGTGATCATTCCAAACAGGAAGAATAAAAGCCGTCAAATATCTTCTGCTGACATGAATCGTGCTATTGAACAGGCAAAGGACATCGAGATTCCTGCTGATAGGAAGATACTTGACGCAATTCCACGAGAATTCATTGTGGATGATCAGGATGGTATACTTGATCCTGTGGGTATGGTTGGCACAAGGTTGGAATCGCTGGTTCACGTTATTACAGGTTCTGTTTCATCGGTACAGAACATAATCAGAGCTATTGAAAGTGCAAACCTTGATGCAGAGGATATTATGCTTCAACCTTTAGCGTCAAGTGAGGCTGTTCTGTATCAGGATGAAAAAGAAATGGGTGTTATACTTATTGACATAGGCGCAGGTACGACCGACATCGTAATCTATATCGAAGGGTCGGTCTGGTACACTGCGGTTATACCGATTGGAGGTGATCTGGTTACTAATGATATAGCTATCGGGCTTCGCACTCCCATAGGGAAGGCTGAAGAGATAAAGAAGAATTCAGGCTGTGCTTTGGTGGATATGGTGGGAGTTAGTGAGATGATAGAAGTTCCCGGTGTCGGAGGACGGGACCCCAAAAAAATATCAAGACGTATATTGGCGGGGATAATCCAGCCTCGGATGCAGGAACTACTAGAGTTCGTCCAAGAGGAGATCAAATCAAGTGGATATAATGATATGACTCCTGCCGGTGTAGTCATTACTGGTGGAGCTTCGATGCTTTATGGCATCAGTCAACTGGCTGAAAACGTATTCGGTGCGCAGGTGCGTATTGGTTACCCACGAGAAGTAAAAGGATTATTTAACAGAGTTAAAGACCCTAGCTTTGCCACAGGTGTTGGTTTGGTATTAAGAGGGGCAAAGCAACACGGGACTGGCTCAGTGATCAAGTCGAATCAGTTTACTCATATATTTAAAAAGATGAAGGACTGGTTCTCGGGTTATTTTTAAGTGACATTTAGTTATTGACAAAGTAAATTATCCATGTTAAAAAGTATTTTGGATTTTTAGATCATCTCTTTTCCATAAAAAAGCATGATGATTATATGTTCATAATTAGTTTTAAGTTATCAGAATCTTTTATTCATAAGGTTTCCTGAACTGAAAACTGTAAACGGCTTAACATGGGAATTAACTTGGTGAAGAACTAGATAATAATTTTTAAGTTTCAGTGTTTAATGATATTTTGTTGAATACTGATCTTAGTTTGCTCTATGTTGTCATAGTTGTTTTCCTGAACGTTGCGTAACCGAATCAATGAATAGAGGGGGATAACTGGGCGATCTCGATATAAATTCGGGACAACCGGGGAAAAAACATGCTAGAATTTGAGAACGAAAAACCAGAATCAGAAGCAATAATTAAAGTAATTGGTGTTGGAGGAGCGGGGGGCAATGCCATCAACACTATGATAGCCAACGACATGAGAGGGGTCAGTTTCATATCTGTCAATACTGACGTTAAGGACCTTCGCAAATGCAAAGCCCCAGAAAAAATTCAGATAGGATGTGATTTGACAAGAGGTTTGGGTGCAGGAGCCGATCCTCAAGTTGGTCAAAAATCGGCACAAGAAGACCGTGATAAACTGCAAGAGATTGTAAATGGTGCTGATATGGTATTTATCACTGCTGGACTTGGCGGTGGAACGGGAACAGGTGCTTCTCCTGTCGTGGCAGAAATTGCTAGAAGTTCCAATGCTTTGACCGTTGCGGTAGTAACAAGACCGTTTATATTTGAAGGAGCTATCCGTTCTGCGCAAGCTGAAGATGGAATAAAAGAATTAAAGAATCACGTTGATGCTCTGATTGTCATACCTAACCAGAGGCTGATTGATGCTGTTGACAAAAGCACTTCGATCATCGCGGCTTTCCGTATGGCTGACGATATTCTATTTCAAGGTGTTCAGAGCATCTCTGATCTTATAATGCGGACAGGATACATTGTCGTTGATTTCAATGATGTAAAGACTATCATGCAGGATGCTGGTACTGCACTCATGGGTATTGGCATAGATTCGGGTGATAGCAGGTCAATAAGAGCCGCTCAGAAAGCCATCTCAAGCCCGCTTTTGGAAGAAACAACAATACAGGGCGCCAGAGGTCTTCTTGTCAACATTACCGGCAGTCATGAAATGGGACTTCTTGAGGTTCATGAGGCGATGTCGTTGATCCATAGCTCTGTGGACCCAGAAGCCAACGTTATATGGGGAATGGTTTTTGATGACAGCCTTGACGACAAAATAAAGGTGACAGTTATTGCTACAGGCTTCGACGGCGTAAGAAAAGAGCGTACCACTGCTACGGTAGTAAGCTCCGAAAAAGAGAATCCATGGGATTTAGATGAGATCCTCAAGAATAGTTTTGGTACAAAGGAATCCGTGAGAAGGAAACGCTCGCTTATGAGAGGCGGAATAAATAGCGCAAATAGCGAGAACAGGGTGGAGGAAGAACTGGAGATTCCTGCGTTCCTGCGTAATAAAAGGGAAAGCAAAATTTCGGGTAGCTAAATTAATAAAATAACCCACGACTAAAGATCGTGGGCTTGTGGTGAAATATAGACACAAGCCCTTGTTGACTAGCCTAAAAGGAAATTGAAGATTAAAAGATTGAAGATTAGGAATGACTTGACAATCTTCAATCTTTAATTTTCAATCCGTAGTGGAGTCTTGAGAGGTAGGGACGGTGTGCTAGATGTAAAAAGTCATTACAACATTGGCGAAGACTACTAACAGGTTTGGTAGTTCCTGACAAGATATTCTCTTGTGTCAAAACTACCACTTATTAAAAAAGGGGGCGATATGCCCAAAGAGGAATATGGTAGATTATACAAGCCCGGAGGGAAAATAAAAGTCGCTCTTGTTTTTCCTAATTCGTATTATCTGGGAATGTCAAGCCTGGGATTTCACGTGATCTGTCATGAACTTAATCAGCATCCAGATGTCTCTTGTGAAAGGGTATTCTTTCAGGAATCCGACCCAACAATAAGGTCTTTTGAAACTCAAAGACCACTTTCTAACTTCGACATAATTGGCTTCTCCGTATCGTTTGAACTGGACTATTTTAACATTATAAAAATTTTACATCAGGCAAGGATTCCGCTTAAAACAGGTGAGCGAAGTTTTAGAGACCCTTTGATTATTGCTGGTGGAATATGCCCATCTTTTAATCCTGAGCCATTATCTGATTTTATAGATGCTTTTGTAATTGGTGACGGCGAAGAAGCTATAAACGAGTTTATATCTGAATATCAAGACTACCAACAATCCAACAAACAAGAACTGCTTTTGAATCTGTCACATATCAAAGGTGTTTACGTTCCATCTTTGTATGAACATTTTTATAACGAAGATGGAACTATAAACAGAATTCATCCGCAAACTCAAATTGAGCGTAGAATAATTGAACTCGATCAATTTGACACAATCTCCAGAATTCTAACTTATGGCACAGAATTTGCAAATACTTTTCTCGTTGAAGTTTCACGGGGATGCGCACACAGATGCAATTTCTGCGTTGGAAGCTACGTACAAAAGTGTAGGTTCAGATCTGCCGATAGTATAATAGAGCTAACTAAAAGTGATCTTGCTGGAAAAGCTCAGAAAATAGGATTGGTAGGGTCTTCTGTTACTGATCATCCACAGATAGACTACATAGTCTCATCTTTAATGAATATGGGGAGAAAGCTCACCATTGCTTCCATGAGGGCGGATTCTGTGAGTGAAACCATGCTTGATGCTTTAGCATTAAGCAAACAGGAAACCATAACGCTTGCACCTGAAGCTGGTTCTGAAAGACTAAGGAGGGTCATAGGAAAATACATATCTCTTAATGTAATTTATGAAGTTATCGAATCTGCTATAAAAAAGGGCATAAAAGGGGTAAAGCTTTACTTCATGATAGGACTGCCAACTGAAACTCATGAAGATATAGAGAGCATTGTTTCGGTGGTGGCTGATGTCAAAAAACTGACGCAAAAGACAAAAAGTCAACACACTTCACGTATTACTATATCAATATCTCCCTTCGTACCAAAGCCACAAACGCCCTTTCAATGGCATCCAATGGATGATGTGAAACTTCTAATACAAAAACTCAATTTTCTGAAACAAGAAATAGGCAAACTTGGAGGCGTCAGACTAACTTCCAGCAGTGCTAAATGGTCAATAATTCAGGGTGTTCTGTCGTGTGGCGATAGGAGGCTGTCAAATATTCTGTATGATATGGAGATAAAGAATTTATCATGGAATAGAGTATTCAAAGAGAATAATATCAATCAGGAATTCTATGTGAAAAGACATAGAAGACTTGATGAGATATTTCCATGGGACCAGATAAAACCTTCTGTGCCAAAAGAACGTTTGTTGGAGAGATTGTCTTTAAAGTAATGATTGACAAAAAAATAGTATAAACCACGAAGACACTAAGTCACAAAGAGAAATGATTAAAGATTAGGAAATCTGAGATAAGCCTTGCATTTAATCTTCAATTTTCAATCTTAAATCCTTTATTTTTTTCTGCAAAAATTTGAATCACACTCCCCGAGGAGAGAAATGAGATCATACTTGTATAATACTAAATGTAGTCCGTTACTTATAATGTTTGCCACTATACTGGCAATCTGTATAGTTTTTTCATCCACTGTTATGGGTTCGGTAATACTTAAATCGGAGAGTGGATCAGCAAATATTGATCCAATTTCCAGTGACCCCTTATTATTACCTTTACACGAGATAGTATCTTATTATGGAATTGAGCCACAGTGGAACGTTACCCAAGAGCAAATGGTAATTTCAAAGGATAGTGCTAACGTCTGGTTGACGTTGGGCAATCAATATGCACTGGTAAATGGGTCTAAACTAATGCTTTTGTCTGTACCACCCACAATGTTGCGAGGAACTGTTGTTACTTCTCCAAAAGATACTGTGGGTATACTGTCTGAACTGATGCCATCGTTGAATTTTTCTTATAACGAGGCATCAACTACGATCGCAGTAACCAAAAGAGAGAATAAACCCAATCTGAATAATACTGCATCTCAGTCTGAGCCAACAGTTACAAAATCCAGCGTTGACGAGGAATCTGATTTTCCGGGAAACTTTGAGCTTAAAACTGTTGTCATAGACCCCGGACACGGGGGACATGATTCAGGCACTAACAGGGCAGGAGTTTGTGAGAAAGATATTGTGCTTGATGTATCTCTGCGTCTTGCGGAACTGCTAAAGTTAAAAACAGACCTTAAAGTTGTGTTGACTAGAGATACTGATGTTTTCATTCCGTTATCGAGGAGAACAGATATTGCAAATAAGTATCCTGCGAATAGCACGCTCTTTTTGTGTATACACTGCAACGCCTCTCGTTCTAAAGTTGGCGGTTACGGCACAGAGACTTATGTGTTTAACCTTGAAGCCACAGACAATGAGGCAAGGGCTTTAGCCAGCAGAGAAAATGAAGGCGAATCAATGGATCTGACGATGATATTAAGCCATTGCTATCATGCTGGAACTGAACCGTATAGTCTGGACATCGCAAAACGTACTTTGAGAACCTTAACGGAGGAACTTGATCTAAGTAATCGTGGTGTAAGACATGCCGCATTTTACGTGCTTGCTGGAACAAAGATGCCTGCGACTTTAATTGAGTTGGCATACGTATCAAATACCAGTGAAAGAGAAAAGCTCCAGAGTGAATCTTTCAGACAAAAAGCGGCTGAAGCATTATTTCATTCTATAATGGATTTCAAAGGGGTTATTGGTAAATCAATAGCAAAAAGCAAAATGAATGGAGAAATTCAAAATCCATAATGGGATTGAAAGATTCAAGATTGAAGCGATATTGGCTCAATAAACAACTACCAGTCATCTGCGCTACGAATATGAGGAGTGGCGGGGTCAGTTCCAAACCTTATGAATCTCTAAATCTTGCTTATCACGTCAGTGATGATCCCATTAACGTTACGGAGAACAGGCAGAGGTTCTGCAAGAAACTTGGCGTTGACGTGGATTCTATGGTACTGGCTAGACAGGTACACGGAGATAGGATAGAGATAGTCAAGAGTAAAGATGCAGGTCGAGGGGCATTTAGTACTGAGGATGCAATACCTGATACTGATGCCATGATTACCACGTCTAAATCAATCAGTATCGGCATACTCACTGCTGATTGTGTGCCTGTCATGATCTTTGACCCTGTTAAGTCAGCTATCGGTGTGGCGCATGCTGGCTGGAAAGGCACGATCCTCATGCTTCCCGCAAAGACTATCCTCAAGATGAAGGAATCTTTTGGTACTGATCCATCAGACTGCATGGTAGCACTTGGACCATCAATAGGACTTTGTTGTTACGAAGTCGGTGAGGAATTAATCTCGCAGTTCGATAAGGCTTTTGGTACAGGCAAATGCACGAAAGGGAACAAGCTTGATTTGCCACGTGCGGTTGAACTTCAGCTTGTTGGCGTCGGTGTGAGTGCGGATAATATAATATCTGATGGGTCTTGCACTGCCTGCAATTTAGATTTGTTTTACTCATACCGGGTGGAGAACGGCATCACCGGACGGATGATGTCTATTATACGGTTGCTTTAATATCCAAAAACATTTATACCTTTGATACTTCCAACCCTGAAAGATTAAATGATAACGTTACCACTTTATTAATAAATACATTACATGCCAATGAAAAAAGAAAAGACTCATCCGAAAATCTCTATGTCCGCAAAAAAATTTGATATAAATAAAATTATGTGATATAATTATCTTCAGTATATAGGGTATAGTGATTTAGTCAATATTTGAAAAAGAGGTGCTTCCTTGTATGGATATAATGAAAAAGCTCTATAATATCTGTGACCCTCTTAAACGACCACCAGAGGGAACTTACGTTGATCTCTGCTCTGCTCGTGGCGGAACGTCAGTTGTATCATTATTAGAGAGAAGAATACGAAAATCTGATCTTGATAGTAAAACATACACACGCCTACTTTTTTCTGGTCATTTAGGTAGTGGTAAGTCTACGGAACTTTTGCGACTGTGTGAACAGATCAAAAATTCACAGACTGATCGCCTATTCCCGATCTACATGGATGCAAGCAAATATATTAATTATCAGGATGTGGAAATAACTGAAATACTCCTAGCATTAGTTAGTTCTGTAGCTGAAACACTGAAACAAGAAGAAAATATAGATTTAGAACCACCATATTTGAAAAAGCTATTTGGCGATCTCAAGGATATTGCTTTATCTGTTGTGGAGTTAGATAAAGTGGAATTCTCTATTGATAATTTTGCTAAGTTTATATTTAAGCTCAAGCAAGCAGACAATTCCACAAGGAAAGAAGTTCGTAGTAGGTTGAAGCCTAAATTATCTACCTTCCTGGATGAAATTAATCTCATACTCAGCCAAGTACGTGTCAAATTGATGAAGCTTGGGTATCGTGATTTAGTTTTAATTATTGATAACTTAGAGAAAATCCCTGATGATATCGATCCCGAAACTGGTCATGGAGCGTACTATCGAATTTTCAACGTAGGTGGACAACAACTCTGTTCAATTGAGGCTAATGCGGTTTTCACTGTTCCATTACCACTTATTTACTCTTCAGAACGAAGTCCAATAGTGCAGAAATTTGGAGAAGAACCTATTGTCCTGCCTATGGTGAAAGTCGAGGACAAAAAAGGTGATCCCTGTGAAGATGGCTTGGAACTCATGCGTGAGGTATTGAGAAAACGCTTTGAAGTTTCCGAGATCAGTGAATCAGAGGTTTTTGATTCTCAAGATACTTTTGCTAATCTCTGCCATAAAAGTGGAGGACACGTTCGTAATCTTCTTATATACTTTCGCAGTGCCTCAGATTATATTGACAAATTACCTTTCACAAAAGAAGCCGTTCAAAAGGGAATTCAGCAACACATAAATGCTTACAGTCGTTCTATTCAAGAGAATAATTGGGAATTACTTGCTAAGTTGCAACTGAACCAAGATAAAGATATACCCAACGATGACGATCATAAGGATATGTTGGGTGATCTTAGTATCCTGCAGTACATGAATGGTGGAGAACCATGGTATTCCGTCAATCCAGTTGTCAGAGAACTGGAAAAATTCAAAAGAGCAGTTGAAAAATTGAAGAATAATCAAGAGAGTCAAACCGATGGAACAGACACAAATTGATCAGGTTGAACAGACTGATGTTGATAAGACTATAGAATTAAGGGCTATGGTGAATATGCTCCGTCGTGCAGAGGGATTTACTCTTGCCTTCGTCCAATTTAGCTATCCCATTGATCGCATCAATCTTGTTGCAGAGCTACGCCAAATCTTAGGTGATTACCCGATAGCAGAGATCGAGTTTGATAAGCCTATCGAGAACCTTCTTGATGAACTGATCCCGATCCTTCCAGAATATAATAATAAAGCATTATTCATATATGGGCTTGAGTGTTCCATAGACCCTGATAAGAAATCACATACTATGGTGGCGAACCTTAATATATCCCGCAACCTTTTCCCGAAATATGTCTCATGCCCTATGATTATATGGCTTCCAGCTTATGCAATATCAGCCATCTTGCGAGGCGCACCCGATTTCTTCTCGTGGAGATCAGCGATATTTAGTTTCCATTCACGTCCCGATAAGATTTCTGCAATATCACAGGATACGCTTGCAGGTGATCATTATGCGTCTGCTAGTTTAACACTCAAAGAGAAAGAAGAACGCATTGAAGCAATAGAGAACCTTCTTGATGAGTATCAATCTCTGCCATTTACCAAAGCTAATAAGAGAGAACAGAGAAGACTTTTTGAGCGTTTGGGAGTGATTTACTTCTCTATGGGGCAATCAATTAAAGCGATTGAATATCACCAGAAGGCTTTAGAGATAGACAGAGATATAGGTGACAGGAGTGGAGAAGGTGCTGACCTTGGCAATCTGGGGTCAGCTTATGCTAATCTAGGACAGACTAATAAGGCGATT
>Ga0315279_10002192_pt1 | contig 30093 bp, 35 predicted proteins | sample YL17G06_20_MG_FD_203694 | JGI IMG/M metagenome (GOLD analysis project Ga0315279, IMG submission 203694) | Sediment microbial communities from Yellowstone Lake, YNP, Wyoming, USA - YL17G06_20 | ecosystem: Environmental > Aquatic > Freshwater > Lake > Sediment | place: USA: Wyoming | collected...
AAAGATACTGGCATAAGATGCTTTGTAGCCGGAGCCGAAAGAGCTATATTACCTGGGAAAGATTTCAATTCCTTAAACAGGTGTTTCCGTTACAGCGGCCTAAGCTTTCTGTTCCGTATATGAGGATAAAAGCACTCGCTGTGCTGTGAATCAAATTCTGAAGAGCGTAGTGCGAGAAATCCGCACGCTACGTTCTGTGGGGGTTGGGGCATCCATTTGGTGCCCCTTCTACCCGGCACCGGGAGTAACGGTTGGATGGTTGAGATCGTGTGGCACCGCCGGGAAACCATGCGGCAACAGAGAAGACAAACATCAACCTGTACCACTCGGAGAACCCGGTCTACTCACCAAAAGTTGGCCATGATTTTCCTGGCTAAACCTTCTGCGTCCTGAAAGAAAAAGTTCGGCGAATACCGCACCCGCCACCTGGTTTTGAAAGCCTGGGACATAAATAAGCCTTCCCTTCCATGGGTCTTATTGATTAGTAAGGTCTGATTGATAAGGTCTTGCCAATTCATATCCGATAAGATATAATATTTCTGATGCGAATTATCTTCTATCGATCGTTAGCTGGGCGGGAACCTGTGCGTGAGTACTTATCAGGACTTCCGCTTCGCGACCGAGCGGCTGCGGCCGATGGTTTAGACGCAATTCGGGAACATGGGCTGCAAGCTCCTGGAGTCCGATTCAAATAGATCCGAGAAAAACTTTGGGAATTTTATGTTGAAGCTGGGGCCTCATATCGTATCTTTTATACATAACGTCATAAATTCATCCGCATCTGAAAATTGTCCATGGATTCCTGGTCAGGGCTAAAGCCCTGAGTTACATGTTCTGTAACGCAATCCTTCAGGATTGATCTATCTCTTGGCCATGAATTTATGCGGTATTATTTTTGTCGCTGTATATATGTCACCGTAACCGGCCCAATGATGGTTCTTCTCCATGCTTATAAGAAAAAAAGCCAAAAGGCTCCAGTTCAAGAGATTGAGACTGCCATACGGAGAATGAAGGAGGTGTTACATGAGTCCTAAGGAGAAATGGATGGGATCAGGTATTGAAGAGTTTGTGGCCCAGGAAATGAAGGATCCTGCCTTCCGAATGGCGTTTTCGGAAGCACGGACCAAGCGAATTAAGAAAGCGCTTGGGGAGATGATTCGTAAGGCCAGGGAAAGCCAGGGTTTAAGCCAAGCTGCTTTGTCTAAACGGGCCAAAACAACCCAGGCAGTTATTTCGCGCATTGAGAACCTAAATACACCCTACCTTCCAAGCGTGGGAGTACTTGCACGCCTTGCGGGTGCTTTGGGTGCGCACATAGAAATCGCTTTTATTCCTGGTGAAAGAGCAATATCATCCAAAGACAGACTCCGTGTATCATCGGGAACCTAACAAGAATAGGGGAGGAGGCAGAAATGAAGTCACCTGTTCTTGAAACATTTTTGGTGGGCGTTGCTTTCGGGATAGGTATAATTGTTTTATCCTTGTATGCTCAAAAACCAGGTCGCTTCGTTACTTCGTTAGAAACAATAGCAGAAATGGGGCGAGCCCGAAGGGCCAAAGAAGAAAAAAACAAATTCCTAAGAAAAAGGCTGAAGGCAATGGGCTTTTCGGATAAGGAAATTAATGAAAACCTCTAACACTGTAAACGTCTTCGGGGTCAGGCTGGCAAACATGCATTTAGGGAAAAGGAAATGAGGGACGTGCAGAGCGTGCCTATCTGTTTTCATATTTTGATCTAAGCTCTTACGTCAGCTGCCGCTCGGCCACAATCCCTGTAACAAGGGAACAAGTTACTTTAATATATCGTGCCACCTCCGTACCCGAATACCCCCACCCCTTCACCGCCATCCGCGAGAATTCTTCCCTGCTTACGGAATGACAGTAGGGTCAGGCAGGCAATCGTAATAAAGTATTTTTCCCTTCTTGATTTAGTCTTCATTCAGATTCTCGACCACGTCCCTGGATGCTTGTCTTTACGAAGTTAGTTTTCGGCCCCGATCTTGGATTCTTTTACGTCTGCTTCGATCACTCCCCGGAAGTTGACCTATTTATACCAAAAATTTAATTTTATAGCAATTTCCAAATGGTTCCACCTCACGGAAAAGGGTGACATAATGAGGAAGATTTACGGTCGGTTTAGACCTTGGAATCCTTGATTTATAAACCTATTATAGATACAGACCTCCCCCAATAAATGTCCTATATATTAAGAGGAGGGTAGGGGAGACGACCGTCGGGCTGGAATGCTAAGGTAAAGTGTGACAAAATAGTGATTGAAAAAACTAAGAAGGGAAAGTTTTTATGAAAAAAGTCTTACCAAAACGTTTTTCCGAGTTCATCGAGGTTGCCTTAAGGGCAGGAGCCACAGCCGCCAAAATTATTCCTTCCGAGTGGGTAGTGGTCGATGAGAGGGTCCGGTTTAAATGTGAGGTGCCCAGGTGCGCTGGATATGGGCAATATCTCACGTGCCCGCCCTATGTTATGTCTGTAGAGGTATTCTCCAGAATCCGATCAGGCTATAAATGGGGTCTCCTGGTTCAGGTGGAGGCGAAAAACATTGATTCGACGGATAAGGGCAAGGGGATAATCGACCAAGCCATCCTGAAAGAAAATACCAAATTACATCGTCCCTTCAAACTTAAACTTCTTGAGATTGTTGAAGCCGTTGAATCGGCAGCATTTAAGAAAGGGATGCGATTTGCTGCCGGGCTGGTCGGAGGGAGTTGTGTTCTTTGTGAGTTGTGTGTGGAGGACAAATCATCCGAGGCCTGCAGACATCCCTTTCGGGCAAGGCCTCCAATGGAAGCTGTAGGGATCGATGTGGTCAAGACTGCACAAAAGGCTGGTCTTCCAATTCATTTATCATCTTCAAAGAATGTCGTCTGGACCGGCCTAGTCCTCCTGGAATAAAAGGTTTGTCCAAAAAGTTCACTGTCCTGAAAAAACGGCCTGAAGTAATTTCCTTATCGGGGAGCATGGAAGAGGAGTGACCTTCGGGTTAAAAACCCGAGCCAAATTGTGAAATGCTTGAAGAAGTAAGTAGAAATACCCCCAAATGAAAATTAGCCCAAACCGCTGTCATACCTTATCGTATTATACTAAACCATTCTCAGGGGATTGCTTTCCAAAATATTAAAAAAATTAGAAAAATAATTCAAACCCAATTTATTCTGGATTTTGATAAGTTTTTCCAGGAGGAAAGGGTAGGGGAATGACCAATCGACATAAAATCAAAAATCGACTGTGCTAAATTGAGGAAGATTATTTCTTAGATTATAGGGGTTAGAACAATGGGTTCGTGAGATCAATTATGTGTGAGAATTATGCTTTGAAAAGCTCACCTGTCCTGAACGGATATGAAGGCTCGATTTCGTATGTTAAAATGGGGGAGATGAGACGAATCCTTCATATCGATATGGATGCTTTTTTCTCATCCGTCGAACAGAAAAGGTATCCTGAACTGGTCGGTAAACCCGTGGTTATCGGAGGCGACGGGGACCCGAAAAAAAGGGGAGTGGTCTCAACAGCCTCTTATGAGGCCCGAAAGTTCGGAATCCATTCGGCTATGCCACTCAGAACTGCCTATAATCTTTGTCCCAATGCTACTTTTCTTCCTGTTGACTACGAGGAATATTCAAGGATCTCCAAGAAGTTTAAAGCCGTCCTCGGAGAATTTACCTCGATTATTGAGGATGTGGGGATTGATGAGGCTTTTCTTGACATCTCCTCCATCGACAAATCTTCCGAGGAGGTCGCAATGGAGATTAAAAGGAGAATTAAGGAGGAGACCGATCTTAACTGCTCCATAGGTGTAGCCCCCAACAAACTCCTTGCAAAGATGGCTTCCGATCTGGAAAAACCCGATGGCCTAACCATCATCACCGAGCAGGACATTGAGAAACGGATATGGCCATTGCCTGCAAGAAAACTCTGGGGAGTGGGGCCAAAAACGGAAGGCTATCTCAAGGAAATGGGTATCAAGACGATCGGAGAGCTTGCCGCATTGCCCATGGAACGATTGGTTGAGGAATTTGGCCAATCCTATGGAAGTTATCTCCACGAGGCATCAAGAGGCATCGATGAAAGCCCTCTCGTAACCCATTGGGAGCCAAAATCGATCAGCAAAGAGACCACCTTTCAAAGGGACATAGATAATTGGCAGATAATTGCTAAAAACCTTGTAGAACTCACCCGGGACGTTGTCGCGAGTATGAAAGAAGAAGGCTATCAGGGTCGAACCGTAACAGTGAAGGTGAGGTTTACCGATTTTAAAACCTATACAAGGGCTAAAACCCTTGATAAATTTACAGACTCAGAGGGGGAGATCAGAAGGGCAGCCTTTGATTGTCTCGGCAGATTTGAACTCAAAAGGAAAGTTCGACTCATTGGGATAAGAATCAGCAATTTGGAAAAGGTCGGGAATGAAGATAGAGATTGAGATTCTTTCAGAAAGAAGGACTAACGATGGGAACAGGGTGCAGGATTCTTCTTTTCGATGATAACGATTTTCTTCAACGTCTATCGATGGTACGGTTAGATCGGTTACTCCGTTTCGACCGAGGAGAAAGTCTCCCACACTTTGGTGGGAAACAAGTGCGTTTTGCCAGGGTATTTTTAGAGACGGCGGGGAGACAGATATTGGCTATCACGCATATCGATTACTTTTTGCTTTCATTTGATGCTGAAGGACGGATCAACAGGAAAGACTGGGAAAGAGGGATGCGTCTTGGTTTAGAACTCTTACCTCCTTTACTCAATGATCAACATTCCAAGCAAATCGTGGATGCTCGGCATCGGTTTGCCAAGAGGCGTTATGAACACGAATTCAAGTGGAGGCCGAGTCGGAAGGTAGAGGAGGCGATCGTGGCTGCCATATTCCGCTAATGAGACTTTGCTCTTACGTAAGGACTCTGGAGACTCTAAAAATAAGATTCCTCTTGACAGCTAAACAAATGTATAGTAGTAATTTTAGCAGAAGAAGCAAGCATGTGGAGAATGATCTATGGAAAGGACGGATCTTTCTTTTAGTCAGGTCCTGGAACAGGAAGTTCAGGAATGGAAAAAGTTTCAAAGGGCGTTGAGAAAGGAGGATCAGCAGTTCCTTGATCGACTCTTCGAAAAGGCGAGGCTTCATGTCCAAGCCGGGGGTAGCGCCTCAAGGCCATGGCCTTTTGAAACAATCCTGATCTCTATGCTCCTTGAACATGAGAAGGCCCTGGTTGAATTGAGATCGAAAATAAGGGACCATGAGGCGAGGGATGGGAAGAAGATTTCTAATGACAATCAACCCACATTGGGGTTATATTAAAAAAAACAGTTACCGTTACGATACCATCATGCGTGATTGAGCATGTTCATTTTGTATCATTTACACATAATTGGTAGGGAAAATGTTTTCATAGATACGGAAGCAGTCCTTTATAATGAAAATTTACATACCGTTAAAAGACATACTTCTCGGCCCGGGTAAGAGATTTGATCCCTCCGTTAACTCGGAGGCTGAGGTCATCGGTTTTATGCATGGCGCCAAATCATCCACCACACAGGGTGTACGGCAGCCATGAATCATTAGTCATTGACAATCGATGATGGATGATAAAGGATTTGCTGAGAGATACATGAAGATGGCTCTGGAAGAGGCGCAAGAGGCTGGCCGGAAAGGTGAAGTTCCAGTGGGAGCTATTTTAGTCAAAGGGGATCGGGTTATTGCGAGGGATCATAATCGGTGTATTGAATTAAACGATCCCACTGCCCATGCGGAGGTTCTTGTCCTAAGAAAAGCAGGAGAAGTGTTTAGAAACTATCGGTTGAACGATACAGTGATGTATGTCACGGCAGAACCGTGTCCAATGTGTGCCTCTGCAATGATTCACGGCAGGATATCCCGGTTGGTCTTCGGAACATTGGAACCAAAATTTGGTGCTGTGGTATCAAAATTTAGATTGTTTCAAGAAAATGGCTTCAATCACAAAGTAAAAGTTGATCGAGGGATTCTTGAAAAAGAGTGTGCGGAAGTTTTAAAGGCCTTTTTTGAGGAGAGGAGGACTTAATAGGTTAGGGGTTCAGAGTTTAGGGTTCGGAGATGAAGAATTACGAAAATGCTGCAGAATGCCTCGCCCTGGGGGCGGGGAACTTCACTCCTAACTCCGAACTAATAACTCCTTACTGTTATTAAAAGGAGAGGTTGGCGAGTTGGCTTAAGGCGTCCCGCCTGAAGCGGGATTCCCGATAATCTCGGGACGTGGGTTCGGCGACCGCAGGGAGGCGGAAGGAGCGAAGCCCTGCACCGCATGGTGTACAGGGCGAAGCGACTGAGCACATCCCACCCTCTGGCACGAACCCAGATGGTTCTTGGCAGTCTGGTGGGATGAGAACCACTCATAGATTTGTTAGCGAAATTTTGGAGAGGTTGCCGAGTTGGCTTAAGGCGCCGCTCTCGAAAAGCGGTTCCCGATGATCTCGGGACGTGGGTTCGGCGACCGCAGGGAGGCGGAAGGAGCGAAGCCCTGCACCGCATGGTGTACAGGGCGAAGCGACTGAGCACATCCCACCCTCTGGCACGAACCCAGATGGTTCGTGGCAGTCTGGTGGGGTGAGAACCACTCATAGATTTGTTAGCGAAATTTTGGAGAGGTTGCCGAGTTGGCTTAAGGCGCCGCTCTCGAAAAGCGGTTCCCGATGATCTCGGGACGTGGGTTCGAATCCCACCCTCTCCGCCAATCTACGCCAAGGCTTCGATTGGCAAGCCAGCCTATTTAACCAACGAAGCTTTAATAAAAGCGTAGTTGGCCGCCAAGGCTTCGGCTGGCAAGCCATGCGCCAAGTAGAAAATTGAGTTATAAGTTCGGAGATGGGAGTTCGGAGTTTTTAGTTTAAAGAAAGTATTTACTCCGAACCCCGAACTGAGAACTCTGAACTGAAGTTAAGACGGAGAGATGCCCGAGAGGCCGAAGGGGCACGACTGGAAATCGTGTGTTCCGACTAAAATCGGGACCGAGGGTTCGGCGACCCCCTTCACGGGGGGAGGCGGAGGGAGCGAAGCGACTGAGCACATCCCTCTCTCTCGGCGATAGCCGAAAAATAAGGATTCAGAAGTAAAGATTTGGGGGCCAGTTTACTGAAGTGGTTACGGAGAGATGCCCGAGAGGCCGAAGGGGCACGACTGGAAATCGTGTGTTCCGACTAAAATCGGGACCGAGGGTTCGAATCCCTCTCTCTCCGCCAATCTACGCCGAGGCTTCGATTGGCAAACCAGCCTATTTAACCAACGAAGCTTTAATAAAAGCGTAGTTGGTCGCCAAGGCTACGGCTGGCAAGCCATCATAGCACTAAGGTTTGGTTTGGAGGTTATCTACTTGGCCGACGTAGCTCCAAGGGAGCGCAGTTGGCCGCTAAAGTTTCGGCTGGCAAGCCATATAGAGTGTGTGGTACGTATATATACTGAGGAGCATCATAGATAAAAACCTTTATATAGGATCAACAGACAATATTCGCCGGCGATTAGCTGAGCATAATTCTGGGAAGGTTGATTCTACTAAGAGCAGGTTGCCTTTTAGCTTGGAAGCGTATATTGCTGTAAAAGACAAAGCAAGGGCAATTGAGCTCGAACAATATTTTAAAACTGGTTCTGGGAAAGCGATATTACAAAAACGAATCCTTTAGCCAACGGAGCTTATTAAGCGGAGTTGGCCTCTCTCTCCGCCACGAACCACGTAGGGTTCGTGGCTGCCGTGCACCTTACATGGTGCACGGCGCCATGAATTATGCACTACGCCATGCACCACGTAGGGTGCATGATTGGTCCTGAACTCCAAGTAGTTCAGGATAGGGTATATGGCAGTCCTGAACCCCACGTGGTTCAGGACGCCAATTTCATGAAATTTCATGAAAAATGTACTATGTCTACATTTTGAAAAGTCGAGTCGATGAGAAACTGTATGTTGGCTATACAACGGATCTCCGGAATAGATTGCAGAAACATCAAAGGGGCGAGGTGATATCGACAAAGGCCCGCAGGCCCTTGGATTTAGTTTTTTATGAAGGATACAAGAGTATGGCGGACGCAAAACGCCGGGAAAAATATTTCAAGACATCGAAGGGTAAATCTTCTTTGCAGATGATGCTAAGAGATTCATTGAAATAGTTTTTTTAATAAGCATTGAATACAGAAAAATTCATGGAGAAAATTGGAGAAATTCCTAAATAAATTTAAGAACTCTTGTTGATAGTCGGGTCCTGCGCAACAAAAGATTACAAACCCCGTCAGGTCCGGAAGGAAGCAGCGGTAGTAATCCCCTTTGTGTGCCGCAGGGTAGCCTGACTATCAACAAGTTATTTATTAAAAAGCGTAAAGTTCGAAGTTCAAATTTGTGACCAGCTGTCAATAAGTCATTGTTTGAAGAAAGCGAAAAAATTCAATCTTAAATCGAAAATCTGCAATCTGAAATGGAGGTGCGATGTCCTATTTAGTATTGGCGAGAAAATGGAGGCCACAGGTCTTTGAAGAGGTTATTGGACAGCAATCCATCACCCGAACCCTCCAGAATGCCATTTCACAAAAAAGGGTGGCCCACGCCTTTTTGTTCACGGGAGCCAGAGGGGTAGGCAAAACCTCTACTGCCCGCATTCTGGCAAAAGCCCTGAATTGTGAACTGGGTCCCCAAATTAACCCCTGCAATCAATGTTCAACCTGTCGAGAGATCTCTTCCGGTACTTCAATGGATGTGATCGAGATCGATGGGGCGTCCAATCGGGGGATCGATGAAATTCGGGAGTTGAGGGAGAATGTCCGCTATACTCCTGCCAAGAGTCGATATAAGATTTACATCATTGATGAGGTCCATATGTTGACTCGGGAGGCTTTCAATGCTTTATTGAAAACTCTGGAGGAACCTCCCCCTCATATCATCTTCATCTTTGCTACCACCGAACCCCATAAAATTCCGGCCACCATTCTTTCACGATGCCAGCGATACGATTTTAAGAGAATTCCATTGAGGGGGATCATTGGAAGCCTGGAGGGGATCGTTAAAGAAGAAAAGGTTCAAATAAGCCAAAGAGGACTCTTCTCTATTGCTCAAGAGTCGGAAGGAAGTATGAGGGATGCCCAGAGCCTCCTTGACCAGGTAATTTCCTACGGAGGGAAGGATATCAGGGATGAGGATATCACTGAAGTCCTCGGGCTCATCGACCGAAAAACCCTTTACGATACTATAGAGGCCATTTCCAACGGGGATGCGGGAAGATGTATGGAGATCGTCGAGCATATTTATCATTTTGGATACGACCTCCAACACTTCTGCCGCGAGCTTCTCCAGTATCTTCGCAACCTGATCCTCATAAAAGTGAGTCAGCGTCCGGAAGGTTTGATGGAATTGCCAGAAGAGGAATTGGGGATATTGAAAAAACAGGCAGAGAGATTCCAATTTGATCAATTGAACCATCTCTTCAGTCTTCTTTTGAAAGGAGAGGAGGAAGTCGCTCAGTCCACCTTTCCTCGGACAATGCTGGAGATGACGTTGATTCGAATGGCGACCCTTCGGCCGATCCTTCCTATCGATGAAATTCTGAGAAAATTGGAGTTGTTAGAAAAAATACGTCCCTCAAAGGGATCCATTGAACACGTGGAACCTTCTTCCTTAAGAGGAACCATCAGTTTAAACAATTCCGAAAGGGGAAAAGAGAGGGAGGAAACAAGGCAGAGGGAGGATTTAGAAAAAAAAGAACTCCCAATGGGGGTCGCCGTGGACACGGAATACCCGTGTTCAGAGGAAACTATGGACGCAAAGGATTCTCAAAAGGAGGAAGAGGGAAGAGAAGAATCCCAAAAAGTCAGTGAGGAGACATGGAAAGGGTTGGTGGATTTTACCCGAGCGAGGAATCCTGTGTTAGGTTCGTTCTTGGCCTTGGGGAATCTCGTTCATCTGAGTGATGAGAAGATCGAGATTGGTTTCGAGAAAGACTCTTTTCACTATGAGAGAATATTGGAAAAGGAGAATCGAAGCCAATTAGAAGCAATCTGTCATGAATATCTTCAGAGAAAGGCGAAAGTGGTTATTTCCGCCTTGGATCAGGGGGTAAGATCAAAGGGAAGGGTGGTTTTAGGGGCAGAAGGAATGGTCCGCAATGGGCTGAGGAAAGGATTAGAGAAGGCAGCAGAAGAGAATCCTCTCATTCAAGAAACCCTCCGTATCTTTAACGGGAGGATTGTGGAAGGGTGAGAAGGCATAAGAGGAGAAATCCATGACAAAAGGTCTGGAGAACATACTGAAGCAGGCTCAGCAGATGCATGCAAGGATTTCGCAACTCCAGGAGGAAATGGCTGGAAAAACGGTGGAGGCCAGTTCTGGAGGGGGGATGGTGAACATCGTCATGAATGGGAAGCAGGAGGTCATGACCGTCCGGATCGATCCAGAAGTCGTCAACCGGGAAGACACCGAGATGCTTCAAGATTTGATCGCAGCGGCAGTGAATGAGGCCATTCGGAAATCCCAAGAGATGATGGCAGAAGAGATGAAGAAGATCACCGGCGGACTCAGTATTCCTGGTCTGTTTTAAAGATCAATGCAAATTGCGAAATTAGCAATGTAAAATTAGCAATTTTAAGGGAACACTACAAAATAAAGACTGCGAAATGCAAATCAGAAAAGAAGGCAAGATTAAAGTGCAAAAGTTGAAGTGGGTAAGGATTTTTCCGAACATCTTGCATTGTTAACTTTGCAATTTGCATTTTGAACTGAGGTTTTTTAACGATGGCCCTTCATGCCAAACCCATCGATGACCTGATCGAGGCTCTGACGAAACTTCCGGGGATCGGGAGGAAGACGGCTTCTAGGCTGGCTTTCTATATTTTAAGGAGCAATCCATCAGAGGCCCAGAGATTGGCAAGAGCAATTTTGGATGTGAAGGAAAAGATCCACCTCTGCTCCATCTGTTTCAATTTAACAGATGAGGATCCTTGTCGGATATGCCAAGACGAGCGCCGAACACGAGAGATTCTCTGCGTGGTTGAGGGGCCCAATGACCTCATCGCCATCGAAAACACCGGGGCATTTAGCGGAAGATATCATGTGTTACACGGAACGATTTCCCCCTTAGAAGGTGTTGGTCCGGACGACATCAAAATTAGAGAATTGATGGAACGAATTCATCGAGAAAGGGTGGCGGAAGTAATTTTAGCCACCAATCCTACTGTTGAGGGAGGAGCGACAGCCCTCTATCTCACCGACTTGATCAAGCCTCTGGGGGTAAAAGTGACACGAATCGCATATGGAATTCCAATGGGGGGCGAGATCGAATACTCGGACGGGATGACCTTGTCAAAGGCCCTGGAGGGCCGAAGGGAGGTTTAGTAACCCCTCGGTTATGGAACCTTATTGGTGGAGTAACCCGTAACTCAGCCCTTCAGGGCTGATGAATCAGGGCTAAAGCCCTGAGTTACATGTCTGCCAGATTGTTTCCCCGCTCGTAACTGAGGGATTATGAGGTTTAGAAAATTCTGCTTGACATTCACAATAAATGATATTAACGTTAACGCAATAAATCTACTAACAATATCAAATGGTTGGGAATGATTTTTTTTTAAAGATCGGGAAGTTTGAGATTTGCAATAATATGTGAAATATTTTATATATTCTTTGCTATTTAAGGAGAATCACAATGATAGAGATTCGATTCCATGGGAGAGGTGGTCAAGGAGCAGTGACTTCAGCGGAATTATTGGCCTTGGCAGCCATTGGAGAAGGCAAGTATGCCCAGGCCTTCCCGAGCTTTGGCCCGGAGCGGAGGGGGGCACCGGTGGTGGCCTTCTGCCGAATTAGTGATCAGCCCATTAAGATCAGGGCCAATATTTATGATCCCGATCTGGTGGTGGTGCTCGATGCCTCTCTTTTGAAGATTGTAAATGTTGCTGCCGGATTGAAACCAAACGGTATTGTTGTCACCACGAGCAAAGATTCCCCTGAAAAGGTGAAAGAGATATTAGGGATCAAGAACCGGCTCGCAGTGGTGGATGCCGTAAAGATTGCCACAGAGGTTCTTGGCCTTCCCATCACCAATACAACGATGCTGGGATCTTTGACCAAGGCTTCGGGAGTGGTCGAGAAAGAATCCTTTCTTCTTCCCTTCAAGGAGCGGTTTGGTCGAATTGCCGAAAAGAACATCTCTGCTTTTGAAAGGGCCTATCAAGACACCATCCTCATTCAATAAATTTTTATTCATCCCCCCTCTCCCCCTTTAATAGGGGGGTGGGAGGATTAAATTTATTCAATTAAAAGAGGTAGAAGGTTATGACAAAACCTGAATCAGAATGGACATGGAAGGAACTGCCAGTCGGAAACGTCATCTTAGAGCCCGGGAATGCCAGCCAATATCGGACAGGGGATTGGAAGACTCTTAAACCTGTCCTGAACAAGGAGCTCTGTATCCATTGTGGGTTGTGCTATATCTTCTGTCCGGATATGGCTTATAGCTTGAGTGCGGAGGGTTATTTTATTGCGGACCTTTACTACTGCAAGGGTTGCGGCATCTGTGCAAAAGAGTGTCCCACCGGAGCCATCTCGATGGTGCTGGAAGAGGAGGAGAAATAATGGGGAAAAGGGTTGGAATGGAGGTTTCAATCGCCGCCGCCGAAGCAGTCAAACAGGCCAATGTGGATGTGATCTCAGCCTATCCCATTACGCCCCAAACGCATATTGTTGAGCATCTCTCAGAACTGGTGGCGAATGGAGAGTTCGATGCAGAATTCTTTTGTGTGGAATCGGAACACTCCGCATTGAGTGTGTGTGTGGGGGCAGCGGCGACCGGGGCAAGGACGTTCACCTGTACGAGTTCTCAGGGTTTAGCCCTGATGAGTGAGATCACCTACATTGCATCGGGGTTGAGGTTACCGATCCTCATGATCATTTCTAATCGAACGCTTTCCGCTCCCTTGAGCATTTGGAATGATCACAGTGATGCGATGTCCATTCGTGATTGTGGATGGATTCAATTCTTTGTGGAGAATGGTCAAGAGGTGTATGACCATGTTTTTGTGGGCTATCGGTTAGGAGAGGACAGAAATGTTCTCATTCCTGTCATTATCAATATGGACGGATTCATCCTGAGTCATGTGATCGAACCCTTTGAACTGATCGAACAGGAAAAGATTGATCAGTTTTTGCCCCCTTATCAGCCCCTTCACCAACTGCACCCTGATCATCCAGTGACCATGGGTGCTTTTGCGCTTCCGAGTATTTTTGCAGAGACAAAGAAAGCTCAGGAAGAGGCCATCCGATCTTCGATACCCAAGATCTTGGAGACTTGGAAGGCCTTCGGAGACATGACAGGAAGGTATTATCATCCCATCGAGACCTATAAGGCTGAGGATGCCGATACTTTATTAGTCACCATGGGATGTTTTGGTGAGACGGCCTCTGTGGCTGTGGATAAGATGCGAGAGGGGGGGAAATCCGTTGGGCTCGTAAAGATTCGACTCTGGCGACCCTTTCCTTTTGATGCATTTAAACAGGCCGTCGTTAAAGCAAAACAATTGGTTGTTATCGATCGAGCGATCTCTGTTGGAGCTTGTGGCCCTGTGGCAGCGGAAGTGAAGGCAGCCCTCTATGGGAAGGACCAGAGACCATTGATATATAACTTCGTTGCCGGGATTTCAGGGAGGGATGTGACTCCCTCAGATTTCATCAAGATGGTGGATAAGGCTGAGATTGAGATTGAAGAAGGAAATAAGGAAGGTTACGAAATTTATGGGGTGAGAGGATGACTGAAAATCTAAATGTTTTTGCAGTTCGGACATTGACTCAGAAAGAATATTTTGCACCTGGCCATCGGTCATGCCAGGGATGTGCTGAGGCATTAGCAGTGAGATTAGTTGCCAAGGCATTGGGAAGGAATGTGATCATTGCTAATGCTACGGGATGTATGGAGATCGTCTCTTCTCCACTGCCCTTCACCTCTTGGAGGGTCCCTTGGTTCCATGTGGCTTTTGAGAATACGGCAGCCGTTGCCTCAGGTATCGAATCGGCATTAAAGGTCTTGATGAGAAAGGGGAGAATTCCCCACAAAAAAATAGTTACCCTTGCCATGGCTGGAGATGGAGGGACAGCGGACATTGGGCTGCAGGCCCTTTCAGGAGCCCTCGAGAGGGGTCATAACTTCGTCTATATTTGCACCGACAATGAGGCCTATATGAACACTGGGATCCAGCGGTCCTCCTCGACGCCTTTCGGCGCCTCAACGACTACCTCACCTGCTGGAAAGGTGCAAATGGGACAAATCACATGGAAGAAGAACATGCCTGCCATTGCGGCGGCTCATAATATCCCTTATGTCGCTACAGCCTGCCCCAGCTATCCCATCGACCTTGTGCAAAAAGTGAAGAAAGCGGCTGATATCGAAGGACCTGCTTATGTCCACATTCTCTCTGTCTGTCCGACCGGCTGGAGGTCGGCACCGGAGCTTTCGATCAAACTGGGTCGGTTAGCTGTCGAGACGGGTGTTTTTCCTCTTTATGAGGTTGAGAGGGGTCAATATCGTTTGAATATTGATTTCCCAAAGTTGAAGCCCTTTAAAGACTATATCAAACTCCAAGGACGGTTTCGCCACCTCACCGATGGAATGATCGAGGAGATTGAGAAACGGGTGCATCAGGAATACGAGCAATTGAAAGAGAAGGCAAAAAAAGGAGTGTGAGATGGAGAGTTCAGAGATCGATGCCATCATCGGAAAATATGAAGGAAAGGAGCCAGCAATTCTGGCTATCCTTCAGGATATCCAGACTAAAGAAAGGTATCTTCCAAAGGAAATTTTGGAACAGGTTTCCCAGAAAATGCATATCCCTCTTACCAACATCTTTCGTATTGCCACTTTTTATAATGCGTTAAGCATTAAACCGAGAGGGCGGTATAAGATTGATGTCTGTCTGGGGACTGCCTGTCATGTTCGAGGTGGGAATAAGATTATGGATAAGCTGGAGAGGGATTTGGGCATCTCTATGGGTGAGACGACAAAGGATAAACAGTTCACATTGGAATCGGTCCGGTGTGTTGGGTGCTGCAGCTTAGGGCCAGTAATCGTTGTGGATGGAAATGTCTTTGGCCGTTTGACACAGGATAAGGTTCCTGGATTGCTAAAGGAATTTAAAAAATAGGTCGAGGGAAAGATGGAAATTCAAACAAAGGCTGATTTGGAGAAGATGCGGGAGAAGGGGTTGAAATCTCTTTTCCCCGGAACGACCAAGATCTCTGTGGGAATGGCGACCTGCGGTCTTTCCACTGGGGCTGGGAAGGTTTACGAGACCATTCAAAAAGAGATGGAAAAGGGGAAACTTCCCATACAACTGAACCAAACGGGCTGTATTGGTTTTTGTCAGAGGGAGCCTGTCGTTGATATTTTAGAGCCGGGGAAACCCAGGGTTTTTTATCAGGGGGTGCCTCCCGAACGATCCGTAGAGTTGGTTCACCAATGGTTGGAAAACAAAGTAGTGGAGGATTTGTTGCTCTGTAAAATGGAGAATGAGGAATGGATCGTAGAGGGTACAGTCAAGGATTATCCTATCCGCCGCATACCCAGTGGCATCGATGGAACTCCCCATTATCATCAGGTCCCTTTTTACAGCAAGCAGTTAAAGATCGCACTGAGGAATTGCGGTTTTATTAATCCCGATCGTATCGATGAGTATGTTGCCAGAGGAGGATATTTCTCTCTCTATAAGGCCCTTTTTGAAATGAAACCAGAGGAGATCATCGAAGAGGTGAAGCGTTCAGGGCTCCGAGGAAGGGGAGGGGCTGGATTTCCCACAGGCGAGAAATGGGCATCCTGCCGGAAAGCGAAGGGCGACCGGAAGTTCATCCTCTGCAATGCCGATGAAGGAGACCCAGGGGCCTATATGGACCGAAGCATTTTAGAGGGAGATCCTCACAGTGTGATCGAAGGGATGATCATCGGTGCCTATACGATCGGTGCTCATGAAGGGTTTATCTATGTCAGAGATGAATATCCGCTGGCGATTCAAAAGCTTGGCATTGCCCTCCGCGAGGCAGAGGAGGTTGGCCTCCTGGGAGAAAATATTTTAGGTTCGGGCTTCTCTCTGAAAATTAACCTCTTCCGGGGAGGTGGGGCTTTTGTCTGTGGAGAATCCACTGCCCTGATGGCCTCGATCGAGGGTAAGGTGGGTGAACCCCGAGCCAAACATATTCATACAACCGAGAGTGGTGTTTGGGATAGCCCCAGTAACCTCAACAATGTGGAGACCTGGAACAATATCCCGATCATACTCTCCAGAGGGGCAGATTGGTATTCCCGGATTGGTACGGATAGGAGCAAAGGGACAAAGGTCTTCTCCGTTGTGGGCAAGGTGAACAACACCGGCCTTGTCGAGGTTCCCATGGGGATCACTTTACGAGAGATCGTCTATGATATTGGAGGTGGAATTCCCGATGGGAAGAAATTCAAAGCCGTCCAGACCGGAGGTCCATCAGGTGGATGCATCCCTGAGTCACTGATCGATCTGTCTGTGGATTACGATCGGTTGACAGAGGCGGGTTCGATGATGGGCTCCGGCGGAATGATTGTGATGGATGAATCGACCTGCATGGTGGATGTGGCGAAGTATTTCATGGGCTTTCTCAAGAGCGAATCCTGTGGGAAGTGTACCTCCTGCCGGGAGGGGACGAAACGGATGCATGAAATCTTGACAGAGATTAGTGAGGGTCGTGGGAAACCAGAGCATCTCGATCTGCTGGAGGAGTTGGGTTGGGTAACGGCAGAGGCTTCTCTATGTCAGTTGGGAGCAACGGCTCCCAATCCTGTCCTCTCCACCATCCGATATTTTCGGGAAGAATATCAGGAACACATCATCAACAAGCGATGTCCAGCAAAGGTCTGCCGAGCTCTTCTTCAGTATCGCATTCTCTCCGATGTATGTACGATGTGTGGCAGATGTGCAAAGGTCTGTCCGGAGAAGGCCATCACTGGAAAGAGGAAGACGAAGAAAGAGAAAGGAGAGCCTTTCGAAATCGACACCGAAAAGTGCATCAAATGTGGAATGTGCTTTGAGACCTGTAAATTTGAAGCGGTCGAAGTTCAATAAAACATGGAGTCATTAGGTCATTGGGTCAATAGATTACAACTTAATGACTTAATTACCTAATGACATAATGACCTTGCACAGGGGTAGGAGGAAAATAGATGATCCCTTTTATGATTGATGGTCAATCCGTTGAAGGGAAAGAAGGTGGGAATGTCTTAGAAGTTGCATTGGATGCAGGCATTGACATTCCACACCTTTGTTATCATGAGTCGGTCAAGTCTTACGGTGCCTGCCGTCTCTGTCTTGTCGAGGTGGTGAGGAGAGGAAGGTCGAGGATGACTACTTCCTGCACCTATCCTGTGCTGGAAGGGATTGAAGTATTGACCCGAACAGACAAGGTCCTTCGGGCTCGCCGGATGATTATTGAGCTCATCTTAGCCATGTGCCCTGGGGATAAATTGATTCAGGATATGGCCAGGGAAATGGGGGTCCATGAGGTCCGCTTCAAGCAAGAGGACAAGGATTGTATTCTCTGCGGCCTTTGCGCCAGAGTTTGTGAAGAAGTAGTGGGGGCCAGTGCCATCCAGTTTGCCTTTCGGGGAGATCGAAGGGAGATGATCCCTCCCTTTCTGGGAGAAGCGATGAACTGCATTGCCTGCGGGGCCTGTGTGGTGGCCTGTCCTGTGGATGTAGTCCGGATGAAAGAGCAGGGGGATGAGCGGACGATCATCCGGTGGAAACGAACATTAAAAATGAAACAATGTGAAATCTGTGGGAATTATTTCGCTCCCTGGTTTCAGTTGGAGAAGTTTAAAGAGCAGGCCAAACTCCCGAAGGATTTTTTTGACGTCTGCTACACCTGTCGAAGTTAACTCTCCTTGATTGAGAAATTGCGAATTGAGGAGTCTGCGATCCCAAAGAACTTCCATTCCTGAATTCCTTAACCCCTCAATTCCTCAAGCCCCCATAGCGCAGGGTTGACATTACTGATCAATTGGATTATATTTTTTATAGTTTTTGTAGGAGGTGATGGGTATGGTCCATGTGAAGTGGGAGCCCTTTCGAGACCTGATGGCGATGCAAGATCGGATGACCCGACTTTTCGATGAGACCCTTTCCCGCATTTGGAAGGAGGAGTTGCCCCGGGGTGTTTGGTCTCCTCCTGTTGACATCCTGGAGAAAGAGAATGAGGTGATCCTGAAAGTGGACCTTCCCGAGATGAATCAGAACGACGTCGATATTAAGGTTGAAGAGAACATGCTGATCATTCGAGGAGAGAGAAAGTTTATTAAAGAGACGCCCTCAGGAAATTATCTGCAAATCGAAAGACCTTATGGAACCTTTCAACGGTCTTTTGCCATTCCAAGAGTGATCGACCAGGAAAAGATCAAAGCAACTTATAAGGATGGTGTCCTCCGGGTCGTCCTTCCCAAGAGGGAGGAGGTTCATCCCAAACAGATCTTGGTAGAAGAAAATTGAGTCGAATGGTCGCAAGGGGCCCTTTTTCAAAGGGCCCCTTTTTTATTTCTTAGGAACCTTCTTCCAATCCTCCAAAAACCGTTCAATACCGATATCCGTCAGTGGATGTTTGACCAACTGTTCAATGACCTTATACGGGATGGTCGCCACATCCGCTCCGATGAGGGCCGCTTCCAGGACATGAATGGGGTGGCGTATGCTGGAGACGATCACCTGGGATTGAAAATCATAATTGTCGAAAATCGTCATAATCTGTTCAACCAGATCCATGCCTGTCTGAGAAATATCATCCAGCCTTCCAATAAACGGACTCACATAGGTTGTGCCGGCCTTGGCAGCCAGCAGCGCTTGCGTCGGGGAGAAAACCAGGGTGGTATTTGTCTTGATCCCTTCCGAGACTAAGACCTTGATCGCCTTCAATCCCTCTGAAGTCATCGGGATTTTGACCACAATATTCTCACCCCTCTTGGAGAGTTTTCGGGCTTCCTCGATCATCCCATGGGAATTCAGACTTAATACTTCCAAGCTGATGGGCAGCCCCTGGATGATTTCACAAATCTCTTTGATGAGGGATTCAAAATCTCTTTTCTCTTTGGAGATCAATGAGGGGTTGGTGGTGACACCGTCGATCACCCCCATCTCATAGGCCTTCTTTATCTCACCGGGATTGGCCGTATCGATAAAGAACTTCATCACGATCCTCCTCGATAAATAAAAAATAGGTGGTAGGGATTTTCCCTACCACCTTGTGAATTTGATTCATTGAAAGACCGAAGGGCTTTAAGGAACGACTCTGAATTCCACCCTTCTATTTTTGGAACGGCCCTCCTTGGTTCGATTATCGGCAATGGGTTTGGTTTTTCCGTAACCCTTTACCGCCATTCGACCGTCCGGAATATTGAATTTATCCTGAATATATTTCTTGACGCTTTGAGCCCTCTTTTCCGAAATCTTCTGGTTCACCTTATCCGGACCGGTGGAGTCAGTGTGTCCCTCAATCGCCACTTTGATTTGAGGATTCCCTTTCAGAATCATTCCATTTCGATCCAAGGCCTTTGCAGCGATAGGGTTGATATTTGTCTTGTTGGGATCGAAATAGATGGTATCGAACACCGGAGGAGCACCCGGTGTAGGTGGTGCAGGTGGTCCCGGTGGTGTAGGCGGTGTCGGCGGTCCAGGTGGTGGCCCCGGTGGTGTAGGCGGTGTGGGCGGTCCAGGTGGTCCTGGTGGCGTAGGCGGTGTCGGTGTGGGTGGTGTGGGTGGAGTCGGCGGTGTCGGTGGTTTTTCACATGGCGTCAGTTTCAAAGCCTCTAAAGATTTCTCTTTAACAATACTAATTGAATTCACTTGTTTGTCTAAATAAGGAGAACATCCGTGCCCTATCTTTTCATAATGGTCCACTAAGGCTAAGTAGGCCTCAGCCTTGGCATATTGGCAGGGTGCACACTTCTTTGCCCCTGCTAAGGTAGCTTTATTGAAAAGTTCTCGAGACTCATTAATATCTTTCGTTTGTTGCATGGTTAATCCAGCACATCCTGAGACGATCATCGCTCCCAGGATGAGAAGCATCAACGTCATCCATTTCTTGCTCATATTCATAGTTCACCCCCTTTCATCTTGCAGTTTTATTTTTTCTTCACTTCAGCCAGACCGGCTTCTGCAGCCGATCTTGAACGAGCTGAAAATTCCCTCGACACTTTCCAGCTGTTTTCCATTAATACAAATTTGGAGATCTCCAAAAAACTCTCGGCGCTGCAATACTCGTAAGGAGCCAGTGTTGCTCCTCCCGCTCCCTTCAATTCAGCAGTCGCTTTCTCTGCTGCTTTAATCTCATTTCGAGCGGCAAAATAGGCACATCCGGAAAGGATAAAAGAGAGGAGAAAAAATACCAACAAGAACTTCCAAATCCTTTTTTCCATAGATTCACCCCCTTTCAGATTTTTTACCTCATCCTTTTAAACCATATTTAACATACCCAACATATTTTAATTTGTCAACCTTTTTCTGCAATTTTTTTGAGGTAATTTTTCAAGCATTCCTGGTTGCAAAAGTAAAGGATATTACCCGCGATTTTTTTCTTTACAGCAGATCGTTTTGGAATGTAAGTCTGGCAATTCGGATCCTGGACAAGCTCCTCTGGTTCAGACCCTCGATCCATTCTTTTCCTCGGTGACAGAATACCTTTAAGGAGGTATAGGAGAACATAATAGAGAATGAAAAAGAGGATGGTGAACAAAATAAAACGAATCATGATCAATCCAGTATCGCCCCTCACCCTTCCCCTCTCCCCAGGGGGGAGAGGGATGGGGTGAGGGGCCGTTCAGAATTTATCTGTAGTAAGCTTTAAAGTTCTTCGACGCCTTGATCTTCTTTGAAATTTTCCAAAAGTTCTCCAACCGTCTTTTTCAGAACAGGATGGACGAGACTTCGATCGATTTCTGCCAGAGGGATGAGAACGAATTGACGCTCATGAAGGCGGGGGTGAGGGATCTGGAGTTCCTCCATTTGAATTTCCTCTTCATCAAAGATGAGGATATCGAGATCGATTGTTCGAGGACCCCACCTGAAGGTTTCCAGGCGTCCCATTTGGAACTCAATAGCCTTTAGAGATCGGAGGAGATCGAGAGGTCCCAAATCTGTTTCGATTTTTATCACCCCGTTGACGAACCAATCCTGAGAGGTGTAACCAATGGGTTGGGTTTTAAAGAAGGAGGATTTTGCTAAGAGTTTGTGAGAATCGACTTTTATGATTTCAGAGATGGCTTTTTCGCACTGATGGATTTTGTCGCCGATATTCGAACCGATCCCGATGTAGGCAATGTGTCCCATTCTGAATGAAGCAAAAAGGCCTTCGATTCTTCACCCTGCACCTTTTAAAACAGCATCCTTTTTAAGATAGGGATGAATGAAATTTGATCAGAGGACTTCTTTTAGGATCCTGTCCTGCAAGATGGTGCAGGGTTCACTTTTTTTCAGAAATCTCTTCGGTTTTCTTGGGAGTGACGTCGATCTCTTCGTCTTTGGTCGATTTTCTGAAGTTCCGGATCCCTTTTCCAAGCCCTTCACCGATCTGAGGGAGTTTTCCGGCACCGAAAATGATCAGAACAATGACCAAGATGACGATCAACTCTGGCATTCCTACTCCAAACATATTTGTCTCCTTTAAAAGTAATTAACCAGCCTATCGCCAGGGAGGGACAAGTTGGCGGAAGTGCATGGGAATCGAACCCACCACGGACATCTTCTGCCCGTCACTGGATTTGAAGTCCAGGAGGCCCACCAGAACCTATCCACTTCCATTTTTTAAATTAATTGATTTTCTTTTTAAAGTCAAGGAGTTTGCAAATGCCCCCGAAATTCTCAATGTCTTTTCTCGGGAGTGATGGCCCTTGATAATCTCTATGCAAGACGGGGAGATTCCAAGTTCCCTAGCCAAGAATCGAACGAGAGCCTCATTTGCCTTTCCCTCTACGGGTGGAGCAGTTAACTTTATCTTGATCCCATCTCTATAGGGACCAATAATCTCGTTTTTTGAAGACTTGGGCTGGAGATAGATCTTAAGGATGATATCTTCCATTCATCTGTACCTAAGCATAGAGCAGAGCGCATAGGGGCAAATCCCTCCACCCCCCTTTTCTAAAGGGGGGTGGAGGGGGGATTAATTATTGCGCAGGCTGAAACCTGCGGCTACAGGTTAACAATGCCAATAAATGATAGCTGTCTTCCAGTTCGGCCTTCTTTTCGGTAGGAGAAGAAGAGGTCATGATGACAACTGGTGCAGAGATCGATCCAAAAAATTTTTTCTTCCTCAATTCCTTCTCTCTTCATTTGAGCGATATTGATCTTTGCGAGGTCTACCATCCACTTCCCCCTTCCACTTAAAGTAGAACAGGATTCCCACTCCGGGAGGAAGACCCTCTCATCGATCTCATAACAGCACGGCCCTATGGATGGGCCAAGTGTGATGAGGAAGTTTTTTGGCGAACAACCAAACTCCTCCTCCATCTTTTCCAAAACTTTTGTCGTAATGTGGAGAGCGGTTCCCTGCCTTCCAGAATGGATAGCGGCAATTACCTTCTTTTTTTGATCGACAACAAAAATTGGAAGGCAATCCGCAGTGAGGATGCCTGGGAATATATTTGGGACACTCGTGATAAGGGCATCATATTCTAAGGGAGAAGGAAGAAGGCTGATAGGTTTTTTCAGGAGAAGAATTTTATCCTGATGAATTTGATCGAGTAGAATCAAACGATTTGGGTCAAAACCGAAGGCCGTGGCAATTAGGTTTTTATTCATGTAGGCATGTTCAACCCGATCGCCATTGTCGTCACTCAGATTGAGGGAATCATAAGGGGGAAGGCTCACCCCTCCCTGGCGAGTCAGAAAACCATGCCGAACCCATCCGATTTTTGCCATCTCTGGGATTTCGAAATAGGGAAAGCCGTTTTTTGTTTTCAGATCAGATCGATGAAGGATATTCATCACCCTCACCCCCGCCCTCTCCCGCAAGGGGAGAGGGAGAAGTTTTTTTCTGTGAACGTAACCATTCCAGAACCTCTCTCATATCCTGGGAAATGGGTGAAACAAATTGGATTCTTTCTCCTGTTCGAGGGTGGTTGAATCTCAATCTTTGGGCATGGAGGGCCTGACGATCCATCCTTCTTACACACTCTTTCAACACAGGGTCATGGATTGCCCCGGGTCTTCCTTTTCTCCCATACAGAGGGTCTCCTAAGAGAGGATGGCCCATGGAGGAGAGGTGGACTCGGATCTGATGGGTCCGGCCTGTCTGGGGAAATATTTCGAGGAGGGTAAAGCCATCAAGCCTCTCAACCACCTTCCATCGTGTGATTGCCATCCTCCCTTTTTTCGTCCGGGTGGACATCCGTTTTCTCTGACTTGGATGTCTTCCGATGGCAGAATCGATCAGACCCTCCTCACGAGCAAACTTCCCATAGGCGATGCCCCAATAGACCTTTTCTACAGTGCGATTTCTAAACTGCTTGGTTAATTGACTGTAAGCTTCATCATCTTTGGCGACGACCATGACACCAGAGGTATCCTTATCTAACCGGTGGACGATGCCCGGCCTCAAGACGCCGTTAATCCCGGCGAGGTCTTTGCAATGATAGAGGAGCGCATTGACCAAAGTGCCCGAAGGGTGTCCGTAAGCAGGATGAACGACCATCCTTGGAGGTTTATCGATGACGACGATGGAGGGGTCTTCATAGAGAATGGTGAGTGGAAGGGGTTCCGGTTTCAGGGAAAGGGGTTCGGGTTTGGGAATGGTCCCTGAAACGATGTCACCTGTTTTCAGATGGGCACTGGGTTTAGTCGGTTTCTGGTTCAAAAGAATATGATTTTTCTCAATCAAACTTTTGGCTTGAGAACGGGAGAGGTTGAGGTCGGTTTTTGAGAGAAATTGGTCGATACGGGTTCCCTGATCCTTTTCCGATATACGAATGGAGAAATGTTTACCGTCTTCTTCAAGTGAAATTTCCATGATGGTTACATCATTTTCGAGACAAGGAAATAAAATACTCCCCCCCTCTCCCTTCACGGGAGAGGGTTGGGGGTGAGGGTGACCATAGGGGTTTCCCCCTCCCCTCCATCCCCTCCCGCCAGGAGAGGGGAGATTTTTTGGAGTTTTGGTTACTTGGGGTTTGGAATTTATTTGGGATTTGGGATTTGGAATTTGGAATTTAAAACAGGTCATTTGGCAACGTTGTTATGACTTGATCAGCTTCAGGGCCTTCTCAAGACCAAGGGCCAAAAAGGAAATCTCTTCATCGAGGACTGTTCTCATATCCAAGATCAATTCATCTTTACTGATTCGAGAAATGATGGGAGGTTCGCCCTTTCTTAAATTTTCTTCAAGCTCGTTCACAGAGAAGTCCAGGGGTTTGACGGCGAGGACCATCGTCGGAAGTTCCTGAAGAGGAAGGGCTCCGCCTCCCACCTGGGAGACGTCTTCTCTCAGGGTGAGTTGGGTTCCTTTATCGACCATCCCTAACAATCTCCTCAAGAGGCGCCTTCCTCTCCTCTTTAAATTGCCCGTATCCAAACTTAACATCCGAAGGGTCGGAATCTCTTCCATCGCCCTCTTTTCATCGAGGTAGAGGAGGAGGGTGGATTCGAGAGCGGCCAAGGTGAGTTTGTCGATGCGGAGGGCTCGGGTCAGTGGATTGATCTTAATGAGGTCCAACAAGCTCTTCCTCCCCAAAATGATTCCTGCCTGGGGTCCACCCAGGAGTTTGTCACCGCTAAAGGTTACCACATCTACACCCGTTTTGATCGCCTCTTGAACAGTGGGCTCTTTTTCCAGTCCGTATTGGCTAAGGTCTACAAAACAGCCGCTTCCTAAATCGTTCATGACAGAGAGATCATGCTGCCTGCCCAGTTGGACCAGTTCTTGAAGTGACACATCGGAGGTGAAACCCATCACCCTGAAGTTACTGGTATGGACTTTCAAGAGCAGGGCCGTTTGGGAACCGATCGCCTTCTGATAATCGCTGAGGTAGGTCCGATTGGTTGTTCCCACTTCCCTCAGCGAGGCTCCGCTGCGCCTCATCACATCGGGGATCCGAAAGGCCCCTCCAATTTCTACCAATTCTCCTCTTGAAACAATCACCTCTCTACCTTCTGCGATGGTATTGAGGACAAGCAAGACAGCCCCTGCGTTATTATTCACCACCAAGGCGGACTCTGCACCCGAGAGACGACAGAGGATTCCTTCCACATGGGTGTAGCGATTCCCTCGCTCACCCCGATCGAGGTCATATTCTAAATTGGAATAGTTTTTGGCGATATCGATCATGTGTTTCAACGCCGAAGGGTGGAGGGGCGATCTCCCCAGATTGGTGTGGATCACCACTCCGGTTGCATTGATGAGATGACGGAGTCGAGGCTGGACTTGAAGATCGATCTCCTTCCGGAAAAGTGAATAGAGGTGTTCAAAGGAGAAGAATTCCTCCTCCAAATCAGTGAGTTCTTTCTTGTCGAGAAGTTGTTGGCGCAGCCGTTTCAGTCCGTTCCTGACGGCATCGACCACGACCGTCCGGGGATAGGTTCTTAATAGATCGGCGATCTGTGGATTTGAAAGGATTTCATCCACGCTGGGTATTTTACGGAGAACCTGTTGACGAAGGGATGGAGACATTGGGCTTCCTCCTCATCAGGAGTGTCTTAATAATTTTGAAGAAGTTCATTCGAATGAATCGAGTGGGCCACTCCAGTTCTTTTTTCTCGCAGACCGTGGACATGCTATAGGCATGAAGGGAGTGACGTCCGTTCAGGATGGCTCCCAATACGGTCTCCCTATCTTTGGCATCCGGAAGGGACATGATCCGGTCTATCTCCTTCATCATCCGAACTGCCCCCTCGATCCGCAACTCAACAGATTCTGCTGTCTTTCCGTCAATCAGATCAAATTTGGCCTTCAGGCGATTCAGCCTCTTCCCCGCCTCATAGGTGCTCGCTACGATTTCATCCCGATCCATCCATTCGGTTTCGTAGTTGAGGGTGTATTTCCAACTGGGGGCCAGCGAGGCCTGACGGTGCTCTTCCACCGTCCGATAGAGAAGGCGGTATCCATATTTTTCCGGTGCTTCGAATACGGTACTTCCGGGGTCCAAGAAGGGGGCGAGAGGAGAGATAAAAGGGATGAGTTTATTGTAGGATCGGAATCGCTCTAAGAGGGAATGGCAATAATCGACGGACTCCAATACCGATGAATAGGTCTGCTTTGGAAGCCCGATCATGAAGAAGAGATCGACCCGCTTGGAGCCGAGATCGATCGCATCCGCGATCATCCTCTCCAAGGCCTCATTGTTATAAGGTCTTCCAAAGGCTTTTCGAACTTCTTCATCATGAGACTCCGGTGAAATTTCGATATTGAAGTTGGGAATCGCTTCGGCAATCTTTTTTAGCTGAGATCTGGAGGGAGGAATAAAAAATTCAAAGGCGACATGGTTGGTGATCGGCCTCCTCTTCATTTCCTGAAGAAAGGTGAAACCATATTCTTCCCCGGGCTGAAAGATATCACCGATGATCATGACCGGGGCATGGAGGTGATCGGAGATATTGAAGATATCCTGAGCCAAAAGCTTGGGATTCCGATAGGCTGGCTTCCTCCGGTTGGCCATTGATCGGAAGGTCTGTGACGAACCTCCGCAAGTTTTGCAATGGTAGATGCACCCGCGGCAGGTAAAGACCGCAGTGACCGGATAGGAATACCAATCGATAAAAGGCTGGTAACCTGTTGGGTCAGCATACCTCACCACTTTCTTCATAATGTGACGGTAATCGATGGCAATGTCATCGAGGGTCTCTGGAATATAAGTGAGGGGGTTGATCTGAATTCCGTTCCCTCCGTTCCGATAAGTGAGATTGGGGATATTTTTGAAATCCCCCTTTCCTTTGATCGCTTGCAAAAGTTCGAGCAGAGGTCTCTCTGTGGAATCCCCCCTGACTACAAAATCGATGAAAGGATACTGGCGAAGGATCTCCTCATGGTAATAGGTGGCAGAGAGTCCACCCAGGATGACGGGGGTTTCAGGGTGAAACCGCTTGATGATCTCCGCAATAGCCAGTGCCCCCTGGACATGGGCCATCCAGTGGAGATCGATGCCGAAAGCCACCGGCTTATTTTTTTGGATGAGTCGTTCCACATCGAATTTCTCATTCTTGAGCATCTTCATAGCGACATTGATGATCCTTACCTTGACACCGTGCCGCTCCAAATATTCTGAGAGACTGGCAAACCCAATAGGGTACATCTCAAAGATCGGCGTGGAAGGGACAACGTCACTGATCGGGCCGTATAAACTTGGACGTTTCCTAAAATCGTAAAGGCTTGGAGGATGGAGAAGAATTAAATCCGCGGTTGCCATTTTCGCTATTTAAAAAGAATCTCCCCACCCTTGGTGGGAGGGGATGAAGGGGAGGGGGATTTCCCCGTTTCCAGATATTTTGATTTATATTCTTCGACCATCTTCAAGATCTCAGGATGGTCTTTCACCTGTTCATTGAGTGGCAGGATCATGTTCGTGAACTCATTCTTTCCGTGAAATTGTCCGAGAGATCGCTCGGTGTCCTCTTTCGCCTTTCTCCACTGGGCCTTTTCAGCCTCCGAGGCTTGGGGTGAGTTCAATCGATTATTGAGGTTGTTGAGATTAATCTCCAGGGATCGTTTGGTGGTTGTATTATAAAAGACAGGTTCCTGGTTATTGAAAGTAAGATCAAGCCTTCCTGCATACATCCCTTTCGGAGCGGTCTGAACGATGATGGTATTCTTGATAGGTGGTGGATAGGTAAGGTTGATCCCTGTATGACTGCTGATGATGAGGTGAATTCCTGGAACCGTCTGAGCCAATTCCACATCCTTAGGATAGCTAAGATGGCTCAGGAGGATGATGAGGTCGGTTTTGTGTTGAAGTTCCTTGACCATGTTCTGAGCTGTTTCAACAGGAGGTCGAAAGCCCAAACCTTTTTTCCTGGGATCTCCTTGGCCCGTAAAAACATCCGGAGAAAGAAGGCTAAAGATCCCTATCCTGAGACCGTTGACCTCCTTCAGAAGATAGGGCTGGAAGAAAGGTTTTCCTGTTTCCTCATCAAAAAGGTTGGAAGAGAGGATGCGGAAATTGGCCTTCTTTGATATCTCCAACAGGAACTCTTTTCCAAGGGTTAAATCGTCATCCCCCACACCCATCGCATCATAACCCATGAGATTGAAACTCTCGATGATAAGGTGAGCCTTCTGAGTCAACATCTTTAACTCATTTTCTGGAATCGGGTTAAAATATTTTTTAAAAAGGAGGTCGCCCGCATCTAAAACCAGCATTCCCATTCCATTATCTCGTACCTCCTTTACCCATGCACCTCTCCTGGCCAGACCGCCAAGACGATTCTTCTGATCTCAGGTTGGACAGGGTTCAATTTCACCATTAATATTATTGGTATAAAGGAGGGTGAGGGTCTTGGGCAGTTTTTGAGCATGTGACGGAATGCTATTGCCCGCCCAAAGAAATAGAAGAATTAAAAATATTGTAAGGAACCATATTCTTTTCATCCCATATACCCCCGAATAAAAATATTTATAGCCTATTCATCCTTTGAAAACAAGAGGCAACATGAGACGCTAAACGCTTAGCGCTTTCCGCATAGCGATAGCTATAGCGGACAGATTAAATATGTTGATATGCAATAGATTGCCATTGTGAGCCCTTCCTTTTTTGTCATTCCGAGCGAAGCCCTGCACTGCATGGTGTACAGGACGAAGCGAAGAATCTCATTACTTTGCTCAGGGTAAACTCCGAGAAGTAATCTGATTGGATTGCCACGCCTGCGTGCCGTAACTCTTACCTGAAGGAGGCAGGTTTGCTCGCTCCAATCAGGCACTCCTGCGCTCAGGCACGTTGCTTTGCTCCTCGTAATGGCCACTTTTTTGAGTCGTTTGCTCTAATTCTAAGTGGTCCAGGGGTTATGGACCGGCCGCTTGTAGCCTTTTTGGGAAGCTAAAATATCGAGATGGAGGGTGGCGAGATCCTCTAAGGAGGGATCTGACTCTTCCAAGTTTCGCAGATCAATCGTTTTGATATACTGGTGACATTTTTCACAGAGGTCAATGCGATAAGCTTCCTCTCCCTCTGCAAAAAGATAGTGGAGAGATTGCTGTTCTTTGTTATTGCAGAAGGGGCAGATGAGTCGATCAATTCGCCATTGAAATCCGCAATAGGAACAGAGGAGATACCGTTTTCCAACCTCCTCCTTCAATAGACCCAAGGAAGGAAGGGAGCCACAAATTGGACAATAACCTTTCAGCCAAGTTTCAGGATCGAGTTCGTTTCGTAGCTTTCCCATTCCCGCTTCGATGGAAGGTCTCGTGCTGCTCTGAATTAAAAATGAAAAAACTTTTTTGTCTAATTCCAACTCGTCAGCCAACTGTTCAATTTTTTGTTCCTTTACTCCCTTCTTAAATAATTTCTTCAGGTCTATTCTTTTGCTGGCGAGGGCTTCTTCTATTTTTCTGACCTGTGCAGTCATATGCGGATTTGCGTCTTTGCCGATCTGGCAGAGGGACTGAAAAAGTCTGGCGGATGCCTCGATATCCAATGGAAAATCTTCTTTCTGAATCAATGAGAAGCCTTCTTTGGCCAGGAGTTCTTTCCATTCCTTTTTGAGTTTAATCGGATCAATTTTTAAAGAGGCTTTTAGTTTATTTTGTGCCTCCTTTACCTTTTGGTAGAAGTCCAAAATCTCTCCATAGGCGGGCCTTTTCTTTTTAATCTGTTGAATCCTTTCTTTTAACTTTTTCAATCAGGTCTCCTTTTTCTCTTAAATCTTCCCCTCCCTTGGTGGAAGGGGATAGAGGGGAGGGGGCCTCCCATTCACCCCCACCCTAATCCTGGTTTATTTTTGTCAAGTAAATTATTCATCGTCGTAGTAGTAATGAGGGGGGTTGGGGGGGAGACTCATAACTCCGGCAGAATGTGGATAACTCATGAACCCCTTAATACTACTACTGATACGAAACAAGTGTTTTGTTAGTTCTTATAGAGCAATTCTCTTAAAGGAAAAGCATCTTGCCC
>Ga0315279_10002193_pt1 | contig 30087 bp, 24 predicted proteins | sample YL17G06_20_MG_FD_203694 | JGI IMG/M metagenome (GOLD analysis project Ga0315279, IMG submission 203694) | Sediment microbial communities from Yellowstone Lake, YNP, Wyoming, USA - YL17G06_20 | ecosystem: Environmental > Aquatic > Freshwater > Lake > Sediment | place: USA: Wyoming | collected...
GCTCTTTAATTCATCATCGAGATATTCCGGTTTGACTTTCAATACGTATGTAGCCGAACAGGGCTGAAATGATGTTTTACCCTCAGCGATAGTTACCGAAAGCAACTGTAATCCCTCTGGCAACTGCTCGGAAAGCCCGGCTTTAATCGAATCACAAAGCTCGCTTGTGCTCCTACGCTCTTGTGCTCCTGTGCTCTTATCTATTCGAAGACACAGCAACTCATCATCTGACTCGACGCCGACGCTTCTCGGCAAAGGCAGGGACAATTTCGGATGAGGATTGAACCCCTGACTATACTGGATTTTTATACCAGCCCGAACACAGGCCCGCTGAAAAACCCTGACCGTCTCAGCGTGCGACAGAAACCTCAAGTTCCCGCCTATCCTGAATTTTATTACCAGCAAAATAGTTTCGTCCGAAACTGCTATGTGTCTTCCCCTTAACTTTAGTTCATTGTTATTAGTTCATAGTTCACCCCGTTAGAAAAGAAAGTCGTTTTTCTAATGGGGTTCATCGACAACAAACTACGAACAACGAACCACAAACAATTCCTTAATTTAGCATTATGAACATCTTTGCCCGAAAGACAAGCATTTTCACCCAAATGCGCAGGTAGCTAAAAGTAAAAATCTCCAATTTACAAATTTTTTTTATTCCTTTTTGCACAGCGGCTTACGCAAATTCAGGGCCGGGAAAATAGCAGAATTTTCGACCCAAACGCGCAAGTCCGCGCTAATTATGGAGGCACCTTGTGGTGCTGTTTAGTTGTATTTAGCCCCCAGCTTTGCCGGGGGTCATCGTCGTTTTGAACATCTGAATTTTTGGTCATTAGAATTTGTTTCGAATTTCGGATTTCAATACTTGTCTGACGACAGTCAAGATTCGAATTTCTGTCCTTCATAAGCAACGGTGTCCCATCAAGCTGACCATTACAATCCAAATCCCTTCCTGGCTTGAACGGCTGTGCGCCCCGCCTGTCCTGTTGTATCGCTGGCTCCGCTACGGCTTCTCATTCAGGCGCATACCCTTAACAAAAGGCAAATACGCCATTGTTGACCCGGACGATTTCGACCGGCTAAACAAGCACAAATGGCACATCTCAACAGGCGGCGGCACCTTCTATGCCATCCGGACAACCCGCCTGCAAAACGGCAAGAAACGGCTCGTCATCAAGATGCACCGCTGCGTCCTCAAAGTCCCCCATCACATATTCGTTGACCACATAAATCATAATGGCCTGGACAATCGCAAGGCAAACCTTCGCCCCGCAACCTGTAAAGAGAACAATCGCAGCCGCAGAAAGGCCCGGACAGGCAGCTTCCACTCAAAATACAAAGGCCTCACCTGGTACAATCGCGAAAAACGCTGGGCTGTCCGGATAATGGCCGACCGCAAGTCTATTTTTCTCGGCTATTTTCAAAACGAGATTGACGCCGCTAAGGCCTACGACATGGCTGCGAAGAAATACTTTGGCGACTTCGCCGCCCTCAACTTTCCTGACTAACCACTTTGTCATTCCCGTGAAAACGGGAATCCAGATGTTTAACCCCGTAATTCAACGCCAATTAACCCTGCCTTTTTCTTAATTGGTCGATATAAACAAGTTCGCCGTTTTTATTTTTATACTTCCAGAATTTCCAGCCATTCATTGTTTTTTTCTTTGTAACCGAAATCCCGGCCATTGATGGCGAATCGAACAGTTGCCCCGACGGAACCATTTTAATCATTCCGCTTGGCAAAACTTTTGCTTTGTAATTTTTGCCTTTATATGAACAATATATCCTTTGATATCCCCTCAATAATCCTTTCATCGGCCGCTCGCCTTTGTGCTTTATTCTTTCTTTTTTATTACTCTTTTTCTCGAAAGAAGATGTTCCCTCGAATATTGTTTCGATTTCTTCTCGGCTTTTATTTGCAACTCGTTTTCTCAGGATTGGCAGCAGGTTCTTGGAATTTTTAAGTTTTCCTTTCATAGCATTCCCTGCCGGATAAGCAATTCTCAAAAGTAGCGACTCAAGCTCTTTAATTCGGGATCTCTCGGCGGGGAATCGACATAGCTCACCTGCACCGGCCGCGTGAGGTGGCTATGAACTCCCAGAACCCGAAGTCGCGGCCGGTGACAGGTGCAGCGCCGGGTTAGGCGGTTCAGCCACGACGCGGTCTCGCCAAGACAAGTTCGCGGCCCCGTATCGCCACACCAGCCAGACCGCGATGACCACGCAGAGCAGCCCCGTAATCACGCCCCTTGTCAGTGAGCCTCCAGCGTCGCCGCCGGCGAACAGCTTCCCCGGGGCAATAGTCGCCCCGTGTAGCACCACGACGGCGAACAAGCTTCCGCCAGTCGAATTGTAAACCCAGGTATAGATGACGGATATCACCATTCCCATGGGGACGAATATCGCGAGCTTCGTTGGCGTAAAGAAGAAGAAGTTCGGGAAGTGCCAGCACGCCCACACCAACCCAAGGATGAGGCTACTGACGAGGGCCGAGTAACGGCGCTGGAGGTGAGGCAGGGCGAACCCGCGCCAGCCGATTTCCTCGAACAGCCCCGGCCCGATCATGCCTGCACCGATCACCGCGCTGTAAAGGTAATTCGGCCACCCTTCCCACCGCAGGTGTGGAACAGCGACACCGAGCGCGGCCAGGATTTTCACCGGCAGAACCACGACTCCGAGGGGGAGGAGCAAGCAGACGGCCAGCACCGGCCATCCCTGACCAAGCAGCCAGGGGCGCAATCGAGAGGCCAGCCGTCGGATGCCCGCGACGCCCTGCAGGCACAGGACCATCAGGAGGCCGACGACACTCGCCAGGACGACGACATCGAGCTGCGGCAGCAAGCAGACGACCAGCACCAGCCACGCCCCGCCGACCGACCAAGGACCGAGTCCAGACACGAGCCGCCGGACGCCCGGGAGGCCATACAGGAAGAGGGTCATGAGCAGGCCAGAGAGACACGGCCCCGCCCAGAGGACATAGGAGGCATAGGGCAGCCAGGGCATTGTCTGTGAGTTTATTTCCGTGGCGCCCGGAAGGGGTCGAAGTGCGTAGAAATTGACGCACATCCCGGCGCCCGTGATCACATAGGCGAACACGAAAAACCAAAGCACTGAAGAACATGACCGCCGCATACTCGCTCCTCCGCCTAACAATTATTCAACGAGCCGCCCGTTCGTATATTGAACCAGGCAACGCCGACTGGTTAACCGTCTCATCTGGGATTTCCCATATAACCCTGTATATTCTTGCTCAGCTACACCGCTGAGCCTCGTTTCCAATAGGATATCAAACCGATCTTGAAAATCAAGATTTTTACCTTTATCTCGAAGGTTTTTCAGCCAAAATAATCGCAAAAATACGAATTTGACAACGGATTCCCGGATATTTGACGTACCTCGCCCCGTGTCCCCGTTTGAAAAAAAAGTTTTTCAGCAATTTTTAGTATTACCCGGTCCTGGGAGGCAGTATCGCCATTGCTAAACCCCGGATACGCTCAAGGATTTCCCGAAACAACGCCTTTGACACCATCACCTCGGCCATTTGAAATATCACATATCTTGAGTGCTTTATCACCTTGGCACCGATCTTTATCAGTTTTACTTGGAGCGTCCTAAGCGACCAGTTCCTTATCTTTTTTTGGCAAAGCCAAACGCCTAAGAAAATTGCTGAGATTGTAAGACAAAGCAAATAACTGAAGTTGAACCTGATTATCCGTAAAATCATGACAGGAAAGGCAAGTCCAGTTTAACGCGTATTTGCCTTCCTTGATCCATTGCTCTGCTGTTCCACGCTTATTGTAAAACTTCACTACATTACTGGATTTCCAGCGAAGATTTGTTACGATAAATCCGATCCGCGGAAACAGTTCGCCTGCGTGCCGTTCAATCTTAGCAACTACACGTCGAACCTTGTCCCAACTGGCGGCTTGGTACTGAAAACTTTTGTATAGAACAATCGGTTGTTTCGGAGGGCGGCCTATCGGTCGAGTCAGTAAAGGCTCAATCTTGTCGTGCAATATGGCGTTATCTTTCAGCCGGATGGTATAGAAATAGTCTGCGGCTTCAAGGCAGGAATATACATTGGGATCTGCGAAAGCTGCATCGCCGCGATTTTATGATAAGCCAATACTAATTGGGTTATCCAGCTTATTCAGGACATCCTGAAGTATCTTGAAAAATTTGTCATTATCCGGCCAGATAATCCGCTCATCGCTCGGCATAGGTCTATTGAGCGTATTAAGGAAGCGGGCCAAAACCATTTCATCAAGTTTTTCAGCCGAAATTCCTAAACCGAGCTTTTCAATATAATGCGCATTTATTATCTGCTCATACTGGCCGGCAAGCGGCAAAAGCAGCATTTTCTTTTTTAGATACATACACTCACTTATCAGCGAAAATCCCGCTGAAGCTACAACGCCGCGGGCGCCTGCAAGGTCGGCCAGAAATCCCTCGGTTGAGCGTTTCTTGAAAACACAATTGTCGTATTCGGCGCTTTTATCAAAACCATAAACATAAAATTTTTGCCCGCTGAATTTACCAAGCATCTGGCGTAATTGACCTTCGCCTGTCCCTGTAGTGGAATACACCAGAATATACTCGCCTTGTTTTGGTTGGAGTGCGCAAACAATCGGCCTTACAATAGGCGGCGCTAAAATGGCAGAATCAATCCTCAAGGGCACCTTAAAGAAATTTATGACGATGTAGGTAACCGCACCCACATAGTGACATTTGGTTACCACGCTGGCGGTCAGCCGTGAAAACCAGTTTTTCGCCGGATGCTCGAGTTTACAAAGCGTAAGTATATGCTCATTGTCGATGCTGATAAACGGCACATTCTTTCGCCAGGCCCACCAGGCGCTAAAAGGCTCAAAATCTGAGATAACCAGGTCCGGCTCGAACGGCTCAAAGTGTTTCTTGAAAAGCTCAACGTTCCGCCTGTGTCCCTTAGGCAATTTCACAAGATTTCTTTTCAAAGTCCTTATCGGGTCCACATATCCCTTATCGTATGCGTAAGAAAGACCAAATACCTCCTTTACGCGTTCGCCAAAATACTGCTTCAAATATAGAAGTGATTTTTTAGAGCCAACAAACATCACGTTATGGCCGGCATCAATTAGTCTCTGTCCTATCAGGTGCGAGCGAGTGCTGTGCCCGAATCCTTCCCCTGCAACGGCATAGATTATTTTAGCCATAAAATACCTTTTGCTCTCATTGCGCCTCCCCCTTTCTCGCACCTGGTCTTTTCACCGCATTACTCACCACCTACTACTCACTACTCACTACTCACCATACTCGCGTTTTTCCAGATAAGTCAGGGTTTTTTCGACTATCTCGGCAGCCACCGGAGATGCAACAGCACCGCCGGCATATCCCTTGCCAAGTCTTTTGTTTGGCTTGACAACCGAGACCAGCACGATAATGGCCGGGTCTTCCGCCGGCGCGCCCGCTACAAAGGAAGCAACGTAATCATCCTCCGAATAACCTTTTTGATTTTTCAGTGCTATATTAGCAGTGCCGGTTTTGCCGAACACCTGCCATCGTTCGAGCTTGGCTCTTTTACCCGTTCCTTCGTTAACTACGCCAACCATAGCGTCAGTAACAATCCATTTGGCAACTTCCGGCCTGACAACGAAACCTACCGGTGGCGTGGGCTGTTTTAACTTGATAATCTGTCCATCATCTCCTACCATTGCCTTGACTAAATAAGGACGAATCGACCGGCCTCCGTTGGCGAGTATGCAAAAGGCCCGAACCAACTGCATCGCAGTTACGGAAATCTCCTGTCCAAAAGGTATCCTGGTTACACTATATCCTGTCCACTCCCCCGGAGGCCGCAGAAATCCCTCGGCTTCGCTAGGCAGGTCAATTCCTGTTTTTTTGCCGAACCCAAAAAAACTTAATCCCTCATAAAGTTTGTCTCTGCCGGTTCTTTGCCCTATCTTTGCCATCCCTATATTACTGGAGTTAATCAGAATTTCCCGCACCGTCAAGTCGCCGAAACCCTCGCGGTATTCGCCGATTCGACCGAAGCCTTTGCCGTAATAGCTGCCGTTTTCGCAGAATATCTTTTCGAACCGGTTAACAACCCCTGCATCGACCGCAATTGCCGCCATAATCGGCTTTATAATACTGCCTGGCTCAAACTGATCGGTTATTGCTCGATTTCTAAAATTATTCGGGTCGGTCAAATGTGCGTTGGCCGGGTCAAAATCCGGCAATGAAACCAAGGCAAGAATTGCGCCGCTCTTTGGCTCGGCCACAATCGCCACAGCCGATTCCGCCTGATAGTTTTCGAGCTGCTTTACAAGTGCATCTCGCGCAAACTTTTGAATCGTTGCATCGATGGTCAAAATAATGCCGACCCCGTTGGTCAAAACGCTGTTTTGCGCCTCTGTATTCCAGCTTAAGCGAATTGGCCTCCGATATACATCGGCAAGAAATACCTCCTGTGCCGCCGAACCTGTCAGCTCTTTATCATACCGTAACTCCAGGCCCCATAAGCCTCGATTGTCGGCGCTGGTGAAGCCAACAATGTGGGCGGCTGAATTTCCCATTGGATAGTGTCTTTGCCAATCTGATAGGACTCCTATGCCGTAGATTTTAGATGCTCTATTGCATTGATTTGCATCGGCGCCAACCTTTATTTTCACAAAGCCAGGATTTTTCCCCTCCATAATCAGCTTGCAAATCTGGTGTGCTCCCATATCCACAGCCTCGGCAAGCTCAGAAGATGTATCTTTAGGGTCTTTTATGACTCGTGGCTCGGCAAAAATGGTGTTAATCTTATCGCTGGCGGCAAGCACCCTCCCGCAGCAATCGAGAATCACGCCTCGCTGGGGCTTTAGACGCACCAGCGACTCTTGCTGTTTGAGGCAAATATCATTATATCGCCCGCTCCTGAAATATTGCAATTGAAAGCACCGGCCTATCAGCGCGATAAAAGCGCCAATCACAAGCAGCAAAAAAAAGGTGGTAATTCGAACGCTTCTCATATTCGTTATTCGCATTTCGTTGTCTATGGATCCCCGACTTGTCGGAGAGCACAGAACAGCGAATTTATTCGCCGAGACGTTCAGAGACGGCGGCTGGATTTATTAAACTTTCTAACTGCAGCTGTTTTTGCCAGAGCTGCTGCTTAAGGCGGTTTTGCTCAGCGTTGATGCTGCACAGCTTGTAGAAATTATGGTTACAGGTGCCGCGTAGATAAACAGTGAAAATCAAAATAGCCGTAAAATAAAAAACAACAAAAATAAAACGAAATCGAGACCCCATAATTGTCCGGCATGACCTCCGCGAATATTGTAGCGTGGGCTTCAGCCCACCAATTTCCTATCGAGACGGCAGCTTCAGGCGCATCCCGACAACAAGAGTATCCTCATCCTTTACAATATCAGCGTTTAGCTTGCTTATCTCTTTATATCTGTTGCCGTTTCCAAGCTGCGCAGCGGCAATCCGCCACAGATTATCTCCTTCCTTTACAACATATTCACCGCTCGTCTTCGGCTTGGTGTCATTAGTGAAAGGGAGCTTCGGCGCAATGGACTTGACCTTCTCGAATATCGAAGAAGAAAAAACACCTTTCGTTTTGCTGGTATCTGCCGACACGCTAAGTGGCGCCGGTATAGTAAGTTTTTGACCGACATAAATCGCATCCGGAGACTTCAGGACATTCTTATTGGCCTCAAATATCCTCGTGATGCTTATTTTTTTGTTGCCCTCCTGCTCTCCATAGAGCTTCTTGGCTATCACAGCCAAGCTGTCGTTCTCGTTGACGATATATGTCTTTGGCCACCCTGCCTTGGCAGTAACATCCGGTTTGTTGACATCGGCCTTGTCGCCGGCAACAGGGCCTACAATCGGCGCAGGCAGCTTGGACTGTCTAACCTGCTCTCCGGCGGTTGGAGTAAAAACTTCTGTTGTTTTCCCCGCCAGAATCTCCCTGACGCTCGAATCGCCTGTGGGCACAGGAAATATCGCCCGAACATCCTCTTTTTCGTCAGCCGAAAAAGCCGGGTTCTCTGTAATTGTCTGGTCTTTGGCAGACTCCGTTAAAGTAAGGGACTCCTGGACTTTACGTTCTTTAGCCCCAAGTCCTGGCGAATTATTCTGCGTGCTGACCATCTTGGTAGTCAGCTCGTTATTGTCTTTGTCCCCGCGGAATCTCGGCAGGCCGTTAATTATGAAGGCAATTATAAATATAAAGACCAAACCCAATAACAATCCAATCTTGGCATCGGAAGTCATAATAAATCTCCATATCTTCCAGCGGTTAATAAAATTGGTTCTCAATTTCTATTTCCCCCTGACTACCGTTTGTTGTCTTTGTGCTATTCGCAATTTTGCGCTTCTTGCTCGTGGGTTCCTGGCGATTTCATCTCGCGTGGGCACAATCGGCTTTTTAGTGATAATCCTGTAAACGCCGTCCCTTTCATTTTGCTTAAAATTGTGCTTAACCAACCGGTCTTCCAGGCTTTGATAGCTGATAATCGCTGCAAAACCCTTTTTATTCAGCAGCTGCGCAGCCGAAATAAGCAAACTATGCAAGTTCTCCAGCTCGTTATTAACGGCAATTCTCAATGCCTGAAAAGTCCTGGTAGCCGGATGTATCTTGCTTCTTCGTTTATGCGCCGGTTGTCTCAGTGCCTCGCAGACTATCGCAGCAAGCTCGCCCGTCGTGGTTATCGCCTTCTGCCTTCGATGCCAAACTATGAATCGGGCAATTCGCCGAGAAGCTCTATCCTGACCAAAATTGTAAATTAAATCAGCCAGAGATTTTTCGTCTGCATTACAAATTATATCGGCAGCAGTGGTCTTTAATCTTTTGTCAATTCTCATATCCAGAGGCATATCTTGTTGAAAGCTGAGTCCGAACTCCGGGTCAGCCAACTGTGCCGAGCAAAGACCTAAATCAGCTAATATAAAATCAACCTTGCCTATTCCCTGTTTATGGGTTTGCTCAATGATTTGAGAAAAATTGGATTGGAGCAGAATGACCTTACAGGAAAGGCCTTTTAGTCGAGATTCGGCTTTTTGAATGGCTTTCGGGTCAACATCCAGGCCGATGATAATCCCCCGTGGGCTTAAAGTTTGGCCGAACAGATAACTATGACCTCCATGCCCAATGGTCGCATCGACCATCACCCCATCCGGCGGCAAGATTATCTGTTCGTCTAACTTTCCGGTAAGAACCGGAATGTGTTCGACTATTGAATCATTCACTTGGATTACAATGGATAGCGTTTAGCACCAGGTATCGCCAGTTGCGCATAAACACCAAGCACCATAACCTGTTGCTAACGCTATGGTTACAACCCGTTTTTAGCCCACGGGCGCAGGATTTTTCAAACCTTCAAGCCTCTTTACATCTGCTGAAAAAGCAACCTTTGAAAAAGCCCTGTCGGTTCTCTTAAGATGCTCCAGTCGTTCAGCAAGAACTGCCAGCGAGGCAAAAGTTTGCTCATCAATCTCTCTTTCGCCGTTCAGGCTTCTTGCTACAATCTGAAAATGGTTTGAAACCGCCTCAAACATTTTCGCTGCTCCAGAATTTAAATTTCTTCATTCTGCTTCTGTAAAACTGTCTGTCGTGCCTGTGCCATTTGTTTTTGATATTGTGGCATATTGTCGGAAAGATACTGTTCCCAGCTCTCGGTATTCCACAGTTCAACGTGGTCTCTTACGCCAATCAGCGTAATATGGTCTTTCAATCCCGCTCTTTTTCGCAATCTTTCGTTCAGGAGCAATCGGCCCTGGCCATCCAGCTCCACCTTGCTGGCCAAAGCAAAGCTCATTCGCTCGAATGACACAGCCTCATCAGGAGCGGTTGCGCCGGGCGCATTTGCTAATGTTATCTGTTCGAAATACCTTTCAGGATACAGACAAAGTATGCCGTTTGCGCCGAGAACAAGATAAAAGTTGCTGCCGTGCTCATCGGCGTCAATCTGGCCCCGCAGCTTATTGGAGACCAGCACTCGCCCCTTCTCATCTATAACGTGCGGATATTCACCTGTTAATAACAGCATGGTATTTCTTCCACTCAATCTATTACTATTGGGAAAAGATACCACTTTCTCCCACCAAGTCAACATATAAAACTATTTTTTCAAAAATTTTTCAAAATTTTTTTATAGGACTCCCGCCAACCTACGATAATTCCAGACAGAAACAGTTTTTACAAAATGTCTGGCATTTTTTAGGACCTGTTTCTTTTGCGGTAATACCTCGGGTATTTTTTCACACCATCCTGTTAGTTGAACAATTTCCGCCTTTGTTCGGCAGCGGGTGCGATTCACGTTTATAGGTAAAGAAAGTGGCACGGCCATCTTGGCCGTGTTTTCACGGGCTGGAAGCCCGTGCCACGTCGTATGAAAATAATCTACCTACAAAGATGAATCGCACCCTTCGGCATCTTACAGAGGTAAAGTTGCTTGTGGAAAGATACCGGCTTGATTATAATCACAAAAGTCTGTATCCGCTCTTGGCAAACAGGAATATATGACACCTGTGGTGTCGGCGGATGTATGAAGCTCTAATCTTATATGATAAATAAAATGGGGTCAGGTAAGAGGTAATATATGCGTCTATATCTTATAAACCCATGCAATCCGTTAGTGAGCATGGTCAAAGTCAAAGAAAGCCGCTGGAACAAGTACCGCGTCTGGAAGCCGCTTGGCCTTCTGGTTTTAGCCGGCCTGACCCCTCCCGAGTGGGACATCACGGTGGTTGACGAGAACCTCGGCGTGCCCGACTACACGGCTATGCCGCGCCCTGACCTGGTGGGCATCACGGCCTTCACTTCACAGGCGGGCCGCGCTTACAGAATAGCTGCCGAGTTCCATACCTCTGGCGTGCCCGTGGTGATGGGTGGCATCCATGCTACTATGTGCCCGGCGGAGGCGGCGGAACGGGTGGACGCCGTGGTAACGGGCGAAGCGGAGAGCATCTGGGTGCAGGTTTTGGAAGACGCCAAGCTGGGCGCCTTGAAGCGGGTCTATACTGCTACCCGTCTGGAAATGGATAAGGTTCCACTTGCCCGGCACGACCTGCTGCCGACCGGCTATCGCTTTGGGTCTATCCAGACCACGCGAGGTTGCCCGCTCAACTGCAGCTTCTGCAGCGTCACTACCTTCAACGGAAGGGCATACAGGCGCCGCCCCATTGAGAACGTATTGCAGGAGTTCAAATTGATTCGGGAGAAATATGTCCTCATCGTGGACGACAACTTCATCGGCACCCGTAAGGACCATATCGCTCGCACCAAGGACCTGCTCAGGGCCATGATACAGGCAAATCTTGGTAAGAAGTGGATTGCCCAGGTGACTATCAACATGGCGGATGACGAAGAGCTGCTTAGACTGGCGGTGAAGGCTGGCTGCAGCGGTGTCTTCATTGGCTTCGAGTCGCCGAACGCTGAAGGCCTGGTAGAGGTTCACAAGGAATTCAACATCCGGAAAGACCGTGACTTCCAGACCTCCGTCCGGCGAATACAGCGGCACGGCATCCTCGTGGTTGGCTCGTTCATAATGGGTTTGGACGTTGATGAGCCGGGAATCGGACGGCAGATTGCCGATACAGCCGATCGCTGCGGTCTGGACGCCCTCAACGTGCTGTTTCTAACGCCGCTGCCAGGCACACGCCTGTGGGACAAGATGGAATCGGAACACCGCATCGCCGCCAACACTTTCCCGGAAGATTGGAAGTATTACACGCTGACTCTTCCGGTGGCCCGTTACAATCATCTGTCCTGGGCGGACATCATCAAAGAGATGGATTCCTGCAACCGGCGTTTCTATTCTCTGTCGCGTATCTTCCGCCGCGTGTTGGGAAACTTCTGGCGGGGACGCAAGCCTCTTATCACGTTAGTGAGCAATCTTTCCTTCAGGAACAACTTTGGCTCGGACCGCAAGCTATACCGAAAGCTTAACTTGTCGCGCAGCCAACCGCTGCCTCATCTCCTTCCTGCGAAACCTGTCCTGCTCGCACCTATCTTGCCCGTCATGAGCTCGTCGAAGGGAGTAAAGCCTGCCCTGAGTGGAATCGAAGGGTCGAAGGGTTTAGCCGTCGCCGGCACGGCGACGCAATTCGTACAACGCACCACGCACGACGCAATACGACTTGTCCCGAACACAACAGAGGGAATCGAAGAATCCAAAATCCCTGCTAACGATTGAGCTGACTGGCGTGAAAACGCGTAGTGTTTTTCGCATTTGCCTCATCTCTTTGTTTTGCTTCGGCGTTTGCGGCGATGTTTCTGTTTGCGAATCTTGTCGGCCTTTAATGCCGCTGGACTCTTCGAGCCAAACTTCTCCTGTTCGACCAGCTCACACAATCGCTTTCGTGCATAATACCGGTTCAGCCCCTGGGACCGTTCCCGCTGCATCTTCACTTCCAGCCCGCTCCGGATGTGTTTCAGATAAACGCAGCTCGCTGTCTTATTTACCTTTTGTCCGCCCGGCCCTGATGAACGAATATATTTTTCCTCTATGTCCGCTTCGCGCACCCCCAGCGCCGCCATTCTTGCCTCAAGTTCTTCCTGCTTCTTCCGTGTCACCCCAAAATTCATTTTTACCTAACTATGTATTATATGGTTTCCGCGTAACGCATTTCCTACGGCACAATTGCCGATTGTATGCTATCCTCACACTCAAAACCGGTCAAACCAAAATTTCCGCCGCTCTTGCTTGCCCTGAGCAAGCGTAGCGCGTCGAAGGGCCTGCACCGGCAATATGTTGCCCGGGGACACGGAATCCGTTTTACGTCATTGCGAATCCGCCGTAGGCGGATGTGGCAATCTCATTTTACTAACCGCTAACGAATATTCACTAACCACTATCTTGCCCCCACCCTGCGTGCTCGGCGTTTGTCCCGAAGAACCCAAATTCGCAGATAATGATTGAAATCGGCGTCCGCTCCATTAGATTGTTAGCATATAGGCTCAGTATTAGTTCTATTCGGGTGATTACTCAGGAATTCGATATCAACTTCGTAGAATATATTCTTTGTTTTAATGAATCTGCTTAAACCAGCACAAACTTGGCAGTCATCTTCAAAAACAATTGGAAGATAAGTAAATTCACAACCACTACTTCCATCTATAGTATCTTCAATACCGGATATATAAAACGGTTGCGTTTTTTATATTTTTAATAACTTATACGGATTATTGTTAATTCGTTCATAGTGCTCAACTGGTACAACAGACCCAGATATTACTCTGCGCATTAAGGTGATTCCGCTTATCCCATAAATATATGAATGAACTAATCAAAAAGCGTATTATTGATAAAGAAAGACTTATAGAACAAGAATTTTTGTAGAATTGGCAGATAATGAGTTCTCTGGTTGTATTGCGGTTTTAGCTGTCGACTCACGAAAATAGGCGAGCCAAGCGCAGACTATGCGTACATCTTTGGCGCGCGTTTGGCAGTTGCCGGAGGAACTTGAGGGTAAGATTGCTCGGTTTGTGGAATGGTACAACACTCGGCGGTATCACGAGGCCACCGGGAATGTTACCCCCGATGGTGTGTACTATGGCCGGCGTGAGAGGATCTTGGCAAAGCGAGCACAGTTAAAACGAAGAACATTTCTTGAAAGGAAAGAATACAACAGTATAATGACACCCGGAGCTGAAATCGTCTCCTAATTCAGAGACCTTTTTGTCTCATTCTTGCTGATGACCTACGTGACTCTGCGGCTTGGTATTATTATGGAATTGGAAGGCCTGGTTGTGTAGCCAGGCGTCTAATATTGAAAATTTTAGGCAATTTGCCATTTGTACCAGACAGGAAATTGAGATGAAAAAACAAACCGGACTATTGTCTCGTCGTGATTGTCTGAAACTCGCCGGCGCCGTCACCTTTACTGTGCCTTTGGCCGGCTGGGCTGCAGAAGACCTCAAGTCCAAGGCAAAAAAGAACCTCAAGCTGGCTATCTTTACCGGCGTGTATGCCGGCCTGCCCCTGGAAGAGGCCGCCAAAAGGATAAAGGCGGATGGTTTCAGCGGCGTTGTACTGGAATACGCCTTTGCCGACGTCCGTTTTGACCCTTACGCCCCTGATTGGGAGGCCGCAAAAAAGATAACAAGCTGCCTTGAACGCAACGGCATCAAGATGGTCGGCCTGTATGGTTACTACAACGTGGTCGCGCCGGATCCTGAAAATCGCAAACTCGGCGAGCAGCTGATGCAATTTCTGATTGAAAACTGGAAGCGTCTGGGCTCCAACAATATCTCCACCGAAACGGGGTCGTTCAATCCGCAGTCGGAGTGGAACGATTCACCCGAGAACGCCACAGAAAAGGCCTACCAGCAATGCCGGGCTTCGCTGGAGAAGTTCGCCAAGCTGGCAGAGAAAACCGGCGCTGTAATCTCTATCGAGCCTTATTGGAAAAACGTTATTGGCTCTGCCGAGCGGGCTGAGCGGCTGTTTGGCGATGTTCGGTCACCGGCCCTCAAGCTGGTGATGGACCCGTGCAATTATTTTCGCAAAGCCGAGCTTGCCAATATGCAGGCGATGCTCAAGGACATCTTCCAGCGGGTCGGGAAACAGACCATCCTGGCACACGCCAAGGATGTCAAGGGTGCAGCCAATGCCGATGACACTGAACTGCCTGCCTCGGGTAAAGGTGTTCTCGATTACCCACTGTATTTGCGACTGCTGGCACAACTGGATCGTGAAATATATTTGGCAGTTGAACATCTTACGCTCCCTGAAGTCCCCGCAGCGAGAGATTACGTGCTTGCCCAGTTCGAGAAAATATAGGGCACTAAGCCGGTAGGATGAATAACCGATTATGACAGCCACTTCACTGAAGCGGCTGACGCCAATGGCACAGTCAGCGGCGGAGGTGACCCACGATTGACAAAGCTTTGGGGCATCGAATACTATTGGGAATTGGGCGATTTTGGTGTATAATAACTGCGCGGTTTAATCTATTCCCTGCAGGTTCCCACCTACGACAAAATAGCAAAAACCATAATCTTGACTGTCGTCAGACAAGTTTGGGAAGGAGCAAAAAATGTTAAAGAAATTGATGTTAATTACGATAGCAGCCGTTTTGTTGGCAGGGGACCTGATAGCTGGGGAAAGCAAAAAATCACCCACCGCACCAACGCAAAAAGTAGAAATAAGGGATGGCGACATCATCCGCGAGGCCATAGCCCGACAGGTAAAAAAGAAAACTGATGAATTGACCGACGAAGATTATAAGAAGACTACAGAATTAGACCTCACCGGCACCAAGATTTCTGACCTCGAGCCGATAAGAGAGCTAAAAGACCTGCAAGTGCTTAAACTTTCCAACACGCAGGTTAGCAACATCGAACCGATAAAAGGACTATCAAACCTGCAATGGCTTGGACCTGACGGCTCGAAGGTCACTAACATCGAACCGCTAAAGGGACTATCAAACCTGCAAACACTTAACCTTACCAGCACGCAGGTCAGTAACATTGAACCACTAAAAGACCTATCGAAACTGCAAGAACTTAACCTTATCCATACGCAGGTCAGCAACATCGAATCGCTAAAGGGACTATCAAACCTGCAATCGCTTGGCCTTTCCAGCACGCAGGTCAGCAGCATCGAGCCGCTAAAGGGGCTATCAAATCTGCAATATCTTCACCTTTCCAAAACGAAGATCAGTAACATCGAACCACTAAAAGGGCTATCAAATCTGCAACGGCTTGACCTTTCCGGTACGCCTGTAAGTGATAAGCAGGTGGATGAGCTTAAAAAGGCCCTGTCGAAGCTGCGGATTATTCGATATCCTGAATATCAAAAACAATAATATCTATATCTTTCAACATCTCTGAGGTTGGCTTTCACCACTTAGCGATAGCTATGCAGAAGTTCAAAGGATAAAACGTTGCTAAATTTTCACTTTTTCATAAGTTATTTCTTCTACAAGACTTACAAAACGGGCGATTTTTCGGAATCGGTAGATAAGGGGGTTTCGGGTTGTAGGTGGGTTGTAAGGATTTGCCCGCTGATATAGTGACGTCAAAGGCGTCCGGCGCACCGTGTTCAACGGCCTGTGCTTGGCCATCGTCCAAGCATCACGTACGGTGCGCACAATCGCGATCCGGACCGACTCCGCCGGCCTCAAGTCTGCGACAGCATCCATTGATGCTCACTGACAAAGCATTCTCTTCTCAGAGTTGTGATCAGCGTCAACGCGAATGTACATGTTCTCATGGCTCTCTCCTCACAACGTCGATGACGAACTTATGGGTCGTCACTCCGACTCGCTCAATATCCACAGAAAGAACCTTCTCCCCGCCCCAACGGAGTGCCGCCTCGTCGAGCTTCCGCACCTGGCGATCAATGGCGACAGTAACGATGACGTCGGCCCTGCCCAGCACGTCTGGCGTGCCCGAGAGCACGCCGGTCGCCTCGTCAATTCTGAGCCACGCCGGCCCTTGGGTAAGCGTGAACCGTGGCTTCTCGATGTCGAAGTAACCGCTTGTCTGCTGGCCATCCGCCATTCGGGAGCTGAGGTCTCCGAGAGAGCGATTGGCAAGCACCTCGTAGTGGTACTCGGCACCCACCTGTGCGGTCACCACCGGCTTGCTGTAGATGACGGGCCGTGGAGCAACAGCGTAATCGGACGGTCCGCTGCGCTTGCCCTGCTCATCGACCGCCACCACGCGGTAGTAGGTCTTGTTGGCGGCGGGCAGAGCGACGTCGCCGCCAAGGACCGCCAGCTCCGTGGCCATGGTCTCCGCGATGAAATTCACAGGGAACCATGGGTTCCAATCAGCCATCTCCTCCCTGGTCACGCCCACGACGCCTTGGTGTCTCTGGTCGGCTATCGTGAAACCCTTCTCGTTACTACCATAGACCCGGTACTTGATCGGTGCACGGCCTACCGGGTTGGCTTTCCAGCAGAGAGTGCCCGTACCTCTCGTCTGATCGTAGTCCACGGTCACATCCAAGGGGTGCGAGGGGCCGCGGGCGGTGAAGCTCCAAGTCTTGCTCCAGGACCCCCACACGCCCTTGTCGTCTTGGGCCCGCACGTGCCAGTAATATGTGCGGTCCGGCGTCAGCAGGCCCGGCTGGGGTAAGGTGTACTGGGCCTTGACCGTGATTCTCTCCTTGCCGGTGGTCTCGTCCTTTTCCTTATTGGCATCGGCGGTCCGTGAGATAAGCTTGTAGAAGCTCATCGAGAGCGGCCACTTCATGTCGGTGCGGGCAGACAATTCAAACTGGTAGTCGGCAATTGCATCACCGTCAGGGTCACTGGAAGCTGTCCACTGAAAGGCGACGTCCGTGCCGTTCGCCTCGCCGCCGTCGGGCGGCCAGACGGCGCCGACTGGTGCCGACGGTGGTCTTGAGGCCGACCGCTCGACCCAGTTGTGAGTTATCTGCACCTTGCGGTCCCCCGTGGACTGGTCGTAGTACGTGAAAACGTTCTCACCTACGACCATTTCCGGCAGTGACAAGGGGGCCATCTGCACGTCATTGATGATCGCCAAGCGCCGAAGCCGCGATGGCCCTTCCAACTGGCACTTGAGCTGGTACTCGTAGTAGGCTGGACCGACAATCGAAAAGAACTTGTCAAAGTTGTCTTGCGCGGGCCTCCAGATTTTGCCATCCTGGCAAATGAAGAACCGGGCCCCCGCACCCTCCACATCAAGCCGGCCTCCCACAAAGACGTATGGGCTGCGCATCGACCAGACGATCGTGCCGGTCTTGCCCTCGTCAGCAGCCAGACCATCTGGCTCCATCGTGATGTTTTCCACAGCCGCAGCCCCGTTGCACCATACGGCCTTAGAGAAATCCGGACGATACTCCCACAGGCCATTGTAGATCGCGCCTTCGTACGTGGGGGTCACTCGCAGCATCCCGTGATACTTGAGCGGGCGGAGCTGTCCCCATCGCCAAGTAAGCGCCTCGCCGGGACGCAGGACCATATTCATCGTGGTATCCGACTTGCCGGAACGCTCGCCCGTGACTGGTCCCTCGAAGAAGTACATGGAGCACATTTCCGGCTCGGACCACCAGGTATCCGGCATCAGAATTCCCTTGGAGTGGGTCCGCTTGATCAGGTCGTGGTCGCGCACGATATCCTGCTCGCTGGCCACGGTCTGGTTGTCCCGCAGAAGATAGACGGAGTGCATGTCGCCATCATAGAAGTGCCAGCCGCCGTCGTAGAAGACCTGGGAGATGCAGTGGCCAAGGGCCCTGGCCGGCGCCACTTTAAGTCCGGCCTTGCGCCACAGCGTGGCCAGGCAGATAGAGTCGTTGCCGCACGTGTTGTACCCGTAGCCATTGAAGACTTTCACGGGGTCGCCCAGCTCACTGTTGTCGCCCGCGGAATGGTGACGGTACTGGATTTCTTGGAACCACAGGGCAAAGGCCCTGTCCGCGTCGGTCATACCCGGCGACACGGCGGAGGAAACAATTTCTTCGACGCTGCGGAAGTTGTTGCGGCCGTTGGAGAGCCACGGGTTGACCACGTCAACGTCGCCCACATTCTCCATTCGAACCGAGCGGTTAGAGTCCCACGTCTGGAGGAAGGCCCCTTCCCTCGCTACCCCGCAGCCCATGGGCGACCGGCAATTGCGGCCATCCATCGTGCCGCCTTGGAAGACCGTATATTTGTGTGTCCCGCCGGTCAGGGCTGTGATCTGCTCGATGTGTGACCTGGCGACATCGGTAGGGTGTGTGTTAGTGGACCAAGGGTGCAACGCAGCATCGGTAATGACCGCACTTGCGGGATAGGGAGCTTCTGCGAGAGCCGCCGAAGCGGCGAGCAGTATCAACATGCACGCACAGGTCTTCAATATCTCAAGCCCTCTATTCTCGCCCATCAGATCTCATTCTCCGCCGGCACGCCGATCAGGGCCACATTCAGCCGTTCATTGGGGCTCTTACTCTGTTTGACTCGATCCGCGGTAACCAGCACGCGGGATGACCGAGAGGACACAGCAGCCGCGGTCCACAGGATTTCTTCCAGGAACAAACAACGACTGAGACGTCTTGTGATCTGAGATTTTCTATACGTCTTTATAAACATTGCTCCTACACGCTGTACTATGGTATTTTACTTGAATGGTTTACCCGTTTCAATACCCTTGGTGGCAAAGGCAGAATGTCTAACTCCGACCCTCAACAGCCGGGAGGCGATTTAGTGGAGTGCCCCGGAGCCTCGGCACGTGATTTAGCGCCGGTCGTTCTATGTCGGGACAGACAAAGCCTACAATCATCAATTCCCTTTACGGACACTCACACGATGATAGAATACAGCCCAAAGGACATTGCGTTTTGAAAAGGTATATCACATGGATATTGAACTAAAGGAGAGATTTTTGGCGGTATGGGGGAAATATTTTGATGGGACAGAACTTCCTATAGTTTTTTACTACGCCAACGAAGCTTCAGAAGTGGAATTGGTTAAACCACCTCCTGGACATCGGTGTATAATGGCCGATTTGTCAAAAGTAAGGATGGGAAGTTCTATCTGTTTTGATACTGATTCATTCGGTTGCTTTGGTGGAAAAAGGTACCTGGGATTTAGCCAGAAAGTCATGCCGAATTTTGAATATTTTCTTTCCTGTGGTATTGCAGGCAAACTCGAAGGGGAGCGTTACAAGAAAACACCGGAACTGGTCAAAGAAATAATGAAGAACGCTCCAAAGTTCAAGGCTCCTGGCCGATATATCGTTTTCAAGAGGTGGGATACGCTCGAAGAGTCAGATGAGCCTGATGTTGTTGTCTTTTTTGCCCAACCTGATATTCTGTCCGGACTTTTTACTTTGGCGAACTATGATATAGCTGAACCGAACGGCGTATTCTGTCCGTTTTCTGCAGGCTGTGGTTCTATCGTTCAATATCCTTATCTTGAGAAAGGATCTGATTTTCCGAGGGCAGTACTGGGAATGTTTGATGTTTCAGCACGGCCGTTCGTAGCGTGGAATGTCTTAAGCTTTTCAGTGCCGATGAACAAGCTAATTACAATGGTTGAGAACATGGATGAGAGCTTTCTGATAACACCGTCCTGGTACAAGATTCAGAAAAGGATAAAAGAAACAAGAAAAGAATAGTCTCTCGTGTCCAACATAACAAGAAGGAGTACACTTATGAAGACTCGACATAATTTGAACCGCCGTCAATTTCTCCGGACCGCCGCTATCGCGGCCTCCGGACTGTCACTGTCGGCAAATGCGACAGAACTGCCGTCACGCCCGCAAGGCAAGCCCCGAGTTGGCTGCCTGAGCTGGTGTTTTCACAGTCTGAGCCCCGCCGCGGATCCTGAGCCGGCCTTGGATGTCATCGGTGAGCTGGGCTTCGAAGGCGTCGAATTGATCGTGACGGCACGTAGAGACCTCAAGGAGTTCTGGACGGATGCGTGGATTGATCGGCTCAACCAAAAGCTCCAGCGAAATAAAATGCTTGTGTCGCAGTTCGTCCTTTTCCAGCCGGTGGTCGAGGATTTGTCGAGTACAGATCGAGCCGCTCGCGAGCAGGCACTGGCCTACTTCGAGGCTGGCTGCCGAATCGGCAAAGAGCTGGGCGCGCCCATCATCAATATCGTAGCTCCCTGGGCTCGCGAGCTGAAAGGGCCGACGGCGTATCTGCCCCGCTACTACGAGATCGCCAACCCGGAACCGGGCCAGAAGTATCACATCGACATTGCGGAAGGATTCGATTGGGATCGGGTGTGGAACGCATACGTGGAGACCACCAAAGCCTGCCTGTCACGGGCGAAAAACCACGGCCTGAAGTTTTCCATCGAGCAGCATACGCATTGCTTGGTCCCGGATGCAGCGTCGTTCCTACGGCTGTGGGACCAGATTCGCGACGACGATCTTGGCTACAATCTCGACGCAGGCTGGACGCTGCTCCAGCGGGAATACCCTCCGGTCGCGATCCATAAAGTGGGTAAACACCTGATGAACGTGCACATGCGCGATATCGATGGCTTGATGCGCCAGTTCCCGGCGTTCGGTCGGGGCGTGATGGACATTGAGGCAATTGTCACGGCCCTCAAGAAGGTCGGCTTCAACGGCTTTGCTTCCATCGAGCAGGACCAGCATCCCGGCGACCCCGACATACGAGAAACCTGCCGCGAGTATCTGCGGATCATGCGGGAGTATATATGAAAGATTGCAGATTCTTCTGGTGGTCTGTGAGTTGCATTGGCTTACTGGCAGCACTTCTGACGTTGGCTGATTGCAGATCGAGTGGGCCGCTGATTTTTGCAGTCCGCAATCTGCAATCGGGAGCCTGTAGGCCCGGCCGTGCCGCAACGTGAATGAAAATCTCTCGACTATAGAAAGGATTTGGCGAAATATGCCTAAGAGGACACTGGGCAATTGCTGGGTGGTTCGGTTAGTAGCCTTTGGGCTGTTGACTGCAATAAGTTATTTCTATTGGACAGGAGGCAGAAACAGATGACTATCCCCCAGACAACCTCAAGTCCACCCGCACCTCCGCCGCGCGTCTCGCGACGAACATTCCTGAAGGGTTCGGCCGCTGCGACCGTAGCGATAGGGGTGGCGGCACTGCCGTTGGCGCGCGCGGCCGGCGAGCAGCCCGTACCCGGCACGTCGAACGGCCCGCTGCGCAAAGGCAAGGTCATCGACTGTCATGCTCACTTGACTCATCGGAGCCGCGCGACATGGGAGGCGGACGACCACAAGCTCATTGAGGCGGCGGACAAGCTGGGAATCGACCAATTGTGCTGCTCGATCCTCACGCCGCGCAAGCCGGCGACCGCCGATGGTTTTCAGGAATGCAACCGGTGGACGGCCGAAGGGATGCGCCGGTTCCCCGGCCGGGTGCTTGGCTACTGCTACGTAAATCCCGGCTACGGCCCGGAATCTTTAGAGGAAATCCATCGCTGCATAGAGGAGCGTGGGTTTATCGGCATCAAGCTCTACAACGAGTACACCTGCACGGAGCCGGTGGTCTTTCCCATTGTGGAGCTGGCAATTGAGCTGGGCGTGCCGATCCTGCATCACGCCTCGCACTCCCACTACTTGGTAGAGGACCAGCCGCGTATGTCCGACGGTGGACACCTCGCAGAACTGGCTCGCCGCTATCCGGAGGCCATGCTCATCTGCGCGCACATCTCCGGCGGGGGTGATTGGGAGTGGACGATCAAGGCCCTCCGCCACGCGCCGAACGTCTTGCTCGACACCAGCGGCAGCGCAACGGATGAGGGCACGGTGGAGATGGCAGCAGCCGTGGTAGGAGTGGATAGGCTCGTCTTTGGCTGTGACTCGTCCATGACAGCAGGGGTGGGCAAGATTCGTGGGGCGAACCTGAGCGCACAGGACAAGGAGAAGATCCTAAGCGGGAACATGATGAGGCTCTTGCGGAGGCGGAAATCATGATTGTTGACGTGAATGCTTATCTTGGCCATTTTGCATTCCGCCGGCTGCGGCACAACACGGCCGTGTCGTTGCTCGCGCTGATGGACTCCAAGCGTATCGACAAGGCGGTCGTCTCCATCGCCAGCGCCATCACGTATCGCAACGCGCAGGCGGGCAATGAGGAGCTGGCGGAGGAGGTCCGTGGTCATAGTGACCGGCTGATTCCATTTGCCGTCATCAATCCGTTCTATGCCGGCTGGCAGGATGATCTGCAAATCTGCCACGAGGAGTTCGGCATAACGGGCCTGCGCCTCTATCCCAAGTGGCACAACTATCAGCTTTTCAGTCCGTGCTGCCGGGAACTCGTAAACGCCGCGACCGAGCGAGGCATGGTCATCTCCATTCCCATCCGCGTGGAGGACAACCGCCAGCGGAGCTGGCTGCTGAATATCCCCGACGTGCCGCCGGAGGAGATTGTCGAGTTGGTGAAAGCTTGCCCGAAAGCACGCTTCATCTTGCTGAACGGCATCGGCTACACAGGGTGCCCGCTCGGGCGGAAGGACAATGGTCTGCCGTCCAATTATGCCATCGAACTGTCTCGCTTGAGCGCTGTGCTGGAAAACGAGCTTGGGCAGCTCATAACGAACCTGGGCGCCGAGCGTGTGATGTTCGGGACCGGGATGCCCTTCAACTATCCCGACCCCGCATTGGTGAAGCTGGAAGTATTAGACGCGAGCGAGGCCGACAAGGAAAAGGTCCGCTCGCAAAACGCGATGACCTGGTTGCGGTTATAGCACAGGGCAAACGCCGAAGGGTTCGAGCAATGCAAAGAAAGGAGGATTGTTCAGTTATGCGATTCACATTGATGATTTCTCTGGTCATATCGATGTGCGCGGCTTGGCCTACGGTTGGGGCTGACAAGCCGCTGGTCGTCGAGGTTTGGCCGGGCAGGGCTCCGGAGGAGAGCGGTAATATCGGCGAGGAAATGGTCCGCATGTCGCCGAAGCTGGACCACAAGCAGGTCGAGGTCACCGAGCCGACGAGGCTGGTGACCAACGTCACCAAACCGACCCTCACAATCTATCCACCGGCGAAGGAGAAGGACACCGGGACTGCGGTGCTGATCTGCCCCGGGGGCGGCTACTGGGATCTCTACTGGCAACTCGAAGGTGAGGAAGTTGCCGCCTGGTTGAATTCTATTGGCGTCACCGGAATCATCCTCAAGTACCGTGTGCCGCGCCGGCCCGATGAGCCCAAGGGCGAGCCGGCCCGACGCCCGCTCCAGGATGCGCAGCGGGCCATCAGCCTGGTGCGGAGTAAAGCCAAGGACTGGGGCATCCATCCGCAGCAAATCGGCATGGTGGGTTTCTCGGCCGGTGGCCATCTGGCAATTGCGACGGCCACGAGCTTCGACCGGCGAACCTACGAGCCAATCGATGACGTGGACACAATCAGTTGCCGGCCTGACTTCGCCATTGGAGTCTATTCGGGCTACCTGAAGGCGAAGGACAAAGACCAGATCGCTCCCGGCCTGCGTATCCCGGCCGGGACGCCTCCGATATTCCTTGCCCATGGCGGGGACGATATCATCAGCCCGCCGGAGCACAGTGCGTTGATGTACCTTGCGCTGAAGAAAGCCAGCGTCCCAGCAGAGCTGCACATCTATGCGACGGCCGCCCACGATTTCGGCGTTCGTCCGAGCGACCATCCATGCTCCACGTGGACGCAGGCATGTGCCACCTGGCTGCGGTATCAGGGATTCCTCAAGCCGCCCACGCAAACGCACTGAGCCGGAGGATTCCTCGCTCAAGCCAAGCGTGCGTATCTTCCCTCGCCAGAGGATTAGTGGGACGAACGTGTTTCTGGATGATTTCGAAGCGGCAAACGGTCGTCGATCTGGGCATTGGCTCCGGCCAATTCCTCAACCGGTCTGAATTGTGGTATTTCATTGACCTTGAATGCATTGACGCCGGCGAAGGCACAGAGATCAGGAGGAGTTTGACAAATGGGCGAGCCTTTCCGAGACGACGAGTCCCGCATAGCAAGGCATCACGATGTGAAGCCGATTCATGAAACGCAACAAAACACCCATATAGTCGGACGGTTACCGATTGACAGCCAATCTCAGGGGGTGTACCTTCATCTGTATTGATAAGTTATGTGCGACCAAGATGCTTTGATGCAGGGAGCCATGAAATGCGTCAAACTGAGAGCCTGAGTCGTCGCCGGTTGCTTGGCAAGACCGCCGGACTGTGTCCGGCAAAGCGGAACTCGGTCCTGCCCCGCTGGTTGGCTGCGGTTCTGGAACTTGAAAAATAGGACTACAACAGGAGCCATAGCTATATGAAACACCAAACACTTATCTGCTTCATCGCAATCCAAGCCTTTGTTCGCACAGCCGCACTGCTGGGCGTCGGGTCCACGATCGCCGGCGCCATTAACGATGTTGCGCTTGGGCATGCTCGGGCGGCCACGTACGTGGTTGACCAGGCGGCCCCCGGCGTGGCCGACACCAATCCTGGAACTGAGGAGAAGCCCTTCAAGACCGTGCAGCACGCCGCCGACGTGGCCAAGCCGGGCGACACCGTCTACGTCATGGCGGGCAAGTATGACGAACGGGTCAAGGTCAAGGCCGGCGGCACGGACGGCAGGCCTGTCGCCTACGTGGCGATGCCCCGGCGTTCGGCGACCGTGGGCGGCTTCGACCTGGAGGCGAGTTACATCCGCGTGGAGGGCTTCGAGATCACCGCCGATAAGCCGGCCACTGCTATCCAACTGCACGGCAGTCACTGCGAAATCATAGACAACTACATCTACAATATGATGGTGGCTGTCAGCGGGACGGTCGGCAAGCCGAGCGCTGACGGCAATACCCGTGATTATTCCGCGGTGACGCACAACCGAATCGCCTATAACAGGGTTTATCACTGCGAATACGGCTTCATCCTCGGAGGTGAGGACTGGCTGGTAGAGAACAACGAAGTCAGCCGCCTGTTCATGTACGCCCCCGGCAACAGGTATGACGACTGCGATTACACCCGGTTCTTCGGCAAGGGCTGTATCCAGCGGTATAACTACTATCATGGCACGGACACCAAGGAAAGCAAGGTCGCCCACGTCGACGGAATCCAGACGTTCACCAACAACGGCGAGATCGCGCTGGACGTGCTTATCGAGTACAACAGCTGCTTCGACTGGGGCCAGGGGTGCATGGTCGAGAGCGCGCCGCATGTCGGCAGCGTGCGGAACTGGACGTTCCGGCACAACATCTACTCCTCCAAACTGCCGACGTACAAAGGGGCGTGGGGGCTGAATATTATCCAGACGCCCGACGTGTCAATTGAGAACAACACCTTCGCAGGGATCACCTGGTTCGGAGTGGGGCTACGGGGCGAGGAATCGACCAACGGGCAGATACGCAACAATATCTTCTGCGAGGTGCAACGGGCCCTTATCGATGGCGATAGCGACTTCACCACGGCCAAGCCGGTGGTCGAATACAACCTGACGTTTAGGACTGCGCCGCTCGCGGATGAAAAGAATATCAACGGCAAAGATCCCATGCTTGTGGACGCGGAGAGGCGGGATTTCCGTCTGAAGAAAGGCAGCCCGGCCATCGGGGCAGGCAAGGACGGCGTTACAATCGGAGCTTTGGAGTACCCCAACGTGTATTATGTTGATCCTCGTCACCCGGCGGCCGTGGATGAGCCGGCGTGGGGCTATCCGGCCGTACCGCTGGCGAGTCTGGCAAAGGCGTGTGCGATCGCCCAGCCGGGAGAGACGATCGTACTGCGGGGTGGAGTGTATCGCGAGGTCTTAGCTCCGAAAAACGATGGTGTGACGGTCCGCGCCATGAAGGGCGAGAAAGTGATTGTCAGTGGGGCGGATCTGATAGAAGGCTGGAAGCGCGAGGTGGACGGCAGTTGGTCGGCGAACCTGACCGCCGAGCCAAAGAAGCTGCTGCGTGACGGCCAGCCATGGAGCGAGTTCAGCTACGACAAGATAGCCAGCCGAATCAGGGTTAAATCGGGCGGCGACCCTCGGCTGCACATATTCGAGACGATCCTGCGGGAGCAGGGCATCGACCTGGTCGGCAAAAAGGACGCAAAGATTGAGGATATCACAGTAGTTGACACCCTGAAGGCGGGCTTGGTGAATCCGTGAGGGGGCAGGTGGGATGTCGAATCAGCTGCACATCGGTTGAGCGGACGATCGCGGCGGCGCCAACATTGGAGCGGTCGAACTTGTGAGAGACCGAGGAAAGGGCACCTCTCAGGAGACGTGTGACATGGAACCATTCAGAATGGTCTCGGCCTCCGTCCTGGGAACTCCCCCCAACTCACTGCATACTGGCTACATACTGGTTCACACTCAAAACCGACTGAAGATTTACGCTATTTTTTTTGCTCAAGGCATCCTCTGTGTAGCAGCGTATTTATCAAGTGTAAAAAGTTTTCACCTCTTAGCGATAGCTATGCCAAAGCTCAAAGGATATATAAAATGTTTACCAATTTTTCAGTTTTTGTAAGCACCTAATATAAAAGCACTTATAAAACATACATTTTTGCTGAATTGGCAGATAATGGCCTCCTCGGTTGTAGCGCAGTTGTATGTTGAAATCGAGAAATGAATAATAGACTCTCCTACAGATGACGATCCAATGCGAGCTTCTTTCTCCTTTCTTTAGCATACTTGGCATTGGGGGTGATCTACTCGCCACGCGCGGCTTTTCTCATGATGTCGGGGTCAACCTTCCAGACGGCGCGGTCATAGCTGACAAGCCCATCGCACTCGGATTCGGTATCGTAGAGCTGGCAAAAGAACTGACCCGTCATGCCGTTATCATTCTTCTGTGCCCAAAGGTCGGTGTACAGCCTGGCGACCTCACGGGTGAACCAGGCCCTGGATTTGTCATCCAGCTTGGGAAGTCGGTCGCCCTTGATTCCCTTCGCTACGGCGTCTATGGTCTGGTCCGTTTCCGGATCGTAGGAGTGGTATGTCCAAATTTCGCACGGCCAGTCGTGGCCCGGTGTGGCGAGGCCGTACCCTCCGTTCTCGCTGACAATGCCGATCTGCCGTGGATTCGGACGCGAGACGCCGCCGTGATTGTCCTGGATGTCGCCGCCACCATGCCATGGGAAGCCGCTGGCTTCATCCACGAGACGCGAAGGATCCAGCTCCTTGATCCAAATTGCATATCGCAAAGTGTCATGCTGTCCCCAGCCTTCGTTGAAGGGACACCAGGCAATAATCGAGGGGTGATTCCAGCGCTGACGTATCAAGGTGCGTTTCTCCAGCTCGCATTGGGCGGAGGCTTCGGGCGAAGTCGGCAGGTCGGTCCTGGCATCGCCTTCTCTTCCGGTCGGCATATCCTGCAGGACCATCAGGCCCAGCTTATCGCACCAATAGTAGAACCGCTCAGGCTCTACTTTGACGTGCTTGCGGATGATGTTGAACCCCGCCTTTTTGGCGATATAGACGTCGTATTTGAGGGCCTCGTCGGTCGCGGCGGTGTGGATGCCGTCGGGCCAGAATCCCTGGTCAAGCGCGCCTGCCATCAGGGTCGGCTTGCCGTTGAGCAGAAAACGTGTGAAACCTTTGGGATCCGTTCTCTTGCCGAGGGAGCGCATACCGAAGTAGCTGTTGACGGTGTCCAGCAGTGTGTCGTCTTTCTTGAGTGTGACGGTCAGGTCGTAGAGGAATGGGTCGTCCGGTGACCAAAGCCGGGCGTTCTTGATTGCCAGAACCAGCTCGGCGGTAAACCACGAGCCGGTGTTCTTGTAGAAATTGACCTTGTTCTCACAGAGGTTGGGCCACAATTCGAAGCCGGCCTTGCCCGTCGATATGGAAACCTCCTTGCCGTCGTCGAGGGCTTTAGCTTCGAGCTCAAGCGGTTCGTTACCGACCCGCCCGGTGATGGTCAGGCGCAGCAAGCCGGCTTCAATATCGGGAATGGCCCTGATGGTTTCGATGCTGGTGGTCATCGGGACCGGTTCCAGCCAGACCGTTTGCCAGATGCCGGAGCTGGCCGTATAGCTGCAACCGGCGGGGTGCAATGTCTGCTTGCCGTGCAACTGCCAGGAAGTGTCGGTTGGGTCCCAGACTGATACCATCAGTTCCTGGATTCCGCCGGGCTTGAGGGCCCTGGTGATATCGAATGTGAAGGCGTCATAGCCGCCGCGATGGCTGCCTAACTCCCGGCCGTTGAGGAACACGGTTGCTTGCCAGTCCACCGCACCGAAGTGCAGCAATATCCGCCTACCGGCCCAGTCGTCCGGGATGCTGAACCGTCTGCGGTACCACAACCGCTGGTCGGGCTTGAGCGGCTGCATGACACCGGACATCGCCGACTCTATCGGGAAAGGCACCAGGATGCCTCCGGCAAACTTCGCGGGGATATTCTCATCGGATTTGCCGGTGATAGCGTAATCCCAAAGCCCATTGAGATTCATCCACTCCTTACGCCGCATCTGCGGACGCGGATACTCAGGCAGGGCGTTGTCCGGGCCAACATCTTTCGCCCACCGAGTCAACAGCGGCGCACCGTCTGGAATTCTCCATTCGGCAGCCGACGCCGGGCCTGCAGCAGTGACCAACAACAAAGCAGTGATTAAAACTAAGCTTCGAGCGGTTGTGTGTCGCTTGAGCATCATTGCTTCACCTGGTTGTTTCAATGGGTTCTCTCTACGGTGACTGTTAATGGCCAATCAGAAGTGCCTCCAGTCTGAAATTGTCCGTTTTCGTCAATTGTGATAGGATCGACACAGAGCAGCCCTCGATGCCGGTCGCTCATCTCCCAGCGGTAACTGAACCAGAAACGGCCATCCGGTCCATCAAACACAGCTATATGCCCGCCGTGAAAGACCTGGCCGCGTTGGTCTTTTTTCCATGGCCCCATCACATTGTCTGCGTATGCTATCCCCGCCCAGTAGCCTCGTTCTTCAGGAGTATTTTTTGCCTCCCGATACGGGCCTGCATACAAGAGAAAGTATCGGCCGTCCCGCCTGAACATCCAAGGACCTTCCAGATAATCTGCCTCGGCCGTGAGTCCAATATCGTCGTTCTTGCATTGGACTGCCAGTTTGCGAGGACCGACGAGCTTGACCTGTCCCTGATATATCCGGCTCAGATCAATCTGCTGAACATAGACGTTATACGCAGGAATCACCGCGTATGTCCTGCCATCCAAATCCTCAAAAAGGGAGGTGTCACAAGCCCCGCCGTCGATGTAGGTGATATTCTTGTAGGGACCTGTGATATTGTCGGCGACACCCACGAACGCATAGCCTGCAGTCCCCCATGTTCCCGCAGGGTTGTACTCTTTCTTAATCCAATTGTCAGCGGTGAAGAGCAAGTAAAATCTGCCGCCAATTTTGTGAATCTCGGGCGCCCAGAAACGGTTCTTGTACGGGCAATCGTTCGGCAGCTCGTCCGCCTTGACCAGCCAGTTCTCGAATTTCCATTCCTTAAGGTTCATAGACGAATACAGCTTGATACCGGGTGAGCCGCCCTGGTTGGGCAGACTCAATCGCTTCTTGTCACGATTTGAAAAAGGCCAGACTGTAAAAACCAAATAATATGTATTGCCCTCCCGAATAATACAAGGGTCACGCAGCTCACGACAGGTTTTTCCCAATGCGTCATATTCAAACGGCAGCGGATTGGTGTATGTAAGGGCCTGTGCAGTCGAGCACATGGCAACCAGTAACAGAATGGAGATTGTCGCAGTCTTTTTCACCATTAGGATTATTTTATCCGAAACAAGATACTTGGCA